>Ga0308420_1001505_pt1 | contig 12234 bp, 5 predicted proteins | sample HotsprSampleMS55_FD_203802 | JGI IMG/M metagenome (GOLD analysis project Ga0308420, IMG submission 203802) | Hot spring phototrophic mat microbial communities from Mushroom Spring, Yellowstone National Park, Wyoming, United States - 20090730_MS55 ... | reverse complement strand
TACTACGCCCGGACAGGCGACTGGCAGGGCAACAAGAGCTTTTTTCGGTCGGGCTTTACCCGCATGCGCAGCACCCAGAATTTCAACACAACGGCGACGGCGGGGGCGCTCCTCGCCGGGGGCCTGCTCGGCAGCGACCTGGCCATGGCGGACGGACGCTACGGCCTCGAGCGCTTCCTCTTGCGCGAGTGGGCCTGGGCCGACGGCAGCAGCCAGGAACACATTGACCACTACTATTTCGCCGCAACCGTTTCCGGGAACAAGGCCATCGCCGACTATGGGCCGACGTCTTTCGACCGACTCGCGGGCCGCAGTCTGCTGGCCAAGAATATCGAGGAACTGGTGTCCGCCTATCACCCCGGGTTGCGCCGCTTCGTGGCGGGATCCGCACGCACCTCGCTCGAGTACGTTTTGGCCACCCAGGACGGCCTGCAATACATCCTCCACACCCTGTCACGACAGGGTGCGCTCCGCGAGCGGGGCAATGCCCCGCTCCCCGGCAACATGACCCCCTTCGGCCGCGAGGTTCCGCCGCGGGTGGTATACCTTCAGACGCAGGCAGGACCGTGGGCGCCGGAGTGGGTCGCCGAAATGGTGGATGGCAAGCCGTTGCCCTACTGGGCGGTTCACCGCGGCTGGGGAGGAGTCTGGCGCAAGTGCTGGCTCGGGAGGCATTACGGCCTGGCATCCACGGATCGCGGCACCGGCCGATTCCACATGCTCGGCCACTGGCGCCGTACGGATTCGCCCGTCAGCCGTTTCGATGAAGTTGGGACACTGGACGTTCGCTACGGCTGCAACGAGACGCGTTTTGCGAATATGGCGCCCGGATGGATATTCCCGTACGGTACCCATGCCATTCTCCAGCACCACAACAAGATGATCGTGATCACCAGCCCCCGGGCCCGCGAGAACGGCGGTTTTCTGGGAGGTGGAAACGTCGAGGCGCTGTCCAGCCTCCAGACGTCGGTTGGCCTCTTCAACTACCAGAATCCACCGACGTGGGAAGTGTATGTGGACGGGCGGCCTGTACAGGCGCCGTGGGAAGGCCCGGCCAATGGCCGGGTGACCGTGAAGGACGGGGTGAGTTATCTGGCGTTCATTCCTCTTGCCGGCACAGACCTGGGACGCACCGTCGGGCTCGGCATCGTAGCGGGCAAGCCGCAGGCGATGGAGGGGGGCAAGACATCGCTGGGTCCCGCCCTTGTGATCAACGCCTACAACTTCAAGAGCGCTACTCCGGTCGGGCCTGACCACAGTCTCTGGAAGCGCGCGCCGTATGCCTGGGGTGGCTTCTATGTCGAGATGGGCGACGCGACCGAGCACGGTTCGTTTGAGCAGTTTCAGCGCCATGTGCAGTCGATCGCCATCGAGGCCAAGACCGATGACGACGAGCATGTCGTGACCGTCACCGTGCGCAGCGGGGCAGACGAACTGGTCGCCGCGTCGCGCGTCTGGGAGGCCGCGCCAGCTGAAGAGGGCAAGCCGCCCCGCAAGACCGGCGAGCCGAACCTCGCGCGCCGGCTGGCCAACGGCACACCCGACCTGCCGCCGGCCGGCATCCTGCGCGATACGCCCTATGGCCAGGAGGGATTTGGCGCGGTCGCCAAGAACGGCGCCCGTCTGGAGGGAGACACGAATCGCCACCTGTTTCTTTTGACAGAGCCGAAGCAGGGCGTCGTCTGCGGCTGGAACCCGTTGCCCGATCTCACCTCCCTCACGCTGACGCTTCCCGGTGGGCGCGTGATCGCGAGCGACGGGCTCGTGGGGTTGACCTGCGTGACGTCGTACGGCGATGGCGCACGGGTCGAAATCGCCACGGCATTCAAGCCCGGCCAGGCTAGCCGCGAAGGCACGGCACGACGGTTCCTCCTGCGGGGCTTCCCAACCGTTCCAACGCTTGTGGTCAATGGCCAACCAGCGATTCCGGTCACCGTCACGGAAGGCCACGACCGCGCCTGGGCCGTCCCGTTGCCGTCCGAGACACTGAACCGGACTTCAGCCGAGCCGGCCGCTGCCTCGGAGGAGGACGAACCCACGAGGCCGGAGGAAGCGAGGAATGAATGACGGCGTTCGTAGGATCAGGAAACCCGAGGGACGTTCCCCCGCCATGAATGGCGAAACGGCACGGCCGACCCTCCCCGTCGCCGAGAGTTCGGACAATAATGGTCAAATCCCCGGAGGACAGGGCGGCGTGACGCCCCGGCTGAATTTTGGCGCGCCGCACGAACCGGCTACCCGCGTTCTCCACGGTGCCGGCCAGGATATGGAGGGGTTTCGGAATTACACCGAAGCGCTGGGGCCAGGCCGCCATCCCATTCTCTACATGACGTACACGAGCCTCACTCGGGGTGAGGGGCGCGTGCACGCCTGGGGCGAGCGCGTGCGGCGGGAACTCGACCAGTTGGGTCATAAGGCTTTGATCCTCCAGATCGGTCTGAACATGACGGCCGGTAAGGCCATTCCACGGGATGGGGAGGTCGCCGCCGGGGCGTGCGATGCCGCGCTGACGGCCTTCGTCGAAGTCCTTCGGAAGCTGGAGCGGTCAGCGTTTGTGCGCATTGGGTACGAGTTCGACGGTCCCTGGAACGGATACTGCCCCGACACGTTCCGGCAGGCCTTTGTGCGTGTGGCCCAAGCGTTGCGTGCTTTTGGCCCGTGGGCCGCTTCGGTTTGGAATGCGGCCGGTTGCCCTTCCCTGGAAGCGCTGGAACCGTACTATCCCGGCGACGAATGGGTGGATTGGTGGAGCATCAATCTCTTCGGGCGGCGAGTCATGGACGAGCACCTGCCCCGCTTCTGTGAGGGAGCCAGACGGCACCACCGGCCTGTGATGATCGGCGAATCCACGCCCCAGGGAATCGGCACGTTGCAGGGCGAGAAGAGCTGGAATCTTTGGTTCGAACCGTACTTTACAGCCATCCGGACGCATCCGGAAATCAAGGCGTTCTGTTACATCAATTGGGAATGGCTGACGTGGTCCGAGAGAACCGGTCACGACTGGCGTACGTGGGGCGATGGCCGGATCGAACGGAATGAAGAGGTCCTGCGACGCTACCGCGAGGAGATGAATCGCCCCCTGTATGCACACCTGCCCTCGGCCTCCGACGATCTGTTGACCCATCCGCGCGACCATGCATAGGAGAGACTTCTTGAAATCAACAGCCGCCGGCGTCGCGGGCGCCCTGTTGGCTCGCGGGCACACGGTTCGTTCGGAGGGGGTTGGCGGCCGCCGCCCCCACATTCTTTTCGTCCTCACCGATCAGATGCGTTGCGGCGCCCTCGGCTGTTACGGCAATCGGCACACCCGAACCCCATACCTGGACGGGCTGGCGGCCAAGGGGGTGCGTTTCGAGCGCGCCTACTGCGCCAACGCCCTGTGCGTTCCCAGTCGCGTGGCCATGGCCACCGGCCAAATGCCGGGCCGTCTGGGGATCTATCAGAACAAGGATGGCCGGGTGCCAATCAACGCCACGGCCGCCGCCCACTCCCTCGGGGTCCTGATGAAACAGGCCGGCTACGCCACGTTTTACGGCGGCAAGGTCCACATGAGCCCGAACCTCGCTCCGGCCGTGGCGGGCTACGACCACGTGGAACGCGATGAACGCGACCTTCTGCCGGAACGTTGTCTGGAATTTCTCTGCGAAGCGCGTTCCTCGCCTGCGTTCGCCGTCGCCTCCTTCCTCAACCCGCACGATATCTGTTATCTCCATGCCCTCCGGGAAGGTCAATCCCGCCAGGTTCCACCCGGACTGGCCGACCTCTACCGTCGAGCACTCTCTTTGCCCGAAACGCAGCTTCCGCCGTTGCCGTCGAACTTTGCCGTTCCGAAGGACGAGCCAGCGGGCTTGCCCATGAACGAGGACCCTGATGCGCCGACGCCAGCCGGTCTGATGCGCAAAACGTTCACGGAGCGAGACTGGCGCATCTACCGCTGGGTGTACGCCCGCCTGGTCGAGCAGGTTGACGCGCAAATCGGCCGCCTGTTGGACGGTCTTCGTCAGGGCGGACTGGACCGCACGACGCTTATCCTCGTTACAAGTGACCACGGCGACATGGAGGCGAGTCACCGGTTGGCCTCGAAACGCTTCTTCTACGAAGAGTCGGCGCGTGTGCCGCTGATTGTGCGTCCGCCGGGGGGGCCCCGCACGGGGCGGGTGGACCGATCCCATCTGGTCTCCACCGGACTCGACCTGCTGCCGACGTTCTGCGACTATGCCGAAAGGCCGCGGCCGCCCGGGCTGCTGGGCCGCAGCCTAAGGCCGTTGATCGAAGGCCACGCACCATCGGACTGGCGATCGTTCGTCGTTTGCGAAGAGCGCAACGGCCGGATGGTTCGCACCACGCGTTTCAAGTACTGCGTGTATGCCAACGGAGCGATTGAGGAAAGTCTCTTCGATCTGGAGTCCGATCCGGATGAACTGCGCAACCTGGCGGGCGATCCGTCGCAAGCGGAGGTCCTCACCGAACACCGCCATCTCCTGCGCGAGTGGGTTGTTGCCACGAACGACGCCGACGGGATGCGGTTCATAAAGCGGGCAGATAGGCGGTAAACCCAAGGAATAATCCGCCAGCAAGGTTTCACGTGCCCGTTTTTTGGCCTCTTGTGGCCGGCACAAGGCTTCGGTCATTGGAAAAGAAACAATTGATTGGCCCGTGTGTAACAGAGCGTTGATTATCCCCATCGCGGTGTACCCGACTTCTTTAACCGCTGAACAGGGTTCTGACCACCAGATCGACGGTTCATGGGCCGGAATCGAAACAAACCCGCCCAAAGACCCCATCGTAACCCGGCACGACCCGGACCTCTCCCTTTCGCACCCGCTCCAACCTCTCCGTAAGGCCCGGCAATACCGTCTCGGCCACCCTCTCCGCATCGCCCTCCACTAGAAAAGGTAATTCCGCACCGACGCGCGCCACAATCCACGCCCAGATCTTCTGAACCTCCCGATGGTTCGCCGGACGGCCCAGCCGCTCGCCGATCACCTCGCGCAGCGAGACCACCCGGAGAAAAGGACGTTGGGGCGCCGCTTTGTCCCCGGACGGCCGATCGGCCAGACGCTCCACGCGCGACAACACGCCCCGGGTAACCGGCTTTCCGCAGACCGAACACCGTCCCTGCCGCTCTCGAGTCTCCTCCGGCATCCAACAAACGCCACACCGGCGGTGGCCGTCGGCATAATACTTGCCCGCCTGCGGAAACGTTTCGAGCGTTCCCCGAAGCCCCTCGCCCGTGAGCAGAGCGCGCCGCAAGGAGGGATAGTCGTGAACACCCCGGAATACCGTGGCTTCCCGTCCAATCAGGGGAGGGGAATGGGCATCGGAATGAGAAACCACCTGAAATCGGTCGAGCGCGCTCACGCGCGCCATCATCGCCGGATCCGCCGAGAGTCCCGTTTCGACCGCCCCGATCGCCCTCACCGCATCACCGTAACAGCTCTCCAGCGTGTCGAATCCCGACCGATCGCCAAGCGCCGAATACCAGGGCGTCCATATGTGCGCCGGAATCACCACCGCTCCCGCATCCGCCTCGTGCACCGCTTCGACCAATTCCCGGGCCGTCAGGGTCAGCATCGGCCGACCGTCGGATCCCAGAGAGCCATACGGTTGGAGGGCCGCCATGAGCCGTTCGCCCCCCGTCCATGATGGCACCAGGATCAGATGATGCACTCGGTGGGATCGCCCCCCTGAACGAAAACACGTCGCCACTTCCGTCTGCAACACAAACCGGGGTTCCGCCCACTCCCTTCCTCCGTCCTCCGGCACCAAAGTCCGAGCCACCTCTTCCATCCGACGAGCCAACGCTGGAACCGGCCCCCAAAACCCCTCCTCCCGATCCACAAGATGCGTTCGCAACTCCTTGGCCCACGCCGGATGGAGGAGATCGCCCGTTCCTACCAGCCACACCCCCTTCACCCACGCCCACGCGCCATAGGCCACCAGATCGGCCTCCCGGTTAGTGGCTCGGGAGTACCGCGAATGCACATGGAGGTCGGCCAGCCGGTCGCTCTCGCGTTCGAAGCGGAATAACATTGGCCTTGCACCTTTGAGCGCAATTTTAGATCGTATGGTGCGCCACGACAATCCGGGAACGACTATGGCCGAAACCCTGTACAACGGAATTGTGCTGCCCGACGAATGGCCTCCCCGCACGGAGAATCCCTTCATCCGGCTACCGATGCGGGTCCCCTGGCTGGAACGACCGCCGGAGGTGATTCCGATTGACGGCGGCCGGCAACTCTTTGTGGATGATTTTTTGATCGCCGAATCGGGGTTTGCCCAACGCGCCCACGAACCTGTCAAATTCCCCGCCAACCCTGTCTTCTTCCCCACCACCCCCTGGGAACGACACCCCTCGCGGCCGCCGGCGACCCTTCCGAAGTGTGGCGGAATCTGGTGGGACGAGGCGCGTCAGCGCCTTCGCATGTGGTATATGGCCGGTTACCTCGGCCCGATGTGTCACGCAGAAAGCGAGGACGGCCTTCACTGGGTCCGCACACCCAATGATGTCGTACCGGGCACGAATCTTGTGCTTCCGGAATTGCTTTCGGCCGATTCCGGGACGGTCTTTCCCGACCTTCGCGCGCCGGACTCGGAGCGGTGGAAAATGATGGTGCGCGAGCCGAATGAGCCCCTCCGGGGCGGCTCTTTTCCGGCCCGCCTCTTTGCTTCGGCCGATGGTCTTCACTGGCGGGAGATCGGGGAAACCGGACCCCTGGATGATCGAAGCACCTGCTTCTACAACCCCTTTCGAAGGCGTTGGGTTTTCAGCATCCGCGCGTGGATCCCGCCCCGCTTCCGTTGCCGCCGCTACCATGAGGGCAACACCTTCCTGGAGGCCGCCCGCTGGCAAAAGGGAGAACCGCCCTTCTGGACGGGAGCCGACCTTCTGGACGAATCGGGGGACGATTGGCCTCAGCTCTACAACCTCGACGCCGTGGCGTACGAGACCCTCCTTCTTGGCTTCTTCCAGATTCACCGCGGCCCGCCGAACGCGGTCGGCGAAAAGGTTGGACTTCCCAAACAGACCGACCTGGTGGTCGCCTACAGCCGAGATGGGTTCCACTGGCATCGCCCCTGCCGCCGCCCCTTCATTGCTCCCCGCCGGGAACCTGGTTCGTGGGAGTATGGATACGTGGAATCCACGGGCGGCCTGGCTCTGATCGCCGGAGATGAGCTGTGGTTCTACTACTCCGCCTATGCCGGGGATCCCAGTCGTGTGGACACCGCCTCCTGGCATTCCAACGGAATGTATGCCAACGGCGCGGTTGGGATGGCGCGCCTCCGTCGGGATGGCTTCGTCTCGCTCGAAGCCCGATACCCGGGTGCCTCCATGACCACACGCCCGGTGTGTTTTTCCGCCGGCCGTGCCTTCTTCGTCAACGCCAATACCGCCGGAGCGGATCTTCGGGTCGAGATCGCGGACCGCGAAGGGCGTCCCATCCCGGGTTTTGCGTTCGACCGCTGCATCCCGTTCACCGGCAACAGCACGCGCGCCCGAATTCGATGGCAAGAGCAAGAATGGCTCGATTCGCTGCAGGGTCGGCCTGTGCGGTTCCGATTCCGTCTCGACCGTGGAAATCTCTACGCCTTCTGGGTCGCGCCCGGCCCGGACGGTGACAGCGGCGGCTGGCCCGCCGCGGGACGGATTACTACCCTCCGCGATACCCCCTTTCTATAATCCAAGGAATTCCCATGACGCAACACGATCGCGAACGGATTCGACAGCTGGCGGCAGAAGTCGCCGCCATTGCCGCCCTCCCTGTTCAGGAGGAGAAAAAGCGCCTCTGGAAACGACTCAACGCACTCCGTCCCGAGCGGCCCATGGTCATGATTGACCAGGTCTGCTGGAACGAGATGAACGTGGACAACGAATTGACGCTCCAATGCGAAGACCGGGATGCCCGGTATTGGGAATGGCGACTTCTGGAGACGCTCTACCGCTGGCGCCATTTTCCGGTGGACATGGTGGTCGAACCCGTCGTCCGGGTGCCCATGGCCGTCACGCACACGGGCTTTGGAATCCAAGTCGAGGAAGAGATCCGCTCGTTGGATCCGACCAGCAGCGTCGTGTCCCACGCCTACCAGAACCAATTCCAGACCGAGAAGGACATCGAGAAGATTCAAACCCCCATGGCCCGGCACGATGAAGCCGAAACCGCCCGCCGTCTCGAGGTGGCGCACCACCTCTTCGATGGCCTCCTTGAGGTTGTCCCCTGGGGATGGGAACCCTACTTTTCCGTCTGGGATCCGCTCTCGATGTGGATGAGTGTGGGGGAGGCTCTCACCGCTCTCGTGGATCGGCCGGATTTTGTTCTGGAGATCGTTCACCGGATGGTGCGGAGCTACATGGCCCTTCTCGACCAGATGGAACAAAACGGATGGTTGTGCGGCCCCCAGCCGTGGATTCATTGTACAGGCGGGTTCACCGATGAACTTCCGGCCCCAGGTTACGATCCGGCCCGTCCCCGGGCCCGGGACATCTGGACATTCGGCCTCGCCCAGATGCTGGCAACCGTCTCTCCTTCAATGTTCGAAGAATTCGAAATCCGCCCATGTCTGCCTTTCTTCGAACGGTTCGGCCTTGTGTACTACGGTTGCTGCGATCCTCTTCACGACAAGATCGAACAGGTGAGCCTTATTCCCAATGTCCGAAAAATCTCCGTCAGCCCATGGGCGGACGAAGAAATCGCCGCCCGCAAGATCGGGCCCCGGTGGGTCTATTCCCGAAAACCCAATCCCGCCTTGCTCGCCGGGCCGTCCTTTTCGGACGAGGCGGTAAGGGACCACCTCCAGCGCTCTGTCGAAATCGCCCACCGCTACGGCTGCCCGATCGAGCTGATCCTCAAGGACATCAGCACCGTGGCCTACCAACCACAACGCCTGTGGCGTTGGGCCGAAATCGCCATGTCCGTTGTGGCCCCCTGAGCGCGATTGCACCCATCCCCTCTTTTGTGCTATACCTTGGCGCATATGACCGCGAGCCAAACCAGGACGTTCCGTGTATCTGCGCTGCCTTGAAATGACCGGGTTTAAGAGCTTCTGCGAGCGAACCCGGATTGAGTTTTCCCCCGGCATCACAGCGATCGTTGGTCCCAACGGCTGTGGCAAAAGCAACGTCGCCGACGCCATCCGTTGGGTACTTGGCGAACAGAGCCCCAAGGCCTTGCGGGGCCGCCGGATGGAAGATTGTATCTTCAATGGAACCGATCAGCGCCCCGCTCTTAACATGGCCGAGGTCAGTCTGACCCTCGCGGAATGCGAAGGCCATCTGCCGGTAGAGTACGACGAAGTCACGATCACCCGGCGATTCTTCCGATCCGGCGAAGGCCAATACTTCATCAACAAGACCCCATGCCGCCTCAAGGATATCCACCGCCTGTTCATGGGGACCGGAATCAGCACCTCGGCCTACTCGCTGCTCGAACAGGGGAAAATTGACCAGATTCTGAGCTCTCACCCCGAGGACCGCCGCGAAGTCTTCGAAGAGGCGGCGGGAATCACAAAATACAAGACCGACAAACAGGAAGCGCTCCGCAAACTGGAGACGACCGAACAGAACCTTCTCCGGCTCCAGGATGTTCTCCGCGAGGTCAAACGCCAAATCGGATCGCTTCAGCGCCAGGCCGGAAAGGCGCGCCGGTACAAGGCCCTTCGCGAAGAGCTTCAAGCATACGACGTTTTTGCCGAACAGCGACGGATCCGAGCCATGGACGAGCAATTGGCCCGGGAAGCGGCGGCGCTCCAGCAACTGGCCGAGGAGGCCCGGGGGATCCACGAGCAGCTCCTGCAACAGGAGGAGATGGCGCGCCAGCTTCAAACCCGCATCGAGGAATCCGAAGACCGGCTCGAACGGCGGGTTCGGGCTGCCAGTGAACAACGCACACAACTGGACCAGGCTCGCGCCCGACTCAAGGCGCTTGAGGAACGGATTAGCGAACTGGAAGCCCTGGCCCAGCGGGACGAAGAGGACCATCACCGGGCACAAAGCCAGGCCGAAGCGTTCGTGGCCCAGGCCCGTGAGCTCGATGCCGAGATCGCCGAGGCTCAGGCGGCTGTTCAGAAAGCGGAGACGGCCTTGAAAGACCGCCAGGCCGCGCTCGAGGAGGCGGCCCGGACCTCCGATGAACACCAGAAGACCTTGAACCGTCTGCGAACTGAATCGTTGGAGGCGGAACGGGGATTTGCCACCGCGCAAAACTCCCTCCTCCAGCTCGAGTCCCGGGAGCAGGCCAACGTCCTTCGCGTGGAACGACTGAAAGTCGAAAAAAGCCAGGCGGAAAAAGCATTGGCGGCCTTCGACGCGCGCGAGCAGGAATTGGCGGCTCAATGCGAAGCCGTCCGGACGGAAACGCGGGACCTCCAGAAGCGCCTCGAGGCGATCGAAGGCACGCTGGCTGACCGGCGGACCCGATGGGAGACACTTCGAGAGGAACGCGCGAAAACCCAGGCGGAATGGACCTCCCGGAAGGCCCAGATCGAACTCCTCGAAGCACGAGAAGCGGCCCGCGAGGATTTCCCTTGCGGCGCCCGGCTTCTCATGGAGAGCGCGAACCCGCTCCAAATCCCCGACGGCGCGCTTCTGGGTTCGTTGGCCGCGCTCGTGGATGCCGAACCTTCCTTCCGTCCCGCGCTTCAAGCCGTCCTGCGCGCCTGGTCGGATGCCCTTGTCGCCCGGGATCCCGAGACCGCCCGCGATTTGCTGGAACGCCTCCGTAGCCGGTCCGATGGAACGGTCCGTCTCTTGTGCGCCAACCGCCCCGGGGAACCGGAAGCGAACGTCCTTCCACCGCCAGAGGCCATTCGGTTGCTCGATCACATCCGGGGCTCGGAATCCATCCAACCGTTGCTTCGGAGGCTCCTCGGGATGGTTTTCGTCTGGGTCGGTGAGGGTCTGCCTCCGCCCTTCGAAGCGCCGATCACCTGGGTCACCCGGGATGGGCTTGTGTTGCGTGAGGGCTGGATCTTCGAATGCGGTGGCCGGACTGAGACCGCACCGGACCCCATGTCGCGAAAACTCCTCATTGCGCAGCGCCGGGAGGAGGCGGCCGCTCTTGAAACGACCCTCCACCAGGTTGAGGCGGCCATCGAAACGGCGGCCCGGGACGTTCAGCACCAAACGGGCGAGGCCAGTCGCACGCGCCAGACGCTCGACGATCGCCGCCGGGAACTGGCCCGCCAAGAAGCGGAATGGCATCTCGTCCACCAAGAGGCGCAGAAGGCCCGTCAGCGGCGGGATGCGATCGCGATGGAACTGGAGACCCTCCTTCGCCAGACGGAAGGACGCACCCGCGAACAGCAGTCGTTGGCCGAAGAACTGGCTCGTCTGACCGCCCGACGGGAGGAACTTCGAACCGCCATCGAGGAGGTCGCCCGTTCCTGGCAGGCCGTGGAAGAGGAACGGCGCCGACGCGAACAGAGGGCTGCCGACGCGCGAGTCGCGCTCGCGGAAGCGCGGGAACGGCTTCGCGCCCTCATCCAGCGTCGGGATCCATTGGCCTCGCGAATTCGGGAGCTACAATCGCTGGCTGCCGGGCGGGCGGAAGAGAGCGCCCGCCGGCGGGAACAGGTCAGCCGCCTGAAAGCCGAACAGAAGAATCTGGAGCAGGAACTCCCGACGTTGGAGAAAACCCTTCAGCAGGCCAGCGAGGCGCTGGAACGGGAGCGGAGCGAGCGCCAGCAGCTCACCGCGGCCCTCCGGGATGCCGAGACACGGATCGCGGCCCTTCGGGCCGAAGAGGACCGCCTACGCGACGCGCGCGCCTCGGCGGAGATCGCTCAGGCCGAACGAAAAATGAACCGCGACCAGGCGCTCCGTCGGGTAACGTCGGAATATGGCCTGACCCTCGACCAGTTCTGGAATGCGCCCCCGCTCAAAGGGCCGGATGGCGCCCCACCCTCCCCGGTGGAGCTCGAATCCCGAATCGCCGAAATTCGAAGCAAGTTGGAGGAGATCGGTCCCGTCAACCTTGTCGCCATCGAGGAATACCAGGAACTGGAAGAACGGTTGGCCTTCCTGAGCCGGCAGCATGACGACCTCGTGGCCTCCAAGGCGCAGCTTCTCGAGGCGATTCGGAAAATCAACGAGACATCCGCCGCCCTTTTTGCTGAAACCTTTGCTCAGATCAATGCCCATTTCGAAGCCACCTTCCAGGAGCTGTTCGGCGGCGGTTCGGCGCGGCTGGAGATGCCGTCGGGTGAAGATGTGCTGGAAGCCGGCATCGAAATCATCGC
>Ga0308420_1001496_pt1 | contig 12277 bp, 10 predicted proteins | sample HotsprSampleMS55_FD_203802 | JGI IMG/M metagenome (GOLD analysis project Ga0308420, IMG submission 203802) | Hot spring phototrophic mat microbial communities from Mushroom Spring, Yellowstone National Park, Wyoming, United States - 20090730_MS55 ... | reverse complement strand
TTTATGAATATACATGTTATTATGGATAGGAAGGAGCGTTACGTTTATATCTTTAATATGCCATATAGATTATGGCGTAGGCGGCACCTGTAACAAGGTATGGAGGGTACTCCATCCTATGAGTTACAGATCTCCAATTACGCTAACACTATGAGGATCCAAGTATATTGGATCTGATATGGGTTATGCACCAGTACAGAGGGTTATGCTATACTAATTGAATAGAATGTATGGTCTGTACTCTCCAAATCGACTCCGGTTGATCCTGCCGGACCCGACTGCTATCGGATTGGGACTAAGCCATGCGAGTCAACTCCGCAAGGGGTGGCGCACGGCTCAGTAACACGTAGTCAACCTACCCTAGGGACGGGGATAACCTCGGGAAACTGAGGCTAAACCCTGATAGGCTATAACTTCTGGAATGGGTTATAGCTGAAATCTATATGGCCCTAGGATGGGACTGCGGCCGATCAGGTTGTTGGTGGGGTAATGGCCCACCAAGCCTATAACCGGTGCGGGCTCTGAGAGGAGGAGCCCGGAGATGGGCACTGAGACAAGGGCCCAGGTCCTATGGGGCGCAGCAGGCGCGAAACCTCCGCAATGGGCGAAAGCCCGACGGGGTTAGTCCGAGTGACTCCTGCTAAAGGAGTCTTTTGCCAGCTGTAAAAAGGCTGGAGAATAAGGGGTGGGCAAGTTTGGTGTCAGCCGCCGCGGTAATACCAGCACCCCGAGTAGTCGGGACGATTATTGGGCCTAAAGCATCCGTAGCCGGTCTAACAAGTCCTCCGTTAAATCCAACGGCTCAACCGTTGGGCTGCGAGGGATACTGTTAGACTAGGGGGCGGGAGAGGCGAGGGGTATTCCCAGGGTAGGGGTAAAATCCACTGATCCTGGGAGGACCACCAGTGGCGAAGGCGCCTCGCTAGAACGCGCCCGACGGTGAGGGATGAAAGCTAGGGGAGCGAACCGGATTAGATACCCGGGTAGTCCTAGCTGTAAACGATGTAGGCTCGATGTTGGGTTACCCACGTGGTAGCCCAGTGTCGCAGGGAAGCCGTTAAGCCTACCGCCTGGGGAGTACGGCCGCAAGGCTGAAACTTAAAGGAATTGGCGGGGGAGCACCACAAGGGGTGAAGCCTGCGGTTTAATTGGAGTCAACGCCGGGAACCTTACCAGGGGTGACAGCAGAATGAAGGTCAGGCTAAAGACCTTACCAGACAAGCTGAGAGGAGGTGCATGGCCGTCGCCAGCTCGTGCCGTGAGGTGTCCTGTTAAGTCAGGTAACGAGCGAGACCCTCGTCCTTAGTTGCTGCCATTACTCTTTGGAGTAGTGGAGCTAACTAAGGAGACTGCCGCCGATAAGGCGGAGGAAGGGGAGGGCTACGGCAGGTCAGTATGCCCCGAAACCCTTGGGCCACACGCGGGCTGCAATGGTAGGGACAATGGGCTCCGACCTCGAAAGAGGAAGGCAATCCCCAAACCCTACCTCAGTTATGATTGAGGGCTGCAACCCGCCCTCATGAATCTGGAATCCCTAGTAATCGCGTGTCACCACCGCGCGGTGAATACGTCCCTGCTCCTTGCACACACCGCCCGTCGCTTCACCCGAGGTGGGTTTACGTGAGGTGGTGTCATGTTGATATCATCGAGCGTAAACTCGCTGAGGGGGGAGAAGTCGTAACAAGGTGGCCGTAGGGGAACCTGCGGCCGGATCACCTCCTTAACAAACAAAATAAAGCATAGCCCTGTATAAATGGTGCATAACCCATATACTAGATCTATGTATATAGAGGATGGATGCAACCCTATACTTGTAGTATAGGGTGAAGGGCGTAGTGGTTTAATGTTGATACCACGATGATCGCCATACATGGTTGCGTATGTTTCAGGATAGTTACAAGGACGCCATCTGGTGGATGGCTAGGCTGGGAGGGCGATGAAGGGCGTGGCAAGCTGCGATAAGCGCCGGGAAGGCGCATGCGACCGTTGATCCGGCGATCCCCGAATGGGACTCCTGCCCGTAAGGGCACTCCCTTGCGTAAGCAGGGGAGGGCGAACCACTCGAAAGGAAGCATCTGAGTAGAGTGAGGAGGAGAAATCAAACGAGATTCCCTGAGTAGCGGAGAGCGAAAGGGGAGTAGCCCAAACCGAATCTGCTGCAGCAATGCAGTAGAGATGTGGGGTATGTCGGTAACTACCTTAAATGGTATCATACTTGAGTGTATAACTGAAGTGCCCTGGAATGGGCTGGCATAGAGGGTGATACCCCCGTAGGTTAAATACACTTGAGTATGAGTTACCGACTAGAGTAGCTGGCCTTGACAGTGGCTAGCGAAGATGGGGGAGATTAGCCTCCAAGGCTAAATACCTTCCCAGACCGATAGGGCACTAGTACCGTGAGGGAAAGCTGAAAAGCACCCCGGGAGGGGGGTGAAAAGAGCCTGAAACCAGATGGTTACAGACGTGCACTGCTTGGAAGTGCCGCAAGGCACAGAGTAGTGCGTTCCGTCTAGAAACACGGGCCAGGGAGTTTATCTCTATGGCGAGTCTAAGCCTATAGGCGTAAGCGAAGGGAAACCGAGTCTCCGCAGTAGCTCTGCTACAAGGGAGAGGGTCTGAAAGGGCCCAAGCCATAGGGGTAAGGCTAGAAACCGAGCGATCTAGTCCTGGGCAGGGCGAAGCTGGGCGAAAGCCTGGTGGAGGCCCGCAGGGGTGCTGACGTGCAAATCGCTCCTCTGACCTAGGACTAGGGGCCAAAAACCAATCTAGCTCGGTGATAGCTAGTTCCCACCGAAGCGGATCTCAGTCCTGCCTGGGTGGAGGGTGCTGATGCTGTAGAGCACCGATGGGATGGCAAGGGCTCGAAAGGGCTCACCATCCTTTCGAACTCCGAATGCACCAGCCCCGTAGAAGCCCAGAGGCGGGTTTGTGTGGGGTAAGCCCCACAACCGAGAGGGGAGCAACCCAGACTAGGGTTAAGGTCCCCAAGTTCTGGCTAAGTGTCAAACCAAAGGGTGTCCTTGGGCCAAGACAGCAGGGAGGTAGGCTTAGAAGCAGCCATCCTTTAAAGAATGCGTAACAGCTCACCTGCCGAGCCTGAGGGCCCCGAAAATGGACGGGGCTCAAGCCAGACACCGATACCCTAGACCTCGCAAGAGGTGGTAGGTGGGCGTAGGGCCTGGGCAGAAGGTGGGCCGTGAGGTCCACTGGACTGGGCTCTAGTGTAGATCCTGGTGGTAGTAACAGCATAGCCGGGTGAGAATCCCGGTCGCCGTAAGGGCAAGGGTTTCCCGGCAATGCGTCGTCAGCCGGGAGTTAGCCGGTCCTAAGGGTAACCCGAAAGGAGTTACTCGAAGGGGAGACTGGTTAATATTCCAGTGCCTTGGTAGTATCGCTATTACCCATATCTGTTGCCTTAGGATAGGGCAGGCAGAGCTCTCGCTCTGTTTAACTATCCAAGCCTAGGGGAGTCTCGTAATGAGGAGAACCTAGGCGAGGAAGGAATAGCCTTGCGTTAGCAGGGTCTGCTCGATTCCTAGGGACCATGAAAGCAGATATGGGGAGATGTTACCAAGCCCGTACCGAGAACCGACACAGGTGCCCTGGTTGAGAAGACCAAGGCGTATCGGGTATACCGGAGGCGAGGGAACTCGGCAAATCAGCCCCGTAACTTCGGGATAAGGGGTGCCTGCGATCTTTACGAGGAGTAGGGACCGCAGGTCGCAGTGACAAGGGGGTCCTGACTGTTTAATAAAAACATAGGTGACCGCGAGCCCGAAAGGGTTAGTACGGTCGCTGAATCCTGGCCAGTGGCGGTACCTAAAACCTCGGTCCAACGGGGCCAAGGGCCGCTAAACGCCGGGAGTAACTCTGACTCTCGAGTAAGGGAGTCATTAAACCTGGTTATATGCTGGGAAGTATCGATGAGGCTACCCCTGAGTAAGGGACAGCAGTAGCAGAGGTACGATCAGCAGGGAACTATCCTGTCTAAAACTTATTATTTATGGGAGGAGTACAAGAATGAGAAGCAGATATGTTAGAGTACGATGATCTAATAGATCCAAGTCTATTACCTAGAAAAGGTAAGTATCTACGCTATTACTTACTAGGCATAGCAGATCGAGAAGGATCCTTCTATATAAGCATAAAGAAGCAGGATAATGCTAAGTTCGGATGGGTTATAGATCCCATATTCAAGGTAACTCAGCATAGACGTAATAGAATAATCTTAGAGCTCTTCAAGAGAGTACTTAACTGCGGTAGGATAATCGAGAAGAGTGATCAAGAGGATATGCTTGAGTTTGTAGTAGATAATAGGAGACACCTTAAAGAGAAGGTTATACCATTCTTTACAAGGTACAAACCCATAGTAAAGCGAGAGGAGTTCCTTCTATTTGCTAAAGTAGTAAAGGCTCTAGACGAAGGCAAGCACAAGGATGCAGAGTCTTTAAAGGATCTTATAACAATGCTTTACAACTACTCTAACGACAGAAGATATAGTCTAGAGTACATACTCGATGAGATAAGTTTTAGACAGGATAGACTCCTCAGAGACCATAAGCCAGGTACCTAGTCTGGGTAAATAAATACATCATCCAGTTAGGTAAAGATATGGTCCAGCACCTAACGGTGTTGCTTAAGGTAGCCAAATGCCTTGTCGGGTAAGTTCCGACGTGCATGAATGGATCAACGAGGGCCCTACTGTCCCCGCCTCCAACCCGGTGAACCCACATAACGTGGACGAACAGTCCACGGACGTCCATCAGGGAGAGAAGACCCTGTGGAGCTTTACTGCAGCCTGTTGCTGCGGTACGGTTGTGGATGCAGAGAGTAGCTGGGAGCCTTCGAAGGCGCCTCTCCGGGGGCGCTGGAGGCGCAAGTGTAACACCAGCCATCTACGACTGTATCGCTAACCTCGCAAGAGGGACAACTGCAGGTGGGCAGTTCGGCTGGGGCGGCACCCCCTTGAAAAGGTATCGAGGGGGCCCAAAGGTTGGCTCAAGCGGGTCAGAACCCCGCTGGTGAGGGTAAGGCCAAAAGCCAGCCTGACTGGATCTCTAAACGCAGGTGATCCAGAGGGGAAACCCGGGCCTAACGATCCATTGTGTCCCCACTAGTGGGGGCCAGTGGTGACAGAAAAGTTACCCCAGGGATAACAGGCTTGTCGCGGGCGAGAGCTCCTATCGACCCCGCGGTTTGGTACCTCGATGTCGGCTCTTCCCATCCTGGCCCTGCAGCAGGGGCCAAGGGTGAGGCTGCTCGCCTATCAAAGGGGAACGTGAGCTGGGTTTAGACCGTCGTGAGACAGGTCGGTCTCTACCTGATGGATGTGTGGTAGCCTGAGGGGAAGTCGCCCCTAGTACGAGAGGAACAGGGCGGCGTGGCCTCTGGTGTACCTGCTGTCCGAGTGGGCAGGCAGGGCAGCTAAGCCATCGGGGATAACCCCTGAAAGCATCTAAGGGGGAAGCCCCTCCCGAGAAGAGGCTACCGCCGTTTAGGGAAGGGCGGCCATAGAAGATGGCGTTGATGGGGTGGTGGTGTAGATAGCAAGCCGCAAGGCGAGCTGTGAGCCAGCCACTCCCAATAGCCCAACGTAACTATCCTGGAGCGCAATAATCATGTGTGGCGATCTATAAGTAATGAAGGAGGATACGATAGTAGGGTATCCTTGATTGTATCATAGTAACTGATGCTATAACCGTACTTCTCTACACACATACTCCTATACCCATAGCCCTTCCATGCCAGTATCCATCTCTCATATCTGTAGAGTACTCTAAATAATAGATCTAGCATTATGTTGATCTTTGTAAACTCATCATCTCTAATCTCTCTTGTATTAGTTACATCACTTATATGCCATATGTTACATAATGGTAACTTTTCCATCTCTACTATCCTTGGCTCGAATCTATGCCTATTCACGAATACGCCTATGTTATGATCGTGTACAAGTATACCAAACCCCCATAGCACTATCTCGTAACCATAGAATGATATATGGTACCTATTACTGCCCAGTATATGTTTAGGTACCTTGTACTTATTGAACCCAAATAAAAGTGGTAGATCTCCATCACTATTCTCTATATCTCTTCCAATACACCATAGCATTATATCTATGATCCTCTTTAGCATGCTTCTATCCTTATACTTCATACTCTCAGTAGTAGATCTTTACTACAATGTAATGCATCATCTATGCGTGCTACATACTCAAGGTTATCCAGTAATCTGCTCAGATGTTTGCCATACACTGCTACTAATAGGCTACTAGAATCGTAAGGTGTCCTTATCCTGCTAACTGTACATCCTAAACCTATAGTGATACCTTTGTTAGAGTAAGCATCTGCTATGCATGCACATGTAGGCTTACTCCTCACATTAACTGGTATACCACTCTTCTCAGCAGAGTCGATCATGAGCATAGCCTGCTCTGCATTGCATATTATAACTACAATATCTGCTTCGCTCTCATCACTGCTGGAGTATGCTATTACCCTCTTGCTTGGTAGCCTAGGCAATCTTTCTATATCCTCTATACTAATCCAGCCCATAGATGCAAGTAATCTAACATCATCATTCTTTCTTACATCATGAGCAGTATCGTACCCATGTGTTACTCTGCCTATGCTACAGTTATGATCCTCCCTTAGAGTATAGAAGCCTTCCCCTCTCTTGCATGCTATATTCCATAACGAGCATGTAGCAGGTACAGTAACATCTAGCCTCTTTAGCCCATGGTCCTCATCGCTCATGTACACTGCCACTGGGTCCATCTCTAACCTCAGTAGTGACTTCAGTCTCTTCAACAAATCCATAGGTTTCATTATTAATATATCAGTAAGTTATTATTAAATATTATTATCTAATTAGGCTAACACTATCATAATATATTCTAATATATTAGAATATTTAATAATAAACAGAAATATTTTTACATGCAGTAATGCAAATAATATATAGAATTGAGGTGCTCTGAATGTGAATGTGAGAGAGAAGAGTGCATTGATGGTAGTTGCGATAGTTGTATATATGAGCAGTGTTGTTGTTTAGTAGATGAGGCTACTAGTATACATGCTCAAAGATGATGATCCATCTAAGTGTACTGCAAGGAAGCTTGTACGCTTTAGTATGTTGGAGAAGGTCAATAGGATCCCTTACGATACCATACTCCTAGACCCATACACTGATACTCCCCTATATAAGGGAGATTCATCATGCAACTCCATAACCATAGTGGACTGTTCATGGATCAACGCCTCAAGTATATTCTCCAGGGTAAGAGTCAGAAGCAGAAGGAGATTACCATTGCTGCTAGCAGCAAACCCTGTGAACTATGCAAAGTTAGCAAAGTTGAGTAGCGTTGAGGCTCTATCCGCAGCATGCTACATCCTTGGGTATGAAGAGTTAGCATCTAGACTCCTGAATAAATTCAAGTGGGGGCATACTTTCATGGAGTTGAATGAAGATCTACTTGAGGAGTATAGAGATGCCGATAGCATATATGATATAGTAAGGATAGAGGAGGAGTACTTTAAGATTAAATCTGAGTATCCAGTATAGTATATTGGTAGTAGTGTAAGCTAGTGGGTAGGCAACCTTGTGAAGGAGGAAACTCCTCCCTCCAAGCAGAGGTGTGACCCAGCGATGGGTAGCCAGAGATGGCTGGCAACTGTATAGAAATGATATCCGAAGTAGGGGATGAAGATGATGCCATGCCCCAGGCTAGGCTGATTATCCCTACGTAGTAGGAGTGAAACAACAGACCCGCATGGAGCAAGGCCAAAGAGGCTCGATGAGTACTCTGCTCGAGGGCCAGGTAGGCCGCATAGTCGAATCCTACCTAAAACAGAAGGAGGGTTACTGCTAGCATACACTACTACCTGCTAATACAGAATAAATAGAGATGTTAGTGACTGAGTATGCTCCTATCTATCAACTTGGTCAGTAGTGCAGCATGCTTCTCTGCATCCTTCTCGTTGTCTTGCAGTAGCCTCTTCGACTCTTCATTGTTAACATTCTTCATGTATGACTTGTACGCTACTATGAGCCTCAACTCATCCTCTAATGCGCTGACTAGAGCTCTAGACTCACCACTATTATCCTTGCTCAGAGTAATATCCCTGAAGCATGTAAAGTGCACAGCACCTTTAGAGTAGAATGTGAATAGTTCGCTCCATAGTATCTGCCTTGAACATATGCTACATGACCACTGTGTAGCCATACGATCAGTATCGTATCTAGATAAATAAATCTTGGGGTAAGTATAATAACTTCTACACCCTCTATCATAACATGAAGGCAGCAAGGATAGTGAAACCTAAGGAGCCTTTACAGATAGAAGAGTTATCTACACCAGTACCTAAGGGCAGACAGGTACTCGTTAGGGTTAAGGCAAGCGGTGTATGCCACAGTGATATACATCTATGGGAAGGAGGTTACGCTGGTCCTAGGGATACATTCATGAGGGTAGAGGATAGGGGTGTAAGGTTCCCATTAACACCTGGGCATGAGATAGCAGGTGTAGTAGAGAAGGTTGGAGAGGATGTGAATAATGTAAGTGTAGGGGATAACGTACTGGTATATCCATGGATAGGCGATGGCTCATGTCCAGCATGTATACTAGGGGAGGAGAATCTATGCGATAGGCCTAGATCTCTAGGCATATTCCAAGACGGGGGTTATGCGGAGTATGTACTTGTGCCTGATGCAAAGTACCTTATAAATATAGGGAATGAGAGCCATGAGCAGGTAGCCAGCCTAGCATGCTCTGCATTAACAGCATATACAGCACTGAAGAACTCTGCAGTAAAGGCACAGGAGTTCTTGGTAATCGTAGGTGCTGGAGGTCTAGGACTCATAGCCGTACAGTTGGCAAGAGCACTTGTAGGTTCAAGGATAGCAGTGGTAGACTTGGATGATAAAAGGTTGGAGGAGGCTAAGAGGCTTGGTGCGGATCATATCATAAATGCAAGGAGTGTTGATGCTGTTAAGGAGGTTAAGGTATTGACAGATGGTATGGGTACTGATGTTGTGATCGACTTTGTCAACTCAAGTAATACAGTAGCAAAGGATATAGATATGATGAGGAAGAGGGGTAGGCTCGTACTAGTAGGATTATTCGGTGGCTCTGTAGAACTGAATCTACCACTGGTTCCTTTAAGAGCTTACAAGATAGTAGGCTCCTACACAGGTAGGTACGCTGATCTAGTGGAGTTGGTAGCACTGGCAAGGAGAGGAATGGTTAAGAGTATAATAGCGAAGAGGTTCAGTCTTGATGATGCTAACACTGCATTGTTGGAGTTGAGGAATGGTAAAGTTATAGGAAGGGCTATAATATCACAGTGAGATAAGAGAAATAAATAATAAGGATGTAGATCATCCCATTTTTTATTCATTCATTCATTCATTCATTCATTCATTGACCAAGTCTTTTTGTCTATCACTTATACCTTTTATTACTTGTGTTATGCTCGGTATCTTAACTATTTCATTTCCCATCATTCATATATCTAATATCTATCTATCTATCTGTACATTTGCATGTCTGTTTATTCTCCCTGACCCTCTATCACTATCAATGTTACTGTAGACCTCACCTTCGGCATCCTCCTTATCTTCCATGTTATGGTATCCTTCAACTCTTCCATCGTACTGCCTTCTACCTTCACCACTATATCGTATACTCCGTATGTGCCCTTCACCTCCTTTACTCCCTTCAATGCATTTATCTCCTTTATCACAGCATCCTCTGATCCTAGATCACAGTTTATTAATACATACGCTGATGGCATATGTAATATTATAGCATGTAGCTTATCAATTTAACTATCCATGATCTCATGTAAGTAAAGTATATATTGATAGTTACTCACTGCTAACTATCTATGATAAGATGCATAGAATGCGAGGCGGACCTTAAGATACCAAGCGATGCAATAGAGGGTGAGATAATAACATGCCCAGACTGTGGTGCAAGCTACGAGTTGGTTAAGCAAAGGGAAGGATTTAATATCAAACCTGCCCAAGTTGTTGGAGAGGATTGGGGAGAATAGGAAGGCTTTACATACTATACGATGTAGTAAGGTGGGAGGAGAAGGCACTGTACCAGGCTGCACTAAGGAAGGGCATCGATGTTAGAATGATAGATACCAAAGATATTTTAATAGATCTCAATAATGATAGTATGCCTATAGATGATGGTAATTACGATAGCAGCATATACCTACAGAGGTGTGTGAGTTACTTCAGGAGTATACATCTCACAGCAGCACTGGAAGGCAAGGGAGGGAGGGTTATAAACACCCTACTATGCTCATTGATAGCAGGTAACAAACTATTCGCACATACAGCACTAGTGAAGAATAAGATAGATACACCAAAGAGCATCCTAGCATTTACACAGGATGGTGTACTCAAGGCATTAGAGATGCTAGGCTACCCTGCGGTGCTGAAACCTACTGTAGGTAGTTGGGGTAGACTTATAGCACTCATAAGTGATAGGCATGCTGCAGAGGCTATAATAGAGGATAGGGAGCATATGTCTCCCCTGTATCAAGTCTACTACCTGCAGGAGTATGTCAAGAGACCCCCAAGGGATATAAGGGCCATAGTGGTAGGGGATAGGGTCGTAGGCGCTATATACAGATACTCTGCTAGCGATACATGGAAGACCAATATGGCTTTAGGAGGTAGAGCAGAAGCATGCCCAATAACGAAAGAGTTGGAGGATATATGTATAAGGGCATGCAGAGCAGTGAATGGTACAATAGCAGGTGTAGACCTGATGGAAGATGAGAGTAGAGGATTACTTGTACATGAGGTCAATCCTACTACTGAGTTCAAGAACGTTGCTAAGGTATCTAACCCAAATATAGCAGATGAGATGATAGAGTACATTGAGAATGGGTTGGATGGGTAATGAGTGTGATATCAGCTGCATACGCTATAGAATTACTCAAGAAGGCATTGGAGATATACACACCGTCCAAGCAAGAGTATGAACTCGCAAGACTGATAGCAGACAAGGCATCCAATGAACTTGGGTTCGAGAGGGTATACATAGATGATGTAGGCAATATTATAGCAAAGAAGGGCTATGGTACTCCTAGAGTGCTCCTATGTGGGCATATGGATACAGTACCAGAGTATATACCTGTAAGTATAAAGGATGGGTTCATCTATGGTAGAGGAGCCTCAGATGCGAAGGCACCGTTGATATCATTGCTCCTTGCAGGTGCAGCATCAAGGGACTGTGGTACCATAATATTCGCAGGGCTCGTGGATGAGGAGGGTAATGCCACTGGTATAAAGAACCTGCTCAAAGAACTCTCGAATGGTCTGAAGGTGGACTATGCTATATTCGGAGAGCCTAGCGGGATAGATAATATAACTATAGCGTACAAGGGTAGGGTAGCCCTTGATATAAGGTGTAACGTAGGTAACAGTGCACATGCTAGTGCCCCTATGCTTGCTGGTAACGCCATCGAAGAAGCATTTGTACTATGGCAGAGGATAAAGGATTCACTCTCATCAATAGACAAGTTAACATACTGCTTAACTGAGATTAATGGAGGTACAAGCCATAATGTTACGCCAGCAGAGTGTGAGTTCACCGTAGATATAAGGATACCTAATGGGATGCGTACAGATGATGTGTTAGGCATTATAGATAGAGTTATAAAGAGTACGGATACATCAAGGGTCAAGGTCGATTACAGTACTGAGGATAAGACCGAACCGTTTGAGGCAAGGCATGACTCTCCATTGGTTAGGGCATTGGTACTAGGAGTGATGGATGTTAACCATAAGAGACCGATGTTGATAAGGAAGAGCGGGACTGGAGATATGAATGTTCTGGGTAATACACTTAACATACCTGTAGTAACTTATGGCCCTGGGGATGCACACTCTTCACATGCCAAGGATGAGTATGTGAGTCTTGATGAGTTCACCAAGAGTATAGAGATAACCAAGAGGTCGTTATACCATCTCTCAAGGTTACATAAGAGGACTGTAAAAGAAGAGGCAGAGTAGTGATACAATTACATCTCGTTTAATTTAATCTATCTATCTATCAATCAATCAATCAATCAAAAATAAAAATAATTTTATAACGTATATTCTAAGAACACTTGATTGGATTGAGTAGGGATGCGGCAAAGCATAAAGGCCATGAGGTAGTGTGCCTAAGGTGTAACCTACTAGCTAGAGAGTTCATAGATTACGAATTTGCGTTAAAGAGTAAAAGACTATCACTCTACGCTAAGAATAA
>Ga0308420_1001495_pt1 | contig 12282 bp, 7 predicted proteins | sample HotsprSampleMS55_FD_203802 | JGI IMG/M metagenome (GOLD analysis project Ga0308420, IMG submission 203802) | Hot spring phototrophic mat microbial communities from Mushroom Spring, Yellowstone National Park, Wyoming, United States - 20090730_MS55 ... | reverse complement strand
GCCATGTACGCGGCCCACGCCGGGGAGGTCCCGACCGAGGCGGCCAAAACCACTTACCGCGAGCAATTGGAGCGGGCGTATCCCTTCCACCCGCTGCTGATTGATGCGCTGTACACCAGGTGGGGTGGCCACCCGGATTTTCAGCGGACGCGCGGCGTGCTGAGGCTTCTGGGCAGCATTGTCGGCGACCTGTGGAACCGGCGCGAGGGGAACACGCAGACGCAGCACATCATTCAGCCCTGCCACGTGCGCTGGTCGGTGGATGCGCTCCAGGCAGCGCTGACCCGGCTTTGGGGGCCTGCGTATCAATCCGTCGCGGCTGCCGATGTGCTCGGCGAGAAATCGAACGCCGGGGCCTTCGACGAGGAGCGCGGCGGAGACTATCGGCGCGAAGCCATCGGCCAGGGGTTGGCGGCGGCGATTCTGCTCGGTTCGTTTGGCGGGCAAGGCGGCCGTAGCGGCTTCAGCAGCAAGGATCTCAAGCTGGCGTGTTCCCGGCTGGGGCTGAACTGGAACTACGCCGATGGCGCGCTCCTCGAGCTGGAGAACCGCTGCTTTTACCTGCACACGGCGTCAGCCGGCAGCCTCGGCAAGCGCTACTGGTTCGGCACGAAGCCGACGCTGAACAAGCTAGTGGTGCAGTATCGTCAGCAAAGCGCCAAGGAAAGCTTCGACGACGCGATCCTCGAGGACCTGCGGGCCGAGTCCCAAAAGAGCTCGCTCGCGGGCGCGACGTGGCGCGTGGTCGTCAACCCCGCCGAGGACCTGCCGGAGCAGAAGTCGCTCACCCTACTGGTCCTTCCACCGTCGCTCGCCTGGGACGAGAACGGCGGGGCGAAGGACGCGATCCAGGAACGCGTGAAAACGATCAGCACCCGCTGCGGTGGAAAGGATCGCCTGTACCGCAACACTCTCCTGTTCTTGGCGGGAACCAGTCGGGGGCTCGCCAAACTGCGGCAGGCTCACCGGGAGCGGGCGGCTCTGGAGGGCGTCCGCACGGACTTCTGGAATCAGCTCGACGCGGAACAGCAGGAGGATCTCAAGAAGCGCCTGGAGGCGGCCCGTAAGGCCGCCCTGGAGGCGTTGGGCCCAGCCTACACCGTTGCCCTTCGGGTGCGTGGGCAAGAAGTGGAGACGTGCACTCTCTCGGACGCGCGCCGGACGTTCCAGGAGCACTTGGGCTACGTGTGGACCACACTCGTCGAGGACGAAGAGTGGATTCTTCGGCGCGTCGGCTCGGTGACGCTGGAGAGTACGGGCCTGATTCCGAAGGAAGGTGGACTGCGCCTGAAGGACGCCGTCGAGGCGTTTCTCCGATTCACCGATAAGCCGATGGTCGCGGCCAAGGAGGCGGTGACTGCGGGGCTCGCCCAAGCCTGCGTTGACGGGCTTGTGGGCGTCGGTCGGGGCGGAAGCCTCACGACTCTCCAGACCCGCTATTGCAAGCAGTCGGTGTCCCTGGACCCCAGCGAGGACGGCGTATGGATCATCCCGCCGTTCACGCCGGAGCCGGCGAAGGTTCCGGGAAGCGAGGAGCCCGCTGGAGCTGGGGTTGGTGCTGGCGAACCAGGTGCGGCGGGAGGAACGGGTGTGGGCACGCCCTCCGGTGAAACATCGGGAACTGCCACGGTAACGAAGCCCGGGGCCAAGGGGACGGTCCGCCGATTCGTCGTCCGAGGCAATGTCCCGGTCGAGAACTGGGGCGAACTCTTCCGTTGTTTCGTCGGGCCCGCTGCCCGAATGAACCTGAAGAAGCTGGGGCTCGGAGTGCACTTCGAGATGGAGCTTCCGGAAGGAAGGGCTTTGAGGGAAAACGACCCGGCTCTCAAGGCGATGAAGGAAGCCGCGCGGCAGTTGGGGCTTGAAATGGCCGCGGAATAGTAGGTGTTCGACCTGGGTTCTGCGACGTCTTGCGGAGTGCGAGCCTTTCTGGGGGGCATTGCTCCCCGTCTCTCGTCCCGACGGCGGCCAGACCGGCCGGTGAACCCTCAGCGCCGCAGGATCAGGCGCAGCACGGCATCGGAATCGCTCCAGACGATGGCGTTCTGTCCCAGCGCCCTTGGCATCTTCAAGCTTCAATCCGAAGACAAGGTAACTCGCCTCGCCTGGCCACTGGTTGGATGGGTGCTGGCCGATGCCTTCGATGTGCGGCAGGCCTTGGGGGGGCGAGTTCGCGTCTGAAGTCGGTGTGACGCCGCGCGTTGGACGCGGCACGTACGTCGTCGCTGAGCGGGTTGCAGGCCGTGATGAAGGCGCTGCAATCCGTCCCGAAAAGCCTGTGAGCAGCGGCGAGCGCAGCGCTTGGTTCATCGAGCACCAGGGTAAACGGTTCAGCGCCGTGGACCCGGTAGTGGGTCTCGCGGTAGGCCTGGACGAGGCCGACGTCTATCGCTGAATCCCGAACCAGGAAACCCTGCTGGGAGGAAGAGCCCACGCCCTTGCCCGTCGGGTTGCTCCCGAAGGAGCCACAGCCGCTTTCGCGTTCCGACTTCCCCGGGTGGGCAGGCATCGGCGCCGGGCCGATTCCGAATGTGCTTCCGTTCCACTTCAGCTCTCATGCCGATCGCGGCCGACAGGCAGGATCGCACTGGCTCACTGGCCTCCTGAGGCCGCAGCCGCGGACCCTGCCTGCTCGCGAGGCGCCGCAGGCGGCAAGGGAAATCGGAAGAGCGGAGCCGAATCGCCGCCGGTTTCGCTCAGCCGCCCGCAAGGCGGTCTGCGGCGGCGCCCACGATGCCGGATTCAATCGCCTCCGCCAACTTCAGCTTTTTCCTCTCAGCGATCGTGTGCCTGCAGCCGCCCGCCCGATGCGGGATCGCGCGCACGCGGTGGTCGTTTCCCGGCCGGCTGTCCGGCTCCGCCCTTGGGCGCGAACGCGGCGCCTGCGATCACTCCGGCTTCAGGCCGAGTTTTCGGACGAGCGCTCCGTAGCGGGCGAGTTCGCTGCGGAAGAACTGCGCCGCGACCTCCGGCGTGGTGGGGTTGATGCTGTTGCCCTGCTTGTCCATCGCCTCCTTCACTTCGGGTGTGGCGAACGCGGCGACGAACGCGGAGTGAATGCGTTTCACCTGTTCGGCCGGGAGCTTCGCCGGACCGATGACCGCGAACCACGCCGTAACCTCGTAGCCGGGGAGCCCCTGTTCGGCGATCGTCGGGATGTCCGGCGCAGCGGGCGCCCGTGTCTTCCCGGTCATTCCGATCGCACGCAGGGCGCCGCTCTTGAGGTGCCCCTGAACGGCCGGAAGCGCGACGACGCCAAACTCGACCTGCCCACCGATGAGGTCGATCAGCATCGGGCCGACGCCCTTGTACGGGATGTGCCTGACGTCCACGCTCGCTTCTTCCGCGAACATCGCGCCCGCGAGGTGGATGACGGTGCCGTTGCCCGAAGAGGCGTAGTGGTACGCGCCCGGTTTCGCCTTCAGGAACTCGACGAGCTCCCTCGCGTTCTTCGCCGGCACCTTGGGGTTGACCAGCAGCACGAGCGGCGTTCCGCCGAGAACCGAGATCGGCGTGATGTCGTTGATGGAATCGAACGGCATCGACTTGAACACGTGCGGGTTGATCACGTGGTTGGTGGACACGACGCCGATCGTGTTGCCATCGGGTGCGGCCTTCACGATCGCCGCCGTGCCGATGACGCCGCCCGCACCGGGCATGTTTTCGATCGCCACCGGCTGTCCGAACGCCCGGGCGAGAGCCGGCTGGATCGCGCGCACGATCGTGTCCACGCCCGAGCCGGCGCTCACCGGAAGGACCACCCGCAGCGGCGTCTGGGCGAACGCGGCTGCGGTCGGCAGCGCGCACGCGAGAACGAGGCATGCGAGGCGGATGTGGCGTTCGATCGAAAAGTTCATGATGGCTCCTCGGTTCCGTATGACCGGATGCGCAGATGCGTGCGGCCGGTGCACGCGTCTTCGCCGGGTGTCTGCTTCCCCCCGCCGGCCTGCTACAGGCGTTCGGCGGCGGATCGCGCGAAAGCGAAAATGCTAGCATCCGAAAGGCGCAGTCCCTGCGGCCTCGCGGCACTCATCGGACCGATCCGGCTCGGGCCGCCGTCCCCGTCTCTCCCGGTAGCCTGCGACATCGGGGCACGCGCAGGCGATCGCGCCTTCGCCGCCGGTCGAAGGGGCGAGGCTTCGCGCCGTTTACAATCCATCGCGCGCCGCAGACGAAAGCCGCATCCGTGCAATCCATCGCCCGCTTCTGGGACGAAGCGATCGTCCCCGCCCTCACCGACTACATCCGTATCCCTGCGAAGTCCCCGCACTTCGACCCCGACTGGGCGAAGAACGGGCACATCGAGGCGGCGGTCGAGCTCGCGGAGCGCTGGTGCCGCGCGCATGCGCTTGATGGAATGACGGTCGAGGTGGTGCGCCTCGAAGGCCGCACGCCGGTGCTCTACCTCGAGACGCCTGCGACGAAGGGCGCCGAAGGGGCGGGCACGGTGCTCGTCTACGGTCACCTCGACAAGCAGCCGGAGATGAGCGGCTGGGCCGAAAGGATGGGGCCGTGGAAACCGGTGCTTCGCGACGGAAAGCTTTACGGCCGGGGTGGGGCGGACGACGGCTACGCGGTGTTCGCGGCGATCGCCGCGCTGCGAAGCCTCGAGGAAGAAGGCCGCCCGCACGCGCGCTGCGCGATTCTCATCGAGTGCTGCGAAGAGTCGGGAAGCTACGACCTTCCCGCCTATCTCGATGCGCTCGGGCCGCGCATCGGGGCGCCAGCGCTCGTCGTGGGTCTCGATTCGGGTTGCGGCAACTACGAGCAGCTCTGGGTCACGACCTCGCTGCGCGGCATCGTGAACGGCGTGCTGACGGTCGAGGTGCTCGAAGAAGGCGTGCATTCGGGCGATGCGGGCGGCGTGGTCGCCTCGAGCTTTCGCATCGCACGAGCGCTGCTTGCGCGCCTGGAGGACGCGGTGAGCGGAAAGATCCGGGTGCAGGCGTTCCACGCGCCGATCCCGCGGCTTCGGCGCGTGCAGGCGAAGCGCGCCGCGCGCGTCCTCGGCCGCGCCCTCTACCGCCGCTTTCCGATGGTGCCCGGCATGCGGCCGATGGCGGGCGCGCTCGACGAGCTCGTGCTCAACCGCACCTGGCGGCCGACGCTCGCGGTGACCGGTGCCGACGGGCTTCCGCCGCTTGCGAGCGCGGGAAACGTGCTGCGGCCGAAGACCGCACTCGCCCTTTCGCTCAGGCTTCCTCCTACGGTGGACGCGCAAGCGGCCGCGAAGCGGCTTCGCGCGCTGCTGGAACGGCGCCCGCCCTACGGCGCGCGCGTACGCTTCGAGACGGTTGCGGCCGCGACCGGCTGGCACGCGCCGCCCACGGCGCCGTGGCTCGAGCGCGCGGCCAATCGCGCTTCGCGCAGGCACTGGGGCCGGCCGGCGATGTGGATGGGCGAGGGCGGCACGATTCCTTTCATGGCGATGCTCGGCCGGAAGTTTCCGCGCGCCCAGTTCCTGATCACCGGCGTGCTCGGTCCGCACGCGAACGCGCACGGGCCGAACGAGTTCCTGCACCTCGACTACGCGAAGCGGCTCACCGCGGCGATCGCCGACGTGCTCGCGGCGCAGGCGGAGGAGGCCGGGCGCTAGAACGCCCGCGCTCCGCTCCGACCGAGCGGGCGAAGGGGGTCCACGGGCTGGAGACCCTGGCGCCGATCGAGCGGGAGAGGCGGCGCGGCGAAGTGTCCTATTGTGCGCAACCCCGCAGAGGGGCCGGAGGCGGATTTCCTTGCGCGCACGTCGGCGCGAAGAAGCGCAGCGCGCCGGGCAGGGCGATCGTGACCGATCTGCCGATACTGGCCAAATATACAGTCCTCGCCTATAGTCGCGCTCCGTGGCCGGCGGGCAGGCATTCGCAGGGCTGAACGGGCGCCAGCGCGAGGCGGTGCTCCACGGAGCGCGCGCGCCGGGCGGAGGCTTTCGCGCCGGCGCGCTTCTCGTCATCGCCGGCGCCGGCACCGGAAAGACCGCCACGCTCGCGCACCGGGTCGCGCACCTCGTGCGCGAGGGGGTCGCCCCCGAGCGCATCCTGCTTCTCACCTTCAGCCGCCGCGCGGCCGAGGAGATGACGCGGCGCGCAGCGCGCGTCGCAGGCAGGGACGGTGCGCTGCGGCTCGCCTGGTCGGGCACCTTCCATTCGGTCGCGAACCGGCTGCTGCGCCGCCATCACGCGCGCGTCGGTCTTCCCGAGACTTTCAGCGTGCTCGACCGGGCGGACGCCGCCGACCTGATGGATTTGCTGCGCCACGAGCTCGGGTTCTCGAAAACCGAGCGGCGATTTCCGCGCAAGGACACCTGTCTCGCGATCTACTCGCACCGCGTCAACGCCGGCGGCACGCTCGCTGCGACGCTCGCGACCGCCTTCCCCTGGTGCGCCGGTTGGGAGGAGGCGCTCGGCCGCCTTTTCCGCGCCTACGTCGAACGCAAGCTCGCCGAGCACGCGCTCGACTACGACGATCTGCTCCTCTACTGGCACGCGATGCTGCAGGACGACGCGCTTGCGCGCGAGGTGGGCGCGCTCTGGGACCACGTGCTCGTGGACGAGTACCAGGACACGAACGCGCTGCAGGCCGAAATCCTCGCGCGCCTGAAGCCTTCGGGCGAGGGGCTCACGGTGGTGGGCGACGACGCGCAGGCGATCTACTCCTTCCGGGCAGCCACCGTGGAGAACATCCTCGGCTTCGAGCGCCGCTTCGGCGCGAAGGTCGTGAAGCTCGAAGAGAACTACCGCTCGACGCAGCCGATCCTCGATGCGGCGAACGCACTTCTGCGCGGGGCCGCACGGGGCTATCGCAAGGACCTCGTGGCGGCGCGCGGCACCGGGCCGCGCCCGCGCTGCGTCACGGTCGCGGACGAAGCCGCGCAGGCGGGCTATGTCGCCGCGCGCGTGCTCGAGCGGCGCGAGGAAGGCATCGCGCTTCGCCGCCAGGCGGTTCTCTTTCGTGCCGCCCACCACTCCGATCTGCTCGAACTCGAGCTCGTGCGGCGCGAGATCCCGTACGTGAAGTACGGGGGGCTGCGCTTCCTGGAGGCCGCGCATGTCAAGGACGCGCTCGCACTGCTACGCTGGGCGGACAATCCGAGGAACCGCCTGGCCGCCTGGCGCGCGCTCAAGCTCCTTCCGGGCGTCGGCCCGCGCGGCGCCGAGCGCATCTACCGCGCGTTCGAGGCTAGCGGCTGGCGCTGGTCGGCGCTCCGGTCGGGCTCTCCCGAGTTCGACGCGCTGATGGCGGCGCTCGGCGATCCCGAGGCGCCGTGGGCGGGGCAGATGGAGCGCGTGTGCGCGTGGTATGCGCCGGTGCTCGAGCGGCTCTACGACGGCGCCGAGGTGCGCGCGGCCGATCTCGCACAGCTCGAGCGCTTCGCCGCCACGTTCGCCACCCGCGAGGCCTTTCTCGCCGAGCTCGCGCTCGACCCGCCGGAGGCGACGTCCGACCTCGCCGGTCCGCCGCTCCTGGACGACGACTACCTCGTGCTCTCGACCGTGCACTCGGCCAAGGGACAGGAGTGGGAGGCGGTCTATCTCCTCAACGTCGCCGACGGGAGTTTCCCTTCCGAGTTCTCGACCGGCAGCGCCGAGCTCGTCGAGGAGGAGCGGCGCCTCCTCTACGTCGCGATGACGCGGGCGCGTACGAGCCTGGAGCTGGTGGTGCCGCTCCGGTACCACCTCGCGCAACAGCCGCGCGCGGGCGACCGGCACGTCTACGGGGCGCGCAGCCGCTTCCTCGGCCCTGCGGTGATGCGCGCGTTCGACGAGGTCGCCTGGCCCGAAGCGCCCGGAGCGGCACGGGCGCAGGCGAGCGGCGCGCCGGTGGATGTCGCCGCGCGCCTGCGCGCGATGTGGTCCTGAGCGAGGCACCCGGCCGATCGCACCCGCAGACCCCCGTTGTAAAATGCCTGCATCGCCACAACCTCGAGGGCTCGATGCCGAAGGAAGAAATGCTGGAAGTGGAAGGCGTGGTGGAAGAGGTGCTGCCGAGCACCCAGTTCCGCGTGCGCCTGACCAATGGTGCCACCGTGCTCGCCTACGCCGGCGGCAAGGTGCGCAAGAACCACATCCGCGTCATCGCGGGAGACCGCGTGACGCTGGAGATGTCCCCCTACGATCTCACCCGCGGCCGGATCAGCTTCCGGCACCTCGATTCGAAGCCGGCCGCCGGCACCGGCCCGCAGCGCAAGTCCGCCTGCTGAGGGCGCGCGCCCGACCCCGCGCACCGAGCCGCCCGCAAGGCGCCGGCTTGATTCCGCCCGTTTCGCCCGCACCTAAGCCCGGGGGCGCGCAGGCGCGCAATCGGGAGAAAGGCATGAATTCTTGGCGCTGGGGTGGCGGAATCCTGCTCGAGCAGGCGGCCGGCGATGCGTCCCGAGAGCCGCAGGCGGGCTCTCGCCCCGGTCCGGTCGCGGTGCGCGAAATCCCCGAAGATGCGCTGATCATCATCCCGCTGCGCAACGCGGTGGTCTTCCCCGGGGTGATCAGCCCGATCACGATCGGCCGGCCCTCCTCGGTCGCCGCGGCCCACGAAGCGCTGCGCAAGGGCGCGCGAGTCGGGTTCCTGCTGCAGCGCGATCCTGCGGTGAACGACGTCAAGCCGGGCGATGTCTACGAGGTCGGCACCGCCGGCGCGATCATGCGCCACATCGCGCAGGCCGAAGGTGTCCACCATCTCATCATCCAGGGCGAGCGGCGCTTCCGCGTGCTCGAGTTCCTCCCGGGCTGGCCGTTCCTGGTGGCTGCGGTGGCGTGGATCCCGGAGGCGAGCGCTTCGGGTCCGGAGGTCGAGGCGCGCTTCCTCAAGCTGAAGGAGCTCGCGGTCGAGGCGATCAAGCTGCTGCCGAACGCGCCGGACGAGCTGGCGGGGGTCGTCGAAGCGATGGAATCGCCGGCCCAGCTCGCCGACATGGTCGCCAACCTTCTCGACGTCAAGAACGAGGAAAAGCAGGAGGTCCTCGCCACCGTGGACCTGGTGCCGCGCCTGGACAAAGTGCTGCGGCTTCTCGCGCAGCGCGTCGAGGTGCTGCGCATCTCGCGCGAGATCGGCGAGAAGACGAAGAAGGAGTTCGACGAGCGCCAGCGCGAACATGTGCTGCGCGAGCAGCTGCGCCAGATCCAGAAGGAGCTCGGCGAGATCGGGGACACCGCCGCCGAGATGGAGGAGCTGAAGAAGGCGATCGACGCGGCGGGCTTCCCGGAAGAGGTGGAAAAGCACGTGCGCAAGGAGTTCCGCCGCCTGCAGCGCATGGGCGAGGGCTCGGGCGAAGCCTCGATGCTGCGCACCTGGCTCGAATGGATGACCGAGCTGCCGTGGAAGCCGGAGCCGCAGAAACCGGTGGACATCGCCGAGGCGAGGCGGGTGCTCGACGAGGACCACCACGGCTTGGAGAAGGTGAAGCGGCGCATTCTCGAATACCTCGCGGTGCGCAAGCTCGCACCGGAGGGCAGGAGCCCGATCCTGTGCTTCGTCGGCCCGCCCGGGGTGGGCAAGACCTCGCTCGGCCAGTCGATCGCGCGCGCGCTCGGCCGGAAGTTCCAGCGCGTCGCGCTCGGCGGCACGCACGACGAGGCCGAGATCCGCGGCCACCGGCGCACCTACATCGGTGCGCTGCCGGGCAACATCATCCAGGCGATCCGCCGCGCCGGCAGCCGCGCCTGCGTGCTGATGTTGGACGAAGTCGACAAGCTCGGCGCCGGTGGCTTCCACGGCGATCCGGCGAGCGCGCTGCTGGAGGTTCTCGACCCGGAGCAGAACGCGAAATTCCGCGACAACTACCTCGGCGTGGACTTCGACCTCTCGCGCGTGATGTTCATCTGCACCGCCAACACGCTGGAAACCGTGCCGGGGCCGCTGCGCGACCGCCTGGAGGTGATCCAACTCCCCGGCTACACCGCGGAGGAAAAGCTCGAGATCGCGCGCAAGTACCTGGTGCGCCGCCAGAGGGAGGCGAACGGGCTCGCCCCAGAGCAGGTCACCGTTACCGACGCCGCGATCCGCGCGATCATCTCCGACTACACCCGCGAGGCGGGCGTGCGCAACCTCGAGCGCGAGCTCGGCGCGGTGCTGCGCTCGGCGGCGATGCGAATCGCGGAGGGCACGGCGACGGGGCCGATCGTGGTCGACGCACCGGACCTCGCCACGATCCTCGGGCCGCGGCGCTTCGAAAACGAGGTCGCGCTGCGCACCTCGGTGCCGGGAGTGGCGACCGGGCTCGCCTGGACTCCGGTGGGCGGCGACATCCTGTTCGTCGAGGCGAGCCGCGTGCCCGGCTCGGGCAAGCTCATCCTCACCGGGCACCTCGGCGACGTGATGAAGGAGTCGGCACAGGCCGCACTCACTCTCGCGAAGCAGACGCTCGGCGAGTCGCTCGAGAAATGGGACCTGCACCTGCACGTGCCCTCCGGCGCGACGCCGAAGGACGGACCGAGCGCGGGCGTCGCGATGTACCTCGCGATCGTGTCGCTGCTCGCCGGCCGGCCGGTGCGCAGCGATGTCGCGATGACCGGCGAAGTGTCGCTGCGCGGCCTGGTGTTGCCGGTGGGCGGAATCAAGGAGAAGGTGCTCGCCGCGCTGCGCGCCGGCATCCGCACCGTGATGCTGCCGAAGAGAAACGACAAGGACCTCGAGGACGTGCCCGTGGAGGCGCGCGAGAAGCTCGAGTTCGTCTTCCTCGAGCGCGTCGAGGACGCGGTCGCCTGCGCGATCGGTAGGCTCGAAGCCGCGAAAGCCGAACGCGACGCGGCTCAGGCCGCGGCCGGGCAGGCACAGGCGGCATGAGGCGTCCTGGCACCGTTTTCACCGGGCCCACCGCCGCGTAAGATTGCCGCCTTTCGCGAAAGGCGGCCGATGCCCTTTTTTCCTTCGCTCGCGCACGACGCCGGCGTGCGCCACATCCTGCAGCTCAACAAGGCGGTGGGGCGCCACCTGATCGCGCTGCACCAGGCGCTGCTGCGCGGCGATTCTCCGCTGTCGGCCGCGCAGCACGAGCTGATCGCGGCGTATGTCTCCGGGCTCAACGCCTGCGAGTACTGCTACGGCGTGCACTCGGAGACCGCGCGCGCCTTCGGCGTTGCCGAAGGCGTGCTCGAGGCGCTTCTCGGCGATCCAGAGCGCGCGCCGGTCGAACCGCGCATGCGACCGCTGCTCGCCTACGCCCGCAAGCTCACCCTTGCGCCGTCGAAGATGACCCAGGCGGATGCGGACGCGGTGTTCGCCGCCGGCTGGAGCGAGCGCGCGCTGCACGACGCGGTGCTCACCACCTGTCTGTTCAACTTCATGAACCGGCTGCTCGAAGGCCACGGGTGCAAGGGCTCGCGCGAGCTCCACGCGCTGCGCGGCGCGGCGCTCAAGGAAGAAGGTTACGCGCCGCTGCTCTCCTACCTGGAGTGATATGCTGCGCGCTCCTGGACGCGGAACGTGAACAGAGCCGAAAAACCGAAATTCGTCCCGGTGGATGCCGCGGATCTCGATCCCGGTCACCGCTGGCATCGGCCGCTGATGGCTCCGGGGATCACGCAGGTGGACTTCGAGGAGCGGGTGGACTTCCGCCGCCTGCACCGCTACCGCCTCGCCCGCACGCGCCAGGCGCTCGCCGCCTCGGGCTTGGGTGCGGTGCTCTGCTTCGACCAGCACAACATCCGCTACATCTCCTCCACCGTGATCGGCGAGTGGGCGCGCGACAAGCTGATCCGCTACTGCCTTCTCACCGGCACCGGCGAGCCCTGGGTGTGGGACTTCGGCTCGGCGGCGCGGCACCACCGGCTCTACTGCCCGTGGCTGCGCGAAGACCACGTGCGCGCCGGCAACCCCGGCATGCGCGGCGCAATCGGCCCGAAAGTCGGCCTCTTCGAGCAGGCGGCGCGCGAGATCCGGGACATCCTGGTGCAAGAGGGTGTGGCCGATATGCCGCTCGGTTTGGACGTGTGCGAACCGCCGATGCTGTTCGCGCTGCAGAAGGAGGGCATCGAGGTGCGCGACGGTCAGCAGGCGATGCTCCAAGCGCGCGAGGTGAAAAGCCACGACGAGATCACGCTGCTCAACATCGCCGCGGCGATGGTGGACGGGGTGTACCAAGCGATCGCAGGGGCGCTGCGGCCGGGGGTGCGCGAGAGCGAGATCGTCGCGCTCGCCGCGCGGCGGCTCTACGAGATGGGCTCCGACTGCGTCGAGGCGGTGAACGCGATCGCCGGCGAGCGCTGCTCTCCGCACCCGCACAACTTCACCGACCGGCTGATCCGCCCCGGCGACCAGGCCTATTTCGACATCATCCACTCCTTCGTCGGC
>Ga0308420_1001494_pt1 | contig 12283 bp, 13 predicted proteins | sample HotsprSampleMS55_FD_203802 | JGI IMG/M metagenome (GOLD analysis project Ga0308420, IMG submission 203802) | Hot spring phototrophic mat microbial communities from Mushroom Spring, Yellowstone National Park, Wyoming, United States - 20090730_MS55 ... | reverse complement strand
AGTTCATACTAGCGGTAGTCAGGCTTAAGGATAAGAGTGTAACCTTCCTAGCATTCGATTGGTGGAGAGCATGAGCTGTAGCATAATCATTGCTTTTATCTAATTTATATTATTATGCAGATAGGCTCTGTTAACTTACGTTATCTAGCATACTGATGCTTCATTCAACAAATAGCCTACATGTAAGCATATAAGATTAGATTGTGGTATCACTCCAACTCACTCATCATCTTCTTAACATGACCTGCTATTATATTGAATGCCTCCATACTCTCCTTGCTGATGATCAACTCATTCTCGCCCTTGAACCTAGAGTATATCCTAACTACATTATCTGTAGGATCCACAAATATATCACCCTCGTATGCGAGTATATCTAGTAGTAGCTTCTTTAATCTTGGATCGCCGTTGAGTACATCTGCTATCTTCCCTCCCTCCCACCACACATCATCTACTCTCCTATTTATTATCCCTGAGACCTTCCTCCTAGTCCTTGCTAAAAGTAGTTCCCCGTATACTCTTCCATTACCCTTAACTATGAACTGCAGCTGGTACGATGGAAGTAACCCATACGTATGTAAAACACTGCTACCATCATTCTTCTTACTATCCACTTCCATACACCACCTGCTACATTGATCTAGCCCTTCCCTAGTATATGAATATAATCGAAGTTCATACCATCTACCTTTATGTAACCTACGCTAGTAACGACCCTTGGCATGGAGGTGAAGTAGTAACTGTAGTACTGTTTATCTGGCATGTCATCCAGATCTACTATACTTGCTTTTATACCTAGACTGCTTAACTGTTTAAGTATATTAAGAGTTATATCTGTAACTAGATACTCCTCTTCCTCCTTACTTCCATCCTCATGTATACCATGCTCGACTTCCTTATGTACCATCTTAAGTACTCTCTTTACTTAGGAATAAATAGCTTTGGTGTAATATGATCTACATAAGTAAAAGATTTAAAGGGCTTCTCCTATATATAATAAGATGATGAGGAATTATTATGTGAGGATGCTTATCTGGATGGCTATAAGTGCAGCCATAAGTTTTATATTAATAAGAGTATTCGGTCTGATAATAGGCTTAGCATTATCATTCGGTATATTCATACTACTTAACATACTTATGAACAGACGTATGATAGGATACAATAGAGGTTCGTTTGGTATAGGTATAACATATAGATGTATAAACTGCGGGCATAGGTTCAAAGGAGGCAGTTGCCCTAGATGTGGTTCAAAGATGAAGCAGGCAGAGTTCTAAGATATATTACTATTTAAATAGATGTAATACTATTCATTTGTATGAGCACACTCCAACAGATGCGGGTAAGGATATACGAGGAGTTGAGTAGGATAGTTGACCCTGAGATAAATGTATCTATAATGGAGTTACAACTAGTAGATAATGTAGAGATCAAAGATGGTGATGTTAAAGTAGAACTACACCTTACAAGCCCGTTCTGCCCTGCTGTCTTTGGCTTCAAGATAGCACAGGATATAAGGGACAATCTTAAGAGGATAGATGGTGTTAAGAGCGTTAAGGTATACGTGAGTAATCACTTCATGGCTGAGGTTATAAATAAGCAGGTTAATGAGGGATCTAGCGTGTACGGTAAGTGACATTAATTGGGCCTTCTCATATACATTCTATAATTTATTAGTGAATATATTTAAATAATAGAATGTATTATTATTAGTTAATGAAGAATATACTGCTATTACTATTAATACCGACGCTCTTAATCAGTGGTAATCTAGTGAATCTGGCTAATGCGTTGGTTAAAGATAGTGATGTGATACTCTTGGTAGGCATAGTTGAGATTAGAGGTCATATGCTACAAGCAATAGAGAATAAGAAGGAGGGCAACATAGAGAATGCTATATCGCATACATTACATCCATTAGCAGAGGTATATCCAAGTATAAAGTATAAAGTATATCATAGCTAAGAAAGACCCCCAACTTGCGTTCACCATAGAAGATAGACTCGTATCTCTAAATAAGGATATAAGGGTATTGAGTATAGAAGAAGTGTATGTTAGAGAGGATGAGATCAAGCATCTACTACAGCAGGCGTACAATAGTATAGTATCTGAAGAGAAGCGCCTCGATGTAAGTTTCTTGATCAATGTGATGCTGCAGGTTCTAGAAGATGCGATGGAAGAGTATGGAGAAGGTGTAGTAGAGGAGGGTAAGGTTGAGAATATTATAGAGTGGCAGGACGCTATAGGCTTCACTACCATTACTGTAGAGGATATCTTCCCTTTGATAAAGGGCAAGGTAGATGAGGCTCTAGGCTTATGGTTAGAGGATAGACTTACTAGTATACTTCAAGATATGCGTAACAAGAAGGGTGCAGAGCATGTATCAGCTAGTATATATGAGATTGATTCAAGGGTTAGATCGCTACTACAAGTTAGCGAGGAGCCTAGTATACCAAAGATGAAGGAGCTACTAGAGTTGGCATTAAACTCTTACCAAATGGGCGTATCTGAGGAAGAGCCTAGTGAAGCAGAAGAGAGGTATGATGAGGCAAAAGAGTATATAAGCATAGCCTACGAACGGCATCTGTTACCGTTAAGGCAGTATATAGGGGAGATCGATAAAGAACTTATGACCGTTACTGAATATATGCTCAAGGATGAACTACCCAAGATGATAGATGAGAGAGTGAGCGTAGAGACTATGAAGAGCAAGATAGATGAGTTGAATGGTAATATAGATAAGATAATTGCTATAGGCGTGATACCAGAATTTCCATATATCGCTGGCATAATATTAGCATTTACAATGTTGTTTGTATTAGCATTAACTAGCATCAATAAACTACATGTAATAAGATAAAATAGATTATTGCTGTCTGCACTTACTTATCTAAAACTATTTTTGCTATCTAACTATTTTTGCTATCTGATTACAGTTACAGCCAGTACTGCTACTGCTATTAGTATAGAGCCTATAAGACCTATAATTAACTTGAGTACAAGGCTATCATCTATGATCAACCCAGTTAAGAATACTATTATACCTGCTATAAGTATGGTTACATAACCGTATATGTTAAGCAGTGCTTTCATACAACGCTATACTCATCTTAATTTAAAAATCTTAATAGATCGTATAATGACACTATCGTGTATTCCTTGTACTGATCATAAGCCTTATCCTCTCTATCTATTAGGAGAGCATTCATGCCTATGCTAGATGGTATGATAAAGTCCTGATGTAAGTTATCGCCTATATGCAGTATACTCTTAGCATCTACGCCTAGGCTTGTAACAACATGCATGTAGAACTCACTGCTCTTGAGTATACCGTATGATATGGATGAGAATACACTCTCTATCTTTATATCCTTTTCACGGAGTAACTCAACCTTCCTCTTTGCCATAACCTCCGGGTTACACGTTGCAATAACTATCCTATACCTACTTAACTCCTTTAATGCATACACATCATCGTAAAGTGCAGATGAGTATTCCAGCCTATTTAGCATATACTCTACCCTAGTATTTATATTGAATCTCTCAAGCCAGTACTCTGGCATGTACCATCTTATATCATCACTACCTATAGCATCATACTCTTTTATCACATATTCTTTAGCCTCTTCAATACTTATGCTCCTCTGCTCTGCTATAGCCTCAGGTATCAACCTCAGCCAGAACTCATCATCTAAACCCTTCTTGAATAGTGTGCCATCTAGATCGAAGGAGATGACCTTCAATAGAGCAGCATCGATCTTGCTAGCAGCAATGCCTTCTCTATGTCATGCTCGCTTATTTCTTTCTTACTGTAGAGTTTATTGAAGTATAGAATATCCGCTATCTTGCACTTATCTAGATTGACTATACTCATACCGTTATTCATACTCAAACCTGTATTGCTTAATACTACTAGTCTATCGACATCTATACCCTCGTGGTATAGATTCTTTATCTCAGAGTAACCCTTCTTAAACATCAGTATTACAGCGCTCTTTCTCATACTGTTATCGAGATACAAAGCATCTGCATTCACACCATTTATGGGTACGTCATACTCAACTCTAGACACCTTACTCTGTTCCTGTAGTAATGCAAGCAGATTCTTCACAGATGCTCTTAACGATTCAGTAAGCTTATCCTCTATGTACTCCCTCCTTATCCTCATAAACTCAGCTATAGGTATATTCATTATACTACCTCTAACTCTTAACCCTGGATAAGCATGTCTTATCGCATCCTCTATAGCATCCTCGCTCAATACATGCTCTCTCCTACTACTAGCGCTCTCCATAGCATGGTACAGTATATTGAGCAGTGACCTTATATTCCTGAACTCGATGAACTCATCATATATGAACTTTATCTTCCCTGCTATATCCTCTTCATACATACTAAATGTTGCATCCCTTACATTAACACGTATATACTCTAACGCTATATCAACCAATTCATCGAATGTACTGGAGCCCACAAGATCTATCTTGTAGTTAGCCTTCTCTAATCTATCGAATAGTGATGGATTACTGCTTCTAATAGTATCATATATGGAAGGCGTTGTTATAAGTAAGAGTATAGTTGAGGGTATATGGGAGTTTATCAGGGCCTTTACAAAGTCCATAGAGTCTGGATTGGCATCAAATTCATCTATCTCTAACAGTGTTATCTTCCTCAAGAATCTCATATTTATATTTGCTATAGCACCAAGCGTGTATAACATATCCTCTAGACTCTTTACATCATCTGCTCTATCAAATTCGTCAATCAGTATCCTCTTTACTATAGATAACTCGTAACTATTATAATCGAATATATCAGAGAGATACCTTAGATCTGGTTCTCTAGATCTAGAGATGACATCATTAGCAAGCCTCTCTATATTGTTGTTAAAGAACGATGCTCTGAAGAACTTCTTAGCATATCTATCTCCTTTCATTGCAAGTCCTCTTATATGCTCTATTATATTATGCCTTATCTCATTGATATAATCTTTAGAGAAACCTCTTAGTACTGCTGCAGATAATCCTTGCAGAGTCTTGGGAGATATCGTGCTCAGATCTATGTATGATGATATCACATTCTTGGCTAGACTCTTCACATGTAATGCTAGATGAGTCTTGCCTGAGCCTATATCCTGCACTACAGTTATAACCCTGAACCCATCCGTAGATCCTCCTTCTACCTTTGAGTATAGATCGTTTATACACTCTATTATAGCATCTCGAGCCTCTTTATGCCTTCTACCCCCAAGCACCTTAGCATTATACTCTGTTGGTGTAGGACTGCTTGGAAATGGGTTGTTAAGTAATCCATAACAGTATCTGTTACCTCCGTTCATATCATATCCTCCTCACGAATCCATGTATCAAGCCTCTTATCACTATGCCTTCTTGCCCACCAGATGAGAACTCGTATCTACTACCAAAGTGCTCCAATAGTTGTGCTACATACGTATAGAAATCATGCATAGAGATCCCATACTTTCTGCACATCCTCTCCCTTATGCTAGATAACTCAACCCAGCCTATAGGAGATGATTCTGCAAGCATCCTATCGAAGTCCATCCTGAACTGTTCAAGTGTTATCTTGTTGATGAGTTCGTTGCTATGATCTCCGTTTATACTAGCCTTCAATGTATTTAACGATGTAGTCAACGAATCTAATCTCTTTGCCAGTTCCTCGTTGTATGATATTCTTGCATATAGCTCATTCTTAACAGTAAGCAGATGATCCTTGAGTGCATCTATCTTTGCATCAAGTTCCTTCCTAACCTCTGATATCTTAGCATCTATACTTGAATTAATAACATTATATAAAGAGGTGGTCTCATTCTTTAATAACTCGATACTCCTATCTCTAGTAGAGAGATTATCCTTAATGTGATTTATGCTACCCATGAGATTCTGTATATCATGCTCTATGCTGCTCAATCTGTTACTATTTGTATATTCTCTACTCTTAACCTCCTCTATACTTGCAGAGAGTGAGTCTAACCTATCTTTAAATAGATTACTATCCTCTCTTATCTTTGCTATCTCTGTGTTATCAGAATCAATCTTACTAGAGAGATGATTAATATTGAGTCGAACCTCTTCCCTTAACTCCGCTGTAATTCTATTTAATTCATCCTTAGTCAATGATATCTTAGCATCCATATTCTCAACTATCTCATTGATCTTCTCTCTTAATATGTTTATATTATTATTGATATCGTTGATGATACTAGCATAATCTTCAATCTTCTCTATATATACCCTTATATCACCTAGACTACCTTCTAGAGTATTTAGTCTATTGACTATCTCATCCCTTGCTGACCTTTCCTTCTCTAATAACATCGTAGTAGAATCTACCCTATCCTTGTATGCTATTACATCATTAATCTCTCTTCTTATATTCTCTATCTCCGCTTCATTCTTATTAATTCTAGTATTAAAATTATCTACAATAGACTTGATGTTATAATCTAATGCGTCAATCTTTTCATTTAATTGAGTATTAATATTAGACATATTTGTATTAAGATCATTTATATTATCTTTAATAAGATCTATCGATCTACTAACTGATTTTCTGTTCTCTAATTCATTCTTTAATGACAGTATGTTATTATTAATATTATTAATTGATTCTTTAACTATAATTATATCATCGTTTATATCGTTAAGAATCTTGGTACGCATATCATTAATCATCTTTGGTAATATTCCCTTAATATACTCCTCTAATCTTAACTCGTCTACGGCCACTTTACTTATATACTCCTGTAGTAATCTCAGTTTAGGATCTTTCTCTAATATATACCTGGTATAACTATCTTTACTCCAGTATGTTATAGCACCATTCTTTTTATCTGTACATACAAGACCTTGAGCAATAAGCTCGTTAATATAGCTATCAACATCTTTACCAAACTCTTTTCTAAGATCTACCCTTCTTATACCATATACACCAGCCGATTCTATCCTGTTGTAGACTTCACTACTCATTAGCATTGTTATGCTTCCATAGCAAGTTATTTAGCCAAAGACGTCATAATTGTTTACACTATATGTTAATTTATTTTGAGCCATTGTAAATATCTGATTGATAAGCACTAGGGCATTATATCTTCTAGCATCAAATCAGGATAAGTGATAACCATTCTTATTAATATCTGCATATTATAATTAAATAACTTTCTATAATATATTCTAATATGATATATAATAAAGTGCATATTGATGAATTATGCAATTCTACTCAATACAATCTTCTTCAGCTTAATATTTGACCCTATACTATTAATCACTAGCCATCGGCTGTTATAAACATGTTTGAGGTATAGCATCAGCTCTCTGAATCAGTACAGTAACATTTTATTCATATATTACAATTATCCTTAATACATGGAGAGTTATCGCTGATGCACTAACTAGTATACTTCATGTACCGTATAGTTCAGTATTCTTATACTGCTATAGTATATAACATGCCTAATAACCAACCATCTTAATCTCTTTATGGTATTTCTTAGATATACACATTAATGGTACTTCTTTATATAAGGTTCATATATATTCTATCCATAGAGAGTATACATCGATTGTTATAATTACTACAATGCTCTGATATTCTTCCCTCTACCATAAATGACTAGTTGATATTACGCACTGTATTATTCCATATATACTACTTACGACCCTAACGTTCCTTATGATTGTTAAGTATCTATATATGTTAAGTGGTATAGATAGCATACTTTATGTATTGAAGTCACTCTTGATCCTCTAATAGATATGAAAATTATATTAATATAAGGTATATATCTAATATTATTTATATAATCTTATCTTCTAGAGGTATTAGATAGCATATTGCAGTAATACATTCATAATAATATTAATGATGCTCTGTTCATACGCTGATCATAAATAATATAATATGATCATAGATAGATTAATAAACTTTTATGCATATATTAATTCTGCAGCTATGATGACTCAGAGTTGATCTGATCTATGATGTGAAGGCATTTGTCTGAGCTGTAAAGTAAGGAATTAATTTATGCATGGTGTAGTGGTGGTATGAGCAATAGGACTCTGATAGTCATAAAGCCAGATGCGGTTAAGAAGAATGCTATAGGCGCTATACTGAAGAGGTTCGAGGATGAAGGATTCGCCATAAAGATGCTTAAGATGCTACAATTGAGCAGGAGCGAAGCTGAGGAGTTCTACTCAGTGCATAGAAGCAAACCTTTCTTCAACGAACTAGTGGAGTTCATAACCTCTGGTCCCATAGTTGCTGCTGTAGTCGAGGGTAATGATGATAGTACAATAGCAAGGGTTAGGAGTATAATAGGCGTAACAGATCCAAGGAAGGCTGAGAAGGATACCATAAGGTATCTCTACGGCAGTAATATAACCATGAATGCTATACATGCTAGTGACTCTGCGGAGAGCTTCCAGAGAGAGGTTAAAGTGATATTCAATTAGGCAGGTTGATTTACTCTGGTGTAAGATATGCCAATAAGACAGCCTGTGGTAGTAGTACTTGGGCATGTAGATGCTGGTAAGACATCCCTATTGGATAGAATAAGAGGGACTGCTGTTCAAATAAGGGAGGCTGGAGGTATAACACAGCATATAGGAGCCAGTTTCTTCCCATTAGATACAATAAAGGAGATATGTGGTCCTCTATTCACAAAGCTAGGTGCAGATATCAAGATACCAGGGCTACTCGTTATAGATACGCCTGGGCACGAGGCATTCGTTAACCTGAGAGTTAGAGGAGGCTCTGCAGCAGATATAGCGATAGTGGTAGTTGATATAAACAAAGGCTTAGAGGCCCAGACTTATGAGAGTATAGAGATACTTAAGAGTAGGAGAGTACCATTCCTTATAGCATTGAACAAGTTAGATATGCTAGCTGGTTGGAGGAGTGGCAAGGGTTCTCTCCTTGAATCATTGAAGAAGCAAGATAAGAGTGTAGTGGATGAGTTGGATAATAGAGTATACTCGTTACTAGGCTCATTATCGAGGCTAGGCCTAAGGGCAGAGGCATTCTATAGGGTGAAGGACTTTACTAAGGAGATAGCTATAGTGCCAGTGAGTGCTAGGAGTGGAGAGGGTATACCTGAGCTGCTTGCAGTGCTGGTAGGGCTAGTACAGCAGTACATGCTTAAGAGACTTGAGGTTAGTGAACAAGGTAGGGGTATAGTGCTTGAGGTTAAGGAGGAGCCTGGATTAGGATTCACTGCCAACCTTATACTCCTAGATGGTAGTATCAATGAAGGAGATGATATAATGTTGGTTAAGAGGGATGGTGTTATAGTAACCAAGGTTAAGGCATTATTACTCCCGAAACCTTTAGATGAGATGAGAGACCCTAGGGATAGATTCTTAAGAGCAAAGGAGGTTTATGCAGCCGCTGGAGTGAAGGTAGCTTCACACTCAGATGATATAGAAGGTGTTCTAGCAGGGAGTCAATTCTATGTAATAAGGGATGAGAGTAGTATAGATAAATTGAAGGAACAGTTACAGAGTGAGCTGAAGTCTATAGTTATAAGTACAGATAAGGTTGGTGTGGTACTCAAATGTGATACTCTAGGCTCACTCGAGGCTATAATAGATATGCTGAAGAGAGAAGGTATACCTATTAGACTGGCTGATATAGGTAGTGTAACTAAGAGGGATGTGATAGAGGCTAGTACAGTTAAGGAGAAGGATAGATACTTGGGAGTGATACTAGCCTTTAATACGAAGATACTCCAAGATGCTAAGGAAGAGGCAGATGCCAAAGACATAAGGATATTCTCAGATAAAGTGATATACAATCTTATAGAAGGATATAAGCAATGGGTAGATACAGAGAGAGCAAGGGAGGAGATTACGCTACTAGCACCTATAATCAGACCATGTAAATTCGTTGTACTGAAGGGTTACATATTCAGGAAGAGTAATCCTGCAGTATTTGGTATAGAAGTGCTGGATGGTGTATTGAAGCAGAAGGGCGTAGTGATGAACTCAGAAGGTATGGAGGTAGGCAGTATACACCAGATACAGGATAAGGGCAAGAGCATAGATGAAGCTAAGAAGGGTATGCAGGTGGCTGTATCGATGAATGAACCTACAGTAGGCAGACAGATAAAGGAAGGAGATGTACTGTATACTCTACCTTCCCAGCAGCATTATAAGTTGATAAACGAGAGGTTCAAGCACAAGTTCACTCGGGAGGAGTTACAACTGTTGGATGAGATAGCAAGGATAAGGCGTAAGATAGACCCACTGTATGGTTATCTCTAACTTTATCGAAGCCTCTTCAGATGTGAAGAGATAGTTCAACGGAATATCTTACATGCTATAACAACGATCCTGTTATATACATGATAGACATACCTGTAACTAAACCAACCATATTATGCTTTGATAATATTATTATATTCTTACTTCTCATCCATTCAAATATAATATATATTACCTCTAGTATGGCAGCGGCGCCTATTGCAAGGAATGTTGCTGATACAAGAGGTATATTTAAGAATACACCTATCCATGACCCGATTATAACAGGTACGCCAGCAACTATGCCTAGAAATATAAAGTGTGCTATCTTTACTCTAGATCTTACCATCGGTGATACTATTGCAAATCCTTCGGTTATATTGTGTATTGTAAATCCGATGACGAGAAACTTGGATAATACTACTGCCCCAGCAGTTAGTGCTGCACCTATAGCTAGTCCTTCGCCTAGGTTATGTAAACCTATACCAAATGCTATAAGATATGATAGATGTAATACCTTGTTACCATGAGTAATTATACTCTTGTTAACAGTTAACAGGAGAATTAGGAAGAATGATATCATGATTGTCGGTATTAATATATTACCATTAACAACTTCAAAAGTATCAACTATCTCAAATGCATGTACTATAGTATCTATTAGAAGAGATACAAGTAATCCAATAGTGATACTAAGAAATAACTCATACCAGTGTTCTCTAACCCTCTTTACTACTGGAAACCAGAGTAAACCTAACATAATTGGTATTATGCCAACGTATGTTCCAAGTAATACAAAGTAAAGCATCTGCTCAGTGTCTGGTGCTGGTGTAGCTATGGCAGCCTCTACATTATAAAAGAATCTTGTACCGTCAGCGGTTGTCACTCCTATCTCGTAAGGTCTGCCTTCTATCCATCTATAAGGAATCAATATCTGAGTAGATGAGAATCGCTCAAGTATATTTGTTGGTCTTGCTATAGCGTTTACAGGACTGTCGTCTATATCTGCTTGTGCTATAGTAACTACATCTTGTCCAATGTTACGTACATTAACTATAATTGTGTCATCTGCTTTAAACTCTACCCTTTCTATTATTATCTTTGGCAGCGCTGTTCCACCTTCAAATATAGGCGAGTTAATAATGATATAAATAACTCCAATTAAGAGTATGATAGGAACTGCAATCAATATTACTAGTCTCAGATCGATGATGGTCATATTACGATCTTATGGATACTGATAACTATCATCATCTCTAATACTATCAAGTTTCTTACTAGTGTTATCATTACCCTCACCATCTATAACTCTAAAGAATCCCATCCAACCTTTATCTGAGAACTCTATGATATGCGCATGAAACATATATAACCCTGTGTAATCATATTTAAATTCGAGTATAGCCCTCTCCCCTTGACTAAGAGTAACCATATCTGTAAACTCATTAGGCATGATACTGGTGCCAGTTCTATAGAGTCTGAATAGATCTCCATGTAAGTGGAAGTTATTTATAGGATCGAACTCTGTCATATTTACAAGATAGATCCTGACAAGCTCGCCTTTCTTTATCTCTATTGGGTTTCTTGCGTAATGGAAAGGTATGCCATTCACACCGTAAAAGTTATTCTCTTTATCGAAATCGGTATCATAACTATTCAATACCATGACCATCTCTCTTGCTGGTTCCCTCGGTGTCTTTGGATCTACGATGAATACCCCATATAACCCCCTGTTTATATGCTCTGCTATTGGATCAACATGACAGTGATAAAGATGCAGACCAGCAGGTGCTGCTGTGAACTCGTATACGAATAGTCCGTTGGGAGGTATCAGAGGTTGTACACCATCCATTGTTGCAGGATGCTTACCATGAAAATGGATCGTATGGGGGTGTGAGCCGTTGTTTATGAATGTAACTCTTATCCTGTCTCCTTCTGTAGCTCTTAGTGTTGGACCTGGTATGGTACCATTATATGTCCATGCGTTGAAGTATATGCCCGGGGCTATCTCAAGTAGAACA
>Ga0308420_1001493_pt1 | contig 12286 bp, 9 predicted proteins | sample HotsprSampleMS55_FD_203802 | JGI IMG/M metagenome (GOLD analysis project Ga0308420, IMG submission 203802) | Hot spring phototrophic mat microbial communities from Mushroom Spring, Yellowstone National Park, Wyoming, United States - 20090730_MS55 ... | reverse complement strand
AGCTGAGGGCAGCTTAAAATTGGCAAGAGTAGGTGAAAAAATTCAAAGTTTATTAATCATCACCAAATTAATTCAAATTTTTGAAAGTTTTGAATCGGTTGATGATGCAGTTAAATCCTTCAGCTAAAAATCAAATATTCTTTAATAAATAATTTTATGAGCGCTACAATTTTAGTTGGTTCTCAGTGGGGCGATGAAGGCAAAGGAAAAATAGTCGATATTTTAAGTGGAAAATTTGATATAGTTGTAAGGTATCAAGGTGGTGCTAATGCCGGTCACACTGTTATAATTGGAGATAAACAATTTATACTTCATCTTATTCCTTCTGGTATTTTAAGAGAAAATGTAATTTGCGTTATTGGTAATGGCGTTGTGATTGACCCTCAAGCATTACTTGATGAAATTTCCTTTCTTGAAGATAACGGTATCAATGTAGATGGGCGTTTATTTATTAGTCAGAATGCTCATCTTATTATGCCCTATCATAAAATATTAGATTCAATCGGAGAAAGCGGTGAGCATAAAATAGGTACTACTGGACGAGGAATCGGACCCTGCTATATTGATAAATATGGCAGACGTGGAATTAGAATTGTCGACTTATTGAATAAAGATGAATTAGAAAGAAAAATTCGGTTCAATCTAAAAGAAAAAAACGACTTGCTTCAAAAAGTTTATCATCATGAAGGTCTTGATGTAGAAGAAATTTTAAAGAAGTATTTGGAGTTTGATAAGTCTATTGATAAATACATAAAAGATGTGCCTACTTATTTAAATCAAGCTCTGGATGAAGGAAAATCAATTTTACTTGAAGGTGCTCAAGGGTCATTTCTCGATGTAGATCACGGAACATATCCTTTTGTTACATCAAGTAACCCCACATCTGGTGGTGCTTGCACCGGCACTGGTATTCCACCTAATAGAATTGACAATGTAATTGGAATTGTAAAAGCATATACAACAAGAGTAGGGAACGGTCCTTTTCCAACTGAATTAACAGACCAAGAGGGTGATAAACTCAGAACTATTGGAGTTGAATTTGGTGCAACTACCGGTAGACCACGACGTTGTGGTTGGTTTGATGCTTTTATGGTCGCTTATTCTAAAATGATAAATGGAATCGAATCTGTTGCAATTACTAAATTGGATGTACTTAGCCACTTTGATAAAATAAAAGTCTGTGTTGCCTATGAAATTGATGGGAAAAAATTAAAACATTTCCCTTCAAGTGTTGAACAACTATCAAAAGTAAATCCTGTTTATGAAATTTTAGATGGCTGGAAAGAGGATATTTCCAAGTGCAAAACTTTTGATGAACTTCCTACTAAAACAAAAGATTACTTAAATTTTATTTCATCACTAACAGGTGTAAAGATTCAAATTATCTCCGTCGGTGCAAAAAGGCAGCAAACTATATTGATTTGAACATAATATAGATTATACAATTTTACTTTCAATAATTTCAATAAAAAATTTCTTGGAGTCTTGAACTTATTATCTAAGTTTGGTGATTTAATTAAAGCTTATAGTGGCTATTTAACTGCTTTAATAAAAGTTAATTAAATCTGTCCCGATTTATTAAATTAATGATAATCACTAATCCAATAATAAATCGGGACAGACTGCAAATCGAATTCAAATTTATATTCAATAAGTCATTAAAAAATTAATTTCTAGAATAGTAATTTAGGTATTAAAAAGTATATCTAATCTTCTGATTTTCCATTCAAAGCATCCCATATCATATAAAAGCAAATAATTGCAAACATTACGATAGCAAGCACTTCAGCGGAGTGTGATTCAGCCCATTCGAAATTAATCCAATTGTAGCCAAGATATCTTAAAAGAGCACTCAAAACTCCCATTAAAGCACCACCAGCAATAAATCCTGATGCGATTAAAGTGCCGCGTTCTCTTCTTGCATTATTTAATTTTTCATTTTTACTCCTTGTTGATACATAATAAGCAATTAAACCGCCAACTAATAAAGGTGTATTTAATTCAAGAGGAATATACATACCCAGTGCAAAGGCAAGAGCAGGGACTTTAATCATTGTTAATGTTGCAATTAAAATTGCTCCAATAATGTAAAGTGTCCATGGTGCTGGTTGTTGATCCATTAAAGGTTGAATAACAGCTGCCATAGCATTTGCTTGTGGAGCTACAAGTGCTCCTTCGCCAACAAAGCCATAAGTTTTATTCAATATCATTATAACGAAGCCAACAGTTAAAGCGGAAACAAGTACACCAAGAAATTTCCATTGTTGTTGTTTTTTAGGTGTTGAACCAAGCCAATAACCAATCTTTAAATCAGTAATAAATCCACCAGCCATTGATAAAGCTGTGCATACAACCCCTCCTATAATCAGTGCAGCAATCATACCTTGCTGTCCTTTCAACCCAACTGAGGTAAGAATAATTGATGAAAGAATCAAAGTCATTAGTGTCATACCGCTAACAGGATTTGTTCCAACGATTGCAATTGCATTAGCAGCAACAGTGGTAAATAAAAATGAAATTATTAACACAATCAATAAACCAGTGAGAGCCCATCCAATATTATTCAACACACCAAAGTGTAAGAATGTAAATAATAAAATTGCGGTTGCAACAATTCCAATAACAATAGATTTCATTGAAATATCAATTTGAGTCCTTAGGAGATTGTTGTGAGTATTTTTCTTTTCAAAAATTTCTTTTACACCAAGAGAAATTGCATCTCGAATAATTTTGGAAGAGCGAATTATTCCAATTATTCCAGCCATTGCAATTCCACCAATACCTATGTGTCTAACATAATTTCTAAAAATCTCTTCTGCAGTCATTACAGATATAAGTTTTGTTGTTCCAGTTCCTAAAGGTTCGGATAATCCTGAACCGATATAATAAATTAGTGGAACTAATAAATACCAAGATACAAAAGAACCTGAAACAATTATTGCAGCATATTTCAATCCGACTATATAACCAAGTCCCATTACAGCGGCACCGACATTCAATTTAAAGACGAGTTTAAATTTATCTGCAAGCATTTCGCCGAAAGTAAAAACTCTTGTTGTAAATGTTTCACTCCACCAACCAAAAGTGGCAATAATAAAATCATAAATACCACCAATTAAACCACTAGTAACAAGAACAAGAGCCTGCTTGCCCCCTTTCTCGCCAGCCACAAGGACTTCAGTTGTGGCGGTAGCTTCAGGAAAAGGGAATTTTCCATGCATTTCAGCAACGAAATATTTTCTAAAAGGAATTAAAAACAATATTCCCAATATTCCGCCGAAAGTAGAGGCAAGAAAAATTTGATAAAAATTTGTTTCTAGATTTAGTATGTATAAAGCTGGAATTGTGAAAATTGCACCTGCTACTATCAATCCTGAATTTTGACCTATCGATTGAATAATAACATTTTCACCTAAAGAACCTTTCCTTTTTAGTGCAGCTGAAAGTCCAACCGCTATAATTGCAATTGGAATTGCTGCTTCAAACACTTGACCAATTTTCAATCCGAGATATGCAGCAGCAGCAGAAAATAAAACAGCCATAATTAAACCCCATAACACCGAATAAGGTGTAATTTCACGCGGGTAAATTTCTGGCGACATTACTGGTTTGTACACTTCGCCTTCTTTTAGCTCAGTGTAAGCATTTTCCGGTAGACCCTTTATTTGACCAGGTTTGTGTTCACTCATAATTCACCTTTAATTATTACAAGGAATTGTTATTAAAGAATAATATTTACTTATTTTAATTTCTTATTAAAATCAATACAAATTTAAATTTTAAGTGAAACGATAAAGTTTTTTCAATCTTCTAATCAAGATCAATAATAATGATTAAAAAAATAAATTTATACCAAAGACCAAAAAAATTATTATTTCAAACTGTTAAAGATATAAACTATTTTTGTAATGTAATTTTATAAACAAGGGAGAAACCTTCTATGAAAACAATTCTTTTAATATTAATAGGTAAAAGGAAACAAGCTGCAGTTCAAGTTCAAAAAATTTTAACTGCTTGGGGCTGTATGATTAAAACGCGGTTAGGAATTCATGCAGGTGTTTTGGAAGACTGTAGTGAAAAGGGTTTGTTAATTTTAGAACTTGTTGGGGAGCGTTCAAAAATGGAAGAACTTGCCAGAAAAGTTTCTTTAATTAAAGATGTAGCAGCACAGTTAGTAGACCTTGATCTATTAGCAGCAAATAAAATCGAAAAGAAATCTACTTCAAAGAAAAAGGTTAAGAGTTCACAGTAATATTAAAAAGGCTGGTCAAAACTTTCAATAAAAAATTCGATTTTAATCTTTAGTACTAATCTTGATCAGCCTTATCATTTAAATCTCTAATTACAAATTTTTCTCCTTTATAACCAACACTAAATATCTAAAAAGTTTTTTAATACCTTTAATCCATTAATACCAGATTTTTGAGGGATGAATTGTATTCCGTAAAAATTATTTTTTTTCAAAGTAGCTGAAACATTTGGATTTTTTTTCATCAACGAGGTAGTAAATTGGTTTTGTGTAATAAAATGATGCTGTTCAAAATAAAACTCTGCATCTTCATCAATACCAACTAAAAGTTCATCGTCTTTTATTTTAATTATTGAGGAAAAATTCTCATTTAATTCCAAATCTTTTAATGTATCTTTTTTGTTAACAGTTGCAGGAATTAATCCTAAACAAGAATACTTTTCGATAGTTTCACACATTAAATGCATTCCTGAGTTAATTCCGAGAACTGGTTTGCTTGCAATCATTTTAAGAGCGGAATAAAGATTAAGAAGATGTATCTTTTTTAATGCTTTTTGAATATTATTAGAAAATGAAATAATTATTTTGGATGAGTTTAAAATTTCTGATTCATTTGAAGAAATTTTTATTCTATCATCAATTTGAATTAAAAATTCTTTTAGTTCATTAGAATGCTCAGAATCAATATCTAAAATACAAATCATTTAGTTTCTAATTTCGAGAGATTTTAATTCAGAAATTTTTTTATCAATCAAATTAATCTTTTCGTTCAGTTCTAAAATTTTTGAATCAATTTGTTTTTCAAATTCAGCTTTGTCCCAGTAGCCTCTATTTTCAAAATAAGTTTTAAATAGCCAGTTATGCTTAAGAGCTTCCATATTCTCTGACAGTCTGGAAGCACTTAATTTTGTATCTTCAGTAATTTGAACGAGATTTTCAACAATTCTATTTATGTTATTTCCTTGAGAACTTTGGTCTGTCATCAAAGTACCAAGTATACCTCTTCCTTCTGAGACACCTTGTAATAATGTATCAATCCCAGCAACTACATTATTAGTATTTCTAACGACAGTTTCTACACCTCTTCCTAAATCATCGAAAACTTTGATTATATTTCTGAGGTCTTCTGTCAATGAAGTTAAACTTTTATCAGCAGTTTTAGTAATATTTGAAGCAGCGAAATAAAGTTCTTCATCATTCAATATTTTGCCGATAGTTCCCTCACCTTTATTAACACGCTGAATTATTTCGGAAAGGTTTTTAGTCATTTCTTTTGTATAAGAGAGAATTCCCTGAGTTTCATCAATTATATCTGCAAAGCTTAATGGTTCACGGGATAAGATGACACCATTATCCTCAATAATATCAAATTGTTCGGATCCCATAGAAATTAGGACTACTTTATTTCCAACCAGTCCTTCAGTTTCAATACTTGCTCGGGAGTCTTTTCGAATAAACCTTCTAATATCAGATTTAATTCGCATAGATACTTCAACCAATCCTGATGTGTCTGGCAAAATTTTTATTTCTTTGACAGCGCCTACATCAATTCCACCAAATCTAACCGAAGCACCGTTTCGCAAGCCCTCAATATTTTTGAAGTATGCTCGAATTGTAAAAGTTGAAACGAATAATTGATCCTTATTGCCAAGCATAAAAATACCAAGTATTAGTAGCACACTACCAAAGAAAATAAATATACCTAATTTTGCCCCTGTTAAATCTTTAAACATTTTTATACTCTTGCTTGTTGATTATGTCGTGTTTAAAAAAATTATTGAGAAAAGGATTGTTTGATAGAGTCATTTTTTCTAAACTTCCTTCAAAAATTATCTTTCCTTCATTTAACATAATTGCTCTGTCTGCAATAATTTTAGCACAAAGTAAATCGTGAGTAACTATAATTGAAGTCATCTTCAATGACTTTTGCAATTCAAGAATCAACATACTTATCTCTTTTGAAGTAATTGGATCTAATCCAGTTGTAGGTTCATCATAAAGCATAAGTTTTGGTTCCGTGATAATTGCTCTGGCTAAGCCAATCCTTTTTTTCATTCCGCCTGATAGCTCTGAAGGCATTTTATCAATTGCATCTAATAGAGATACTTTCTCAAGAACTGAAATTATTTTTTCTTCTCTTTGTTTTTGAGTAAAGTTAAAATTTCTAACTAAAGGGAATTCAAGATTATGTCGAACTGTCATCGAATCATATAAAGCTGCACTTTGAAATAAGAAGCCAATTTGTTTTCTTAATTCATTAAGTTCCTTGATATTTAACGATAGAACATCTTTATCTTGAACATAAATTCTACCACTATCAGGTTCTAATAATCTAACTAAACATTTTAATAGAACACTTTTTCCAGTTCCACTTCTTCCAAAAACTACTAAATTTTCTCCATCAGCAACCTGGAAGGAAATGTTATTCAAAATAACTTTATCATTAAAACTTTTAGATAAATTTTCAACTTTTAACATATTAGAAAGTGGGCCAGAGCCACAAAGTGATTTTAACTAAAATCATATCAAAAATCAAAATTAGTAACGATGATACGACAACTGCAGTTGTAGAAGCCTTACCAACTCCCTCAGTGCCATTGGTAGCAGTATAACCCTTATAAGAACCAACTACACCAACGATAAAACCGAATACAAAAGTTTTTAATATTCCAGGGATTGCATCTCCATACTCTACGGATTTCAGAACCGAACCGATATAAAATTCAAATGTCATATTTTGAACAAGCAAAACTGCTATATAAGCACCAAGTAAAGAAATAAAGATCACATAAACTGTCAAGATTGGAAGAATAAAAGTGCAGGCAAAAATTCTTGTAACGACTAAAAATTTAAATGGATTTACTGCTCCCACTTCCATAGCATCAATTTGCTCAGTAACGCGCATAGAGCCAAGTTCTGCTCCAATACCGGAACTTACTCTGCCAGCAAAAATCAAGGCTGTTATAACTGGACCAAGTTCACGAACAATTGAAATACCTACCGAGCCTGGTAAATTTGATTCAGCACCAAACCTTGCTAAAACCGGTTGTGTTTGCATTGCTACTACCAATCCAATTATAAATCCAGTTACACTGACTATCGGAAATGTCTTTAAACCAAGTTCATACATATGTTTTCGAATTTCATATATCTCATAAGGTGGGATAAATATGTTTTTAAAAAACTCTATCGAAAAAGTCCACAAACCAGCAATCATTACAAAAAAATCATTCAACCTCTTCTCTAATGAAGGTTGAATTGTATAAGATAATTTTTTGCGAGACATTGAATTATTAAACTTATTATAAAATTAAATTGAAATTTATTAAAAAAAGTTGATATAAAAAGACACCCTTTGTAACACTTAATTAAAAAATATTTATTTATATTTAGTTGTAAACTGGGATTTTTTACCAATATTATGATAATAAACATTACTCAAATACTAAAAATGCTAAGTGTCAAGATATTGATTTTATCTCTAATGACTTTGCTAACTTGGAACTGTGACATAAATACTAAAGCAGACAATCCTGATAAAGTCATCTCCCAAAAACTGAATGAGGATTTTCAGAAAGTATTTATTACCAGAATTACCTCTTTAGACTCAACTGATTGGTTAACAAATTATATCGATAATTATAAACTGATTTATAACTATTATTCAAAAACTAATTATAAGCCAGTGCTAATCAAAGATTTTGGTTCAATTCAGAAAGTTAATTCAATACTTGATTACATTGAACAAGCAGATAATCATGGTATAAATCCCGAATTATACAGAATTGAAATTATTAAAACTGAAATTTCCTCCGCATTAAATGAGTCTATACCACTAAATAAAAGATATCATCACCTCTCAAATGTTGAAATGATTTTAGCTAACTCTTTGATCAATTATTCATTACATTTAAGGAAGGGCATATTAGACCCGATTAAAATATTTGGGGCTAATTATGAATTGCCTGTTAAAAACTTGACGGAAAACGATATGACAGAAGTTCTTAATAAGAACGATATAATTAATTATCTAAATGAAATACAACCCAGAAACGAAAGATACATAAGACTTCAAGGTACACTAAAAAAATTCAAAGAACTTTTAAAAGAAAAGTGGGAAAAAATTCCCGTTCCAAATTCTAAAATCGAACCTGGCGATAATTTTATGTACATAGACCATATTGTCAATAATCTAACTAAATTAGGCTTCATTGATACTAATAAAATTAAAATTAGTAATAAAAATTTATACATTAAAGAACTGGTCGAACCAATTAAACTTTTTCAAAAATCTCACGGGCTTATTGAGGACGGGATAATAGGTAAAGGAACAATTGAAAGGCTAAACATAAACCCTCAAAAATATATTGAGAAAATAAAATTAAATTTAGAAAGATTTAGATGGTTCGATTATTCAGATACATCAAAATACATTCTTGTAAATATCCCAGACTTTAAACTTATGATATACGAAAACAACTACATTAAAGATGAAATTAAGGTTTGTGTTGGAAAGAAAAAAGACTGGCAAACTCCAATTCTTTATGGTCGTATAAGTCATTTAATCCTAAATCCAACTTGGACAGTTCCACAAAGAATTATTCAAGAGGAGATAATTGATGGTTTAAGGAAAGATTCACTTTATCTTAAAAAGAAAAATTTCAAAGCATATAAAAAAGGGAAACCTGTAACTATTGATGAAATAAATATTAGTGAATTAAAGACTAAAAAATACACTTTAATACAAGATCCTGGAGCTGATAATGCATTGGGAAAAATTAAATTTATGTTTGACAATCAATTTAGTATCTATTTACACGATACTCCTAAAAGAGCACCATTTCAACAAGCAAACAGAGCAGTAAGTCACGGTTGCATAAGAGTTGAGAAACCTTTTCAATTAGCTGGCTTTTTACTTAAAGATAACTCAGATTGGAAGAATGATTATATCAAAATCGAAACAGGACTCCCGCCATCTAATAAAGAGTCAATTAAAGAATATCAGGATTTTAGAGATAAATTAAGAAGAAATTATTCTTTCGGTAAAACAACTGAAGTTAGATTGCATAACGAAATACCAGTATTTATTGATTATTTCACAGCATGGGTAGACGAGAATGGAATTCTTAATTATCGAGATGATATATATGGGAAAGATGAGTTATTAAAGAAACACTTAATTGATTATAATTTTACTTTTTCCAAAAATTAGGTGAGAATAATATTAAAACCGTAAAAAGTTCCAATCTTCCAACTAACATAAAGAAACTCATTAACCATTTACAATAGTCTGGTAGAGTAGAAAAATTACCGACTGGTCCCACAACTCCTAAACCAGGACCGACATTACCAAGACAAGTGGCAGATGCACCAATAGCAGTGAAAAAATCTAATCCCATTAAAGAAAGTAAAACTGCTCCTATTGTAAAAATTAAAATATAAATAAAAAGAAAAGCTTGAACATTCGAAATAATTTCAGTACTAACAGCTTTATTGTTGAAACGAACTGGAATAATTGCGCGTGGATGTAGAAGTCTCTTTAATTCAAGTAAACTATTTTTTAATAATAACGAATGCCTTGCAAATTTAATCCCTCCTCCAGTAGAGCCTGTGCATCCACCTATGAAAAGCAATATAAAAAATATTACTTTCGAAAATGGTGCCCAATTTTCATAATCTGAAGATACATAACCCGTCGTTGTAACTAAAGAAATGATATGAAACAATGTTTGTCTGAATGACTCTTCAAACTCAAAATTATGATGAGGACGATGAACAAACATTATTGCCAAAGTCGCTATAAAAATAAAAATAACATAAAACTTAAATTCAGAATTGCCTTTAAATGCATCAAAATTAAAGTGAAGTGCGTAGTAATGTAAAGTAAAATTCATACCTGCAAGGAACATAAACAATATAAAAACATATTGAATGAAAATAGAATCAAAATGAGCAGTGCTATTATTTTTCGTTGAAAAACCTCCCGTTGCCATAGTAGTAAAAGAATGATTGATAGCGTCGAAAAGGTTAAGTCCACCAACCAGTAAAAGAAATGTTTCGGTTAAGGTTAATATTAAATAAATAATCCATAATCTTTTAGCTGTCTCTTTAACTCTTGGATGAAACTTATCTTTAGTAATACCCGGCACTTCTGCAGTGAATAATTGCATACCACCAATACCTAATAATGGCAAAATAGCTAAAGATAGTACAATGATTCCCATTCCACCAATCCACTGAGTCGTACTACGCCAGAAAAGAAGTCCTGATGGTAATTTTTCAATATCCTGAAGAATTGTTGCGCCTGTAGTAGTAAATCCTGAAATAGTTTCAAAAAATGCATCAGTAAAAGATTGAATTGAGCCATGTAAAACAAATGGGATTGAACCGAAAACTGACATAGTTATCCATCCAAGCGTAACAATAAGATATCCTTCTCTTTTTCCAAGTTGATGTTTATCAGCATTTTTTGTTAAATACCAGATAGTCAATCCTGATAATGTGGTAATCAAAGATGAAGTTAATAATGATATTATATCATCATCACCATAGTACATTGAAAAAGAAATTCCGGGTAACATTAATAATCCAGTCAGGATCAAAAGAAAACCAATTATATTAAAAACAATCTTATAATTCATAATTAGAGATCTATCTTTTCCAGAATGAAGGTGAGAAAAGTATTAATATAGAAAATATTTCTAATCTGCCTAAAATCATTATAAAAGAGAGAATCCACTTACCTAAATCGGGTACAGAACTATAATTAGAAACAGGCCCAGTTGAATTTAAGCCAGGACCTATGTTTGCCAAACAGGCTGCTGCAGCGCCCATTGCAGAGGTTGAATCAAGTCCTAAAATATTTAAACATATAGACCCCAATCCAAAAATAATCAAATATAAAAGAACAAACCCGCTTATTTTTGCTATGATTTCTTCCTGTATAGATTTTCCATTCTGTCGAACGGGAATAATTGCGTTTGGATGGATTAGTCTTTTCAACTCTAGAAGACTATTTTTTAACAATATCTGATATCTAACTATTTTAACTCCACCACTTGTAGAGCCAGCACAAGCACCAATTAACAAAAGAATAAGAAATATTTCTGTAAAGAAAGGACCCCATTGTTGATAATCAACGGTTGTAAAACCAGTTGAACTTAGAATTGAAATATAACTAAAAGCGGATTGTCTGAAAGAAGTTTCAAAATTAATGTTATTATTTAAAGTCAAATAAATTGATGTGAACAATACCAAAATGATTATTAAAACAGAGTAGAATTTAAACTCACTATCTTTGAAGTAATTCAAAATATAACCCTTAAGAACCTGGTAATGTAGGCTAAAATTTGTTCCAGCAATAAACATAAAAATTATTATAATATATTCAATATAAGGGGAATTATAGAAAGCTATACTTTGATTTTTAGTAGAAAAACCACCAGTTGCTAAAGTACCAAAAGAATGACATAACGCATCAAATAAGCTCATACCACCAAGCATTAAAAGAAAAGTTTCAGCCAAAGTAAAAAGGACATAGATTGCCCACAATCTTTTAGCCGTTTCTTGAACCCTTGGATGTAATTTATCTTTAACAGGACCTGCAACTTCAGCTTGAAACAATTGCATACCTCCAATTCCTAATAAAGGTAGAATTGCTATGGAAAGCAAAATAATTCCCATACCACCAATCCAATGAGTCATACTACGCCAGAACATTAGGCCGTGTGGTAAAGCTTCAATATCATTTATAATTGTTGCCCCTGTTGTAGTAAAACCAGATACTGTTTCAAAAAATGCGTCTGTAAAAGAAGGTAAATAACCTGAAATTAGAAAAGGTAATGTCCCAAATAGTGAAACGATAAACCATCCTACAGTAACAATTAAATAACTCTCTCTTTTTCCAATTTTCATATCAAGATTTTTATGAGTAAATGACCAGATTAAAAATCCAGTAAATGCTGTAATTAAACCTGAAATTAGAATATCAATAACATCATTATCATTATAATAGATTGAAAAAGGAATGCCAGAAAA
>Ga0308420_1001492_pt1 | contig 12295 bp, 13 predicted proteins | sample HotsprSampleMS55_FD_203802 | JGI IMG/M metagenome (GOLD analysis project Ga0308420, IMG submission 203802) | Hot spring phototrophic mat microbial communities from Mushroom Spring, Yellowstone National Park, Wyoming, United States - 20090730_MS55 ... | reverse complement strand
TGCAATCGTTGCTTTCTTGAGCAGTAATGTGTGGCTACGCCACGCAAGCGAACAGGAAAGTTCAGCGTAAATGTATCAGTAAGTTATGTCTACCATTCTCAAGAATAGCTTGATGGGAGTAGTCCTAGTAGCACTGTCAGCGGCTGGGATTGCCAGCCTAAACAATCTGCTCAAGAGCGATACTACCTCTGCGGCGCCAGAACTTAAAATCGGTGCTCCTGCCCCTAACTTCACCGCTACAGATAGCAATGGCAAAAAGCACAGCCTGAGCGACTTCAAAGGCAAAACCGTAGTGCTAGAGTGGACAAACCACGAGTGCCCCTTTGTTAAGAAGCACTACGAAACCAACAACATGCAGAAACTGCAGAAATCAGCCACCTCCCAAGGGGTAATCTGGCTATCAGTGGTTTCCTCTGCCCCTGGGAAGCAAGGGTTTGTCAACGGCGCTAAAGCTAATGAACTCACCAAATCTCGCAACGCTTCCCCTACCGCGGTTCTGCTTGACCCCGACGGCACCCTAGGCAAACTCTACGGCGCACGCACTACACCCCATATGTTTGTGATTGCCCCCAATGGCAATTTAGCCTATATGGGAGCCATTGATGACAAGCCCACCGCCAATAAGGACGATGTCGCCACTGCCAAAAACTATGTGGCTGAGGCACTGAGTGCCATCAAAGCGGGCAAGCCTGTACCTACCCCTACCACCCAACCCTATGGTTGCAGTGTGAAGTACGCTAACTAAGTACTACAAGGAGCAACACCCCAATCACCAAGCACAGCGCACCATTAACCAACGCCCAGAAAGCGGGGTGACTGGTAATCTTGGTGCGGCTCTCTGTTTCTGCCAGTTCTAAGTCCACCCAAGGCACGATACCTCGGCGGAACCAGCCTTTGACCCGTGCTGACAGGCCAATGAGACCCTGTACCCGTGTCATGCCGAATAGGAAGTTGCCCAACGAACCAAAACGGGAGGTATAGAGCAGATAGATCATGCCAGTGCGGTCTTGGAGTTTGAGGTCTGAGCCGAACACATAACCTGCATCAGCGCGACCGACAATTGTGCCCTGTAGCTGGATGGGTTGCCCCCGCACAGGGCTGGCATAGGGATCAGACATCAAAGTTAAAACATCGCTGGGTGGGGCTCCCGTGGTGGAGGGGTACATAATCAGGCGCTTTATCAAAATTACTATGCCAATCATGATCAGCGGCAGAGCAAGATAAGCTTTGATTAAGCTAGTTCTGAAGACTAGAGCCCCAATTATGCCCCCAGCGATCGCACTGAGCCATTCCCCATTGAGCAGTGCCAAGTCAAGGAAAAAGTTAGAGTAAAGGCGTTTCCGATCCAGCCTGCGCCCCTCAGCGGCGACTCGTCCCATGTCAAATTCCGTATCCAAGCCCAACTGCTCCGCATAGGTACTCAAAGCGCGCACCCGTTTCCCTGTCAGCGGGTGAGTAGAGTTTAACTCTAGCCATCCACCCCATGGATTGAACATATCCCACAGAAAGACCTTGCCAATCTGTTCGGGGGCAGTTGCCAATTGGTAGGCTGTGCCACAGGCCATGGCGGCTTTGGCATCGTAAATGCCCAATGCCCTTGTGCCCTGAAGCAGACGGCTGGGCTGTTTGTTGTGCTCTGTTTGAGTGACGATACCGTAGGCAATTTTTACCAGTGCCCGAGACAAGCCGTTGGGATTGCCCGTAACTTCAGCGGCAAAGTGATCGGCAAAGTATTCCCTCACTCGGGAGAGATAGAGCAGAAGGTAGTTGCCGATTACATAAAAGACATAGGCAATCAGGGAAAGTGTAGCGCCTACCTTCTCGAGGTTTTCATTATCCAGATTTCTGGAGATTTCTCTGATGGCGACATAGCAGAGGTAGGCTATTTGGACTAGGGTTGAGGCGACGGTCATTACAGCAAAGTCCCAATGTACAATGTGTCCCAGTTCGTGGGCATAGACCGTTGCCACTTCGTCTTCGTCTAGATAGGTAAATAACCCTTCACTGACTACTATGCGGGCAGAGCTGGGCAAAGAGCCATAGGTGAAGGCGGTGGGATTTTGGTCGTCAATGATGCCTAGGCGAGGGATGTTGATGTTTTTCTGCCGACACACCCGATTGATTACTCTGGCGGTTTCTGGACTGCGACGCTCAATTTCTGCTAGGGGAACCCAGCGGGTTTGGTAAAGTACAGCTTGTACTAAGTCCATAATGAATGGGGCTAGGAAAAACACCGCTAGGTTGAAAATTATGGTGATGGCGATCGCTATGCCCAGACCAGCTAGGGGATTGGTACTGCGCACAATGAACAGCAGGGCGGTACAGAGAGCTAGTACAATGCCACAGAGTAGAGATATAGTTACCCCCGAAGCTAGAGCTAAACTGCCTGCTGTCCCTGCAATCTTGAGCTGAACTCCTACTTGGGCGGCTCTGCCTGCTTTTTGGATTGACATGGATTTTCCCCCGATACCTTGGAGCGTCAATTTGCAGTATAAATCAATCTTTGCGGCTGACCAGATAGATGCTCACCAGAGTTAACAACACCCCCACCCACTGCATTGGTGTCAGTTTTTCACCCAAAAATATGCGCCCGCAAATGATGGCAAAAACTGGGGTGGAAAAGGTCAAGGCGCTCAGGGTGGTGAGATTGCCGCTGGAGGCGAAGTAGAAAAACACCCCATAGGCGATCGCACTGCCCAAGATAGAGACATAAGCCAAGCCCAGCCAGCCAGAGAGATCAATCTCAGCGAGATTGGGATGTTCATACCACAGAGACAAACCAAGCAGAGGAATGCTCCCCAACACCATGTGCCAACCCGTGGCCATAACAGGATCGGCATAGGTGGTTACGGGACGGATCAGAATAGTGCCTACCGCCATAGACAGAGACGCTCCCAGCATTAGCCATTCCCCTGGAGTAAACCACCCCCACTGCTTGAGATTCTGCCAGTCGGTAGGAAAGCCTATCAAGCTGATGCCAATCACCCCCAAGCCCAGACCTACCATCCCCCGCTGACTGAGACGCTCCCCGTAGAACAACGCCGCCATCACTGCCACTGCCAAAGGTTGGGAATCGATAAGCAGAGAGCCTATGCCTGCATCGGTGCGCACCAGCCCTTCGGTGAGAAACCCCTGAAACAAGGCGCCATCCACTAGGGCAAATAAGCCAATCCAAGCCCACGCTCGCCACCCCTGCGGCATGGGGCGTTTCCCCACTCTGCCTGCCAACAGTACCAACAACCCCGCTGGCAAGAGACGCACTACTGCCACAAATAGGGGAGCGGTTTGGGGCATTACCCATTTCATCACCACCATCGCCGTTCCCCACAAGAAAAACGGCAGTAGCACTAGAGGCGATCGCCGAGATAGCATAACTCAGTTGTCAATAGCCTGTTAATTTTTCTTAATATATCATCACGCCGAGGAGTTTTCGGTGTCGGGTATTTCAAGGGCTATGCAAACTAGCTGGAGTCGTTGACTGCAGGAACCTCTATACTGGGGCGCCCCTGATGGACGGTTTTTACCCAGCGCAAGCGTTTGGGGCGAATAGCCATGCGTAAGGTTACGCTGATAATCACTGGAATCCAGTGCAACATATACAGTGTGCCCCTGAGGGTGTACCCCAGCACTGCCCACCAAGACAGTTGGTAAGCGCGCCTGACCCCAAATGCCATGCCAATAGAGGAGAGAATTACTGCCATCCCACTGAAAGGCAAAACCACTGAGCTATGCCGCAGGGCAATGCTGGCGATCGCATCGGGGACTAGGGCAGTGGGGATGAGATACTGCATCAGGAAAAACATAAACAGGTCAATTTTCTTGTTGAGGGGCAAGTTACGCATGATGGGAAGCCAATAGTCCAAGTAGCGCTGGAACCCACCTTCTGCCCAACGGTTGCGCTGATGCCATAGCTGTTTCAGGTTGACTACTCCTTCTTCTTGCACGCAGGGAAAACTGAGATAAGCAATCTGCCACTGGCACAGGTGGAGACGGAAACTCAAATCCAGATCGTCGGTGATGGTTTGCTCATTCCAGCCGCCGCACTCTTCTAGTGCTCTGCGCCGTACAAATTGACCATTGCCTCGCAATTCCGTAATCCCCCCAATTCTCTGCCTGCGCTCTTGAAAGAAGCCATCCAGCGCCATCTCTGCCACTTGCCCTTTTGTCCAGAAGTTCTCTGCGCCGTTGGAAATTGCTTTGCGCAGTTGGATGGCGCCAATTTGGGGGTTTTTGAATGCAGGAATCAACGACTGCAAAACATCACTGGCAATCTGAGCATCGGCATCAAATACGCCTATAATTTCGCCCCGTGTCAGGCTCAACACTTGGTTCAACGCTCCTGACTTGCCCCCTGTGGCTGTATCTGATCGCCGTAGGATGTGTAACTGGGGAAACTTGGTTTTCAAGTACTGCAGGATGTGCGGGGTGCGATCGCTACTGTTGTCGTCAATGATCCAAATCTCTAGGCGATCGCTTTGGTACTCCAGCTGACACAGGGATTCCACTAGATCGGCGATCACTGCCTCTTCGTTTTTGGCGGCAACCAGCAAAGACACCATAGGCAACTCCTCCCCACTGGTTTCTGCAAGGGGCATTACTTCCCAAGTTTTGCGCACAGTGAGCAGACGCAGGGCATGGAGTGCTACAGGGCACATCAAGCCTAGAACTAACCACTGTCCCCACGACACCAGAGAAGTAACCAGATGCAAGCCAGTAACGCAACCATACACAGACACCAAAACCAGTGCCGCTTTAATACGGCGGCGTTCCCCTTGCGGCTGGACTGTTTCTACCATGTTCTACCCTGTTAGAAGTAAAAGAGTTTATCAAATCCAGATTAGCGCAAATGTTCCCTTCTGCTGGGTGCCACCAACTCACCTAATCTTGAGGCTCGGTTACCCGCCAACTCAACTTCAGGTTAATCCAGAAGTTCCAGACACTGACACAGCCGATGGCAATCAGATTGGCGAGATAGCGGTTCATGCCGAAGTAATTAAATAGCACATTCAAAATAACTACATTGAGCAGAAGACCTGTAGCACAGATGAGATTGAATTTGACAAATCGCTTTAACATTGGCGATAAACCTCTCTGCTGGCGGGAAATGTCCCTAAAAGTCCACAGGTCATTCCCTAAAAAATTGCTGATGATACTGGCTTCGGCGGCAATGATTTTACTGCGGGTTATTCCCCAACCTAAAGTGCTGGGATCGCTGAGCAAATAGAGTACCAACATATCCACAAATACGCCGCTCAGTCCCACAATGCCAAACTTAACAAATCGCTTGATAGGCAGGGGGATACTTGTGCGCCACTTGGTCAATTTGCCACCAAAGCGCAGTCTCAGTAGGTGCTGAATGTACTCAATGTACTGCCTGATGGTTACCTTGCTCTCTCCCGCCTGCCGTTCTTGAAATACATAGCCCACTTCGGCAATTTCGCCGATATTGCCCCTGCCCAATACTTCGATCAGAATTTTGTAGCCCAAAGGTTGCATAACGCAGTTGGCGATCGCCCTGCGCCTGACCAAAAAGTAGCCACTCATGGGATCGCTGACCCGCCCCACTATCCTAGGCAATACCAGCAATCCTAACAACTGTGCTCCACGAGACAAAAAGCGACGCACAAAACCCCAATCGCTCACTCCACCTCCGCTGACATGGCGGCTGGCAACAGCTAAATCCACTGATCCTGTCATTACCCTCAGCAGTTGGATGAGAACCTCTGGCGGGTGCTGTAAGTCCCCATCGATCACCCCCAAAACTTCGCCCCTAGAGACCTGCCAGCCGCGAATGATGGCAGTCGCTAAACCCCGCTCGTGCTCACGGCGCATAACTCTGAGTTGGGGATAGATAGCCGTCAGGTTTTGGGCAATTTCCCAAGTGCGATCAGGGCTGTTGTCGTCCACCACAATCAACTCGTACTTCCCCCCCAAGTGCTGATCGAGCAGGGTAGTAACTAGCTTAACCATGGCTTCGATATTGCGCCTCTCATTAAAAGTGGGAATGACCAGAGACAGAGCGATTAACTCTTCCCGATTGGCAGTGGCTAGGTCTGGAACTATGAGCGCCCCTTGGGGGACAGGTAGTAGGGTGTTGTGCATGGGGTTATGGTAGTAATTACGGTGCTCATGCTAAATGTAGATGCCCTGCCTTACACCATCAACAGAAGTGTGATAATTCCTGACCAAAACGGCAATACTTGTAACTGCCGTCAGCCATCGCATACCATTGCAAAGAATCTGGCAGAGTAATTCCTAAAATTTCGCATGGAGTTTGTGTAACTGTTTTTATGGCAGTGGTCAGGTCGCAAATTCCCCAGCGCACTAAGTTCAACACAGACTGCCACAAGGGCAAGGTAGTGCCTGCCAGAGTGCCATCGGGCAAGCGTGCCGTTCCTCGTTCAATCCTGATGTGCCACTGATCCCAAGGGTAAACCCCTTCGGGCAGACCTAGGGGAGCTAGAGCATCACTGACTAGAAATAGCTTGTTACCTTTGAGGCGGAAAAGTAGCTCAATCATACGCGGATGCACATGCACTCCATCGGCGATAGCTCCACAGTAGATGTGCTCATTGAGCAGGGCTTCCGTTAATAAATTCACTTGGCGGTGGTGCAGACTGGGCATGGCATTGAATACATGGGTAACCATAGTTGCCCCTTGCTGAATGGCGATCGCTGTTGTCTCTTGATCTGCTTGGGAATGCCCTAGGCTGACAACTATTCCCTGATTGACCAGATAGGCAATACTTTTGCCAGTAGGATCAAGCTCTGGAGCCAGAGTAATCACCTTGACAATGCTGGTATAGTCCTGCAGAAGGGTTTTGATATTTTCCAAATTTAACTCTTGGAGATAGGGGAGTGGATGCGCCCCTCTCTTGTGGGGGTTGAGAAAAGGCCCTTCCAAATGCAGACCAATAATTTGCGCCTGTTGGGGGTGGTTTTTCCCCACAAACTGCGACAGGTAAAACATTGAACGGTGCAGGTTTGTTGGGCAGGTAGTAACTAGGGTAGGCACAAAGGCATCAACCCCCATCTGCCACAGCAGAGCGCAAATATCTGGTATGAGATGGCAATTCTCAGCAGTGACCTGATTGAAGCTAAGTCCCAGCGCTCCATTGATTTGCAGGTCAATTGCCCCCGCAGAAGTACCAATCAACCGCATGAAACAGGAGTCAACTCAAAGGAATAGACTTCAGTTACAGGATTGGCTAGCACTTCCCTACAGATTTTATGAAGTTGTGTCTCTGCCTGTGCCGCATCCGCCGCAGTCAGTTCTAATTCAATGTATTTGCCAATGCGCAGGGAATCCACCTGATAGTTCATCTGTCTGAGAGCAGATTGCACTGCTGTTCCTGCAGGGTCAAGGACTGAAGGGCGCAGAGTCACATATATTTGAGCTTTGTATTGCATAGCCGTTATCTTAACAGTAGCAGGAGACAGTTGAGCCTGAGCAGGCTGAGTAGCTTGTGGCAGAATATAGCCATCCTAATCCTCTGCCCCTATGTTGGTTCATCTGAGAGTCGAAAATTTTGCTCTGATTGATCATCTGGAATTGGAGTTTGGCGAAGGTCTGCATGTCCTGACGGGGGAAACAGGAGCGGGCAAGTCTATCATTCTCGATGCTATTGATGGGGCAGTGGGAGGCAAGGTGTCAGCACAGGCGGTGCGATCGGGAGCAGAGCGGGCAGTGCTGGAGGCAACCTTTCGCGCCACCCCTGAACTGCGCCAATGGCTAGAACGGGAAGAACTGGGCTTGGAAAACCCAGAACAGGAGCTATTTGTGTGCAGTAGGGAAATCTCTAGCCGTGGCAACCGCACCCGCATCAATGGCATTGTGGTCAATAGACAACAAATACAGGCACTGCGGGAGCAACTCATAGAAATTACTGCCCAAGGACAGACTTGGTCCCTTGGTAAAGAACAGAGACAGCGAGATTGGCTGGATAGCTTCGGCGGGCAGGAGTTAATCGCTGTGAAAAAGCGAGTTAGTGAACTGTTTTCAGCGGTAACAGAAACTAGGGAGATTTTAGGGAAACGACAGAAACAGGAACAGGAACGCCTGCAACAATTAGACCTATGGCAATACCAACTGCAGGAAATACGCTCTGCCCAGATCAGCGATCCAAATGAACTAGAACAGTTGGAGCAGGAGCAGTTGAAACTCAGCCACACGGTGGAGTTGCAACAAAAAAGCTATCAGCTCTACCAAATTCTCTATGAGAATGACAGTGAGACTGCCTGTGCCGATCTGTTGGGCAAGGGGGAGATGCTCCTGCGGGAGATGGTGGCAATCGATCCCCAACTGTCTGGCATCTATGACCTAGTGAGCAGTGCCCTAGCTCAGGTGGAAGAAGCAGGGCGGGCGATTAATCAATATGGCATGAGTATCGAAGCTGATCCTGACCGCCTAGACTATGTAGAGTCCAGAATTAGAAAGCTCAAACAAATCTGCCGCAAATACGGGGCATCCCTATCTGAAGTGATTGCTTACGAGCAGAAACTCCAGCAGGAACTGTGCAGTCTGCAGGGAGATAGTCTATCGGTGGCGGCAATCACCGAGAAGTTGCAACAGCAAGAACAGGAATTGCTTGCCGCTTGCCAAGAACTCACCCACCTGCGCCAACAGTCAGCTCTACAACTGGAAGCACAACTGATCCCCTTGCTCAAAGCCCTAGCCATGGACAAGGTGCGCTTTCAGGTGCAGATCACCCCTAAACCGCCCCAGAAAGATGGCGCTGATCACATCTGCTTTTTGTTTAGCGCTAACCCAGGGGAGCCATTGCAAGCCTTGGCAGATATTGCCTCTGGTGGGGAGATGAGCCGTTTCTTTCTGGCCCTAAAAACCTGCCTTGCTCCCAGCGATGCCGTAAGTACCCTAATCTTCGATGAGATTGACGCAGGGGTGTCAGGGCGGGTAGCTCAGGCGATCGCCAAACAGCTGTGGAGACTGAGCCGCCATCGCCAAGTGCTGTGCGTTACCCACCAGCCTATCATTGCCGCCATTGCCGATCGCCATTTCCATGTCACCAAGACCGTGCAGGGCGATCGCACCACAGTTCGAGTAGAATTGTTAGATCAGGAACAGCGCAAGCAAGAACTGGCTGACATTGCCTCAGGTATGGGCGAAACTTCGAGCGCCATTGCCTTTGCCGAATCCCTGCTAGAGCAAGCTAACCAACTGAAAACCCATGACACTCCTAGCCCAACTCCAAGAACAACTGCAAAACCTAGCCAGCCGAGCCACAAGCGAACTAGAGCAAGTCAACAGTCTGGATGATCTAGAAAAACTGCGCCTAGAGTATCTCGGCAAAAAGGGTTCCCTGTCAGTGGTGCTAGGCAGTATGGGCAAACTGCAGCCAGCAGACCGTCCTACCATAGGGGCGATCGCTAACCAGATCAAACAAACTTTGCAAGAGCGGATTGACCAACGCAAAGAGCAACTCACCCAAGCGGCACTTCAAGCCCAACTAGCCCAGGAAACCCTAGATGTAACCATGCCTGGGATCATCAGGTTTCCCCCAGGCAGAAGCCACCCCATTACCAGCACCATTGACCGCATGCTAGATATTCTCGTAGGCTTGGGCTTTACGGTGGTTCAAGGCCCCGAGATTGAAACGGACTACTACAACTTCGAAGCCCTCAACACCCCTGCTGACCACCCCGCCAGGGACATGCAGGACACTCTCTACCTAGAGGACGGCAAACTTTTGAGAACCCAGACCTCCTCCGTGCAGGTCAGGTTCATGGAGGCAAACGATCCCCCCCTGCGCATTGTCTGTCCAGGGCGAGTCTATCGCAAAGATGAAGCAGATGCCACCCATTCACCCATCTTCCATCAGATTGAACTATTGGCAGTGGAAGAAGGGTTGACCTTCGGCGACCTCAAGGGCACAGTGCGTACCTTTGTGGCAGAGCTACTGGGAGATTGTCCCGTGCGCTTCCGTCCCAGCTATTTCCCCTTTACTGAACCCTCGGCGGAAGTCGATGTGCAGTGGCAAGGGCGCTGGCTGGAATTGGGAGGCTGTGGCATGGTCGACCCCAATGTGTTCAAGGCAGTGGGCTACGACAGCGACACCCTGACAGGATTTGCCTGTGGCTTTGGCATTGAGCGGGTAGCTATGGTTCTGCACCAGATCGACGACATCCGTCGCCTGTTTAACAGTGATTTGCGTTTCCTGCGGCAGTTTTAGCTATGGGCTGGCGTGTCAAGCGCTTTGTGGATACTCTCAATTTCTATGGTGCTCTGCCATTGGTCAATCTGTTCCAAAAACCCCCTACGGTAACTGTTGCCATGGCTGGACAAGTGATTTTTGACTTTACTAAGCCCCAAGCTGAACTGGCCCTAGTTGCCAATCGGCGAAATAGTCCCGTGTGAGCCATTCTGGCGGCAAATTCACCCCGCACCCACACAGGGAAATCACCGCATCAAAATCGGCGGGCTGAAACTCGCTCAAGGGTTTGGACCGCTGCTGACTGATGTCGATCCCGACTTCCTGCATCACCTGCACCGTCAGCGGATCAACAAAGCTAGCCTCCAAACCCGCACTGGCTACGTACACCTGATCGCCGCCCAACGCCTAGGCGAATCCCTCCGCCATCTGGGAACGGCGGGAATTTTTCTTGCACACAAACATGACCCGTTTCATCATCACCCTCCATTGTGTTTACGATGTACTCGGAAAAAACTTGCGGGTGCGATTGGCAAACGCCACCAGGGATAACATCACCGGCACTTCCACCAACACCCCCACCACCGTCGCCAACGCCGCCCCCGAATTGAGACCAAATAAACTGATCGCCACCGCCACCGCCAGTTCAAAGAAATTCGACGTACCGATTAAAGCCGCTGGAGCCGCCACCGCAAAGGGCACCCGCCAGAAATACCCCCAGGCGTAGGCAATGGCAAAAATCCCGTAGCTTTGGATCAGCAAAGGAATCGCAATCAAAACAATCACCAAGGGTTGCGCCACAATCGTCTGCGCCTGAAACCCAAACAACAGCACCACCGTCGCCAACAGCCCCACGATGGAGTAGGGCTTGATCTGGGCGCAAAATTCTGCAATCGCCACCTCATGCCCCCGGGCATCCAACCTTTTGCGGGTCACATACCCCGCCGCCAAGGGAATCACCACATAGAGAATTACCGACAGCAAGAGCGTTGTCCAAGGCACCTGCACCTGCGTCACCCCCAGCAACCAAGACACAATCGGCGCAAACGCCACCACCATAACCAGGTCATTAATCGAAACCTGCACCAGGGTATAATTCGCATCCCCCCGCACCAACTGACTCCACACAAACACCATCGCCGTACAGGGAGCCGCCCCCAGCAAAATCATCCCCGCAATGTACTCTTTTGCCACCTCCGGCGTGACCAACCCGGCAAAAATGTAATTAAAAAATAAAACACCCAGTAATGCCATTGTAAACGGCTTAACCAGCCAATTTACCACCAAAGTAATACATAAACCCTTGGGTTTGCGCCCCACTTCTCGGATGGAAGCAAAATCCACACTCACCATCATCGGGTAAATCATCACCCAAATCAGCACCGCCACCACAAAATTCACATTGGCGTACTCCAAACGGGCAATGAACTGAAATAAACCTGGCCAAGCCAACCCTAGCTTCACCCCGGCTACGATTGCCAGAGCTACCCACAGGGATAAAAACCGCTCAAAGACCCCCAGTGGCGCAGCCGATTTCATGACCAACCCACCCCGCAAACAACCCACAAATTATTTGTATCATACTCGGCCCAATCGACCTCAACAAATATAACTACCAAGTACACCTGTGGGAATCACAAATGGTTTGCAAGACAAACTCAGAAGTCACCACGACAACCTTGCGATACAGCTTAAGGGGGTACGGGATACGGTTGTAAACCCTTCTAAAAACCCATAACCATCCTAGTTTACTTGAGAACAGTTGGGTGGGCTGGAATTAAAGCATGAGAGGCATAACTGGGGAGGTAGAAATGCTGACCTGTACAACACCAGAGATGATTGTTCTTTGAGAAGGTAAACCTTATGCTGAAATTGCCGATAGCGTAGCGTGGCGGTAGCCATATTATGAGAAGTCTATAAATCATTTATTACGCGCTGGGAGCAAGAATTTTATGAAAAAAGAATTGCGGGACTAAAACTGGGTTTTCATGATAGAAAAAGCTACCTATCAGCAGTAGAAAGACAGGAAATCATTGACTGGCTAAGAATCGATGCACTGATTACTCATGTTGACGCAAATTGGGGTGTCGTTTATCAATCTAAACAAAGTGATTACGACTTGTTGG
>Ga0308420_1001487_pt1 | contig 12320 bp, 11 predicted proteins | sample HotsprSampleMS55_FD_203802 | JGI IMG/M metagenome (GOLD analysis project Ga0308420, IMG submission 203802) | Hot spring phototrophic mat microbial communities from Mushroom Spring, Yellowstone National Park, Wyoming, United States - 20090730_MS55 ... | reverse complement strand
AAATAAAAAAGAAATTACGGTTTTATCACAAGAAGACGAAAAATATCCTCAGTCACTAAAAAAAATTACCGATCCCCCAATCTGTCTTTATGTCAAAGGTGATTTGTCAAACTTTGATTTTGAAAAAGACTTTTTTTTAGCAATTGTTGGAACACGAAAGCCAACTTCTTATGGAGAGATTTTGGCCAAAAAATTTGCTTCACATTTGGCATCGATGGGGATTATCGTTGTTTCTGGGATGGCGTTGGGAGTTGATTCTTTAGCTCATTGGACGGCTTTAAATTCTTTAGGAAAAACAATTGCTGTTTTGGGGTGTGGTGTGGATGTTATTTATCCACCAAGCAATGGGGGGCTTTATCAAGAAATTTTAAAAAAAGGTGGTCTTATTATTTCTGAGTTTCCGCCTGGAAGAACCGTTTTAAAGGGTCTTTTTGTGGCAAGAAATCGGATTATTTCTGGATTATCTTCTGGCGTTTTAGTGATTGAAGGCGCCAAAGACTCTGGGGCTTTAATTACAGCAAGATATGCGGCTGAACAAGGGAAAGAAGTCTTTGCTCCACCTTCTCCTTTAACTTCACCGATGTCTGAAGCACCAAATTTTTTGTTAAAACAAGGAGCCAAGTTGGTGACTGATGTTTCTGATATTTTAAACGAATTTAATCTAAATATTTCACCAAAAAAGAAAAAAGATTTAACAAAAGATTTAAGCGATAATGAGCGCTTAATTTTTGAAAGTTTAAGTGTTTTGCCAAAAACAATTGATGATTTGATTTTAGAAACCAAAATTCCAGTTGATAAAATTTTGAATCTTTTGTCGATTTTGGAGATAAAAGGGGTGGTTGAAAAAAATAAAGAGGGGAAGTATCAAATAACGAGTAACGGATAACGGGAAACATTAAATGTTTATAAAAAAAGATAAATAGAAAATAATAGAGATAAGTAGAGATTTATTGAGATAAATAGAGATAAATGGAGATAAGTAGAGATTTGGAGATGAAGAAATTAGGAAATTAAGAAAAAGATTATTTATTAGTTGACAAATTAAGTATGCAATCGTTTATTAATTTTGTCAACTTTTTTATTTATTTTATTTAATCTCTCTTTCTTAAAAAAATCATTCAAAACTTTACCAATTTAATGCGATCGTAACAAAAAGGTAAAAAAGATATATTCTATCTTAGCGCCGATTGAGAAAAGATAGAATTTTTGGTTAAGAAGTTTTTTGTTGCTTAATTTGTTTTTATGGGTTAAAATAATCTTACTATGCTAAAGGTTGGGATTGTTGGTTTACCTAACGCTGGGAAATCAACCCTTTTTAATGCTTTGGTAGAAAAACCAAAAGCGCATGTGGGTGCTTATCCTTTTACGACTATTGATAAAAATTTTGGCACTGTCGCCGTTCCCGATGATATTCTTTTTAAACTGGCTTCCTTAGAAAATATTGGTAAAGTGACGCAAACAACAATTGAGTTTGTTGATATTGCCGGTTTGATCAAGGGAGCAAGTTTAGGTGAGGGGTTGGGGAATCAGTTTTTACATCATATAAGAGAAGTCGATCTTATTCTTCATGTTTTGCGGTATTTTAAAGACAAAGATATTCCTCATGTTCATCCAAAAATCGATCCAGAAGAGGATTTTTTCATTGTCAATGAAGAACTTATTTTAGCTGATCTTCAAACATTAGAAAAACGATTAAAGAAGGAAAAAATTAGTAACGAAGAAAAGCAAGTTCTAGAAAAAGTAATGAGAGAAATGAATCAAGGAAAGATGGCTAAAGATCTTTTATTAAAAGAAGAAGAAAAAAAGTTTCTTTACCCCTTAAATCTTTTAACCCAAAAAAAGCAATTAATAGTTGCTAACATCGATGAAAAAGATATTCAAAATCCACCAAAAACTGTTTACAGTGTACAGGTTATTCCCATATGTGCTAAGCTTGAGGCCGATTTAAACGCTTTACCATGGGTTGAGCAGCAAAGATTTTTAAAAGCTTATGGACTTTCAAAAAGTGCCAAAGAAAAAATTATCATCGAAAGTTATCGAGCTTTGGAGGTGATTACTTTTTACACCATTGCCAAAAGAACTGAAGCCAAAGCTTGGACTTTGAAAAAAGGAAAAACCGCTTTTGAGGCAGCCGCCAAAGTCCATACTGATTTTGCCAAAAACTTTGTTAAGGTGGAAGTGATTTCTGCTAAAGAGTTGATTGAAATTGGAGGTTGGCAAAAAGCAAAAGAAAAAGGCAAAATTATTCTTGAAGGCCGAGATTATCAAGTAAAAGATGGTGATGTTTTGGAGTTTAGGGCAAGTGTTAAATAAAAGAAGTTACTCTTCTTCATCGATTTTTTTAATCCGTCTTAAATACTTTTCTTCCATTTTTGGTTTCGTTTCAATGAAGGCATCAACCAGTTTTTTTGCTAATTCTAGACCTTTTCCATTTTCGTCGTTGCCATTTTTTAAATAATCGGAAGCCAAAGCCAAAATATTGATGTGATCATTTTCTTTAGCATGTTTTACTTGATCGCAAGAAAACCCCAAAGCACAACGGATGCCTTTGAAGCGGTTGACGGTGATTGATACGCCAACTCCAGAGCCGCAAATGACAATTCCTAAAAAATCTTTGGGATTTTGCAAAACCGCTTGCGCCACTTTTTTGGCAAAATCCGGATAGCCATCCAAAGGATCATATTGGTAATTGCCCATATCCTCAACTCGGATATTTTTTTCTTGAAGGTGCTCAATCAGTTTATTTTTTAGCTCAAAACCCCGATGGTCGGCGGCGATAAAGATAGTCATAATAATAGTATAAAGTATTAAGTAGTAAGGAGCAAGTATTAAGTTTTACAAATCTTTTCTTGGACCGCTGATAAAAATTAAAGACAAAACGACACCAACAACAAAAGCCGCCTCATAGCCTAAAAAGAGATATCCCAAAACGCCACTAAAAACAAAAAAGAAGACCATCTGCATCAGGTTAAATTCACTGCCCATATTAACCGCAAAGTGCATAATCATAATATAAAGAAAAGAAAGAATCACATAAGTGGAAAAAGAAAAAGAGTCGGCGGTTGCTTTTGCCGAAGGGGTGGCAACCAAAATTGTTTGGGTAAAGACAAAAAAGTTCATTTTTTAATCAATAATTTCTAAAAAATTTTTTTTAAATTTTTCACAAGAGAAAAACTGACTTCTTTTTTTGGCCGCATCCCTCAAAATTTTTTGGCGGTTTTTGTCAAGGTAAAGCTCAATGATTTTATCAGCAAGGTCATTGGGATTTTCTGGGTTGGCAAAAAAAGCGGTATCTTTAGCAATTTCTTTGAAAACTGGGATATCACTTAAAACTGAAGGACACCCTTGCGATGAGGCTTCAAGATAAGAAAAGCCAAAACCCTCATCGCGAGAAGGTAAAATATTTAAACTAGCTTGTTGGTAAAGTTTGATTAAGTCTTTATCAGCAACATAGCCTAAAAAAATAAATCGTTTATCCTCTTTTATTAATTGAAAAAATTCTTTTAATTCTTTTTGCCAAGGATTATTGAAATCAGATAAACCAGAAGAATTCAGAAGAATTCGGCTTTCATCAGAAATTTTTAATTTCTCTGATTTCTCTGATTTAGCCGATGATAGCGAACCCTCCGATTCGGAGGGTGAATTTATCCGAAACACCTTTCCCACCAAAACACAAGTGACATTGGTAATTTTGATAGCGCGGGCTAAATTGACTAAATTTTTATTCCAAGTGGCATCGCCAACGTAAAGACAGAAACCAGAAGAATTCAGAAGAATTCGGCTTTCATCAGAAATTTTTAATTTTTCTGATTTCTCTGATTTAGCCGATGTTAGCGAACCCTCCGATTCGGAGAGTGAATTTATTTGAAAAATTTTTGGCAAGCATGGATAAATTACTTTTATTTTTTCCTCCGCTATTTTTAAGATTTGGATAATATCTTTTTTTGATGCGAGGGAGTCGGTCACAATTAAATCATATTTTTTTAGCGCTAGTTTATTTAAAAAAATATTAAAATTACCGCGAATACCTGCGGGAAATCTTGAAGGGTATTTTAAAGGGATAAGATCATGAATGACAGCGATCTGTTTTTTGGCAATTCTTTTTAAGGTTAATGGTTTTTGTAAAAAATTAAAAAAAGGATGAATAAAAGTGTTAGAAGTTTGGTGTTTGATGTTAGAAGAATATTGCCATTCGGGAAAGTTCTCTTTTAAAATCTGCAAATACCGACCAACGCCACGTACCTTTGATTTAGCATCTGACGAAGTTGGATCAAAACATAAAACTTGAGTCATAAAAGAATTTTATAAAATTTACCCCGACTTGACAATTGATCATCTTGTTAATTTTGAAATCGCTTCCTATCGTTTTCGCATTGGTGATTATCGGGTGATTTTTGATGTGGTAGATGAAAAAATTATTATTCTTACTTTAGGCCATAGGAGGAAGATTATAGTGAAAACCGAATTAGTTAAATATAAACTCACTACTTGCTTTATAATAAGATGGTTGTTGGTTGATAACGCAAGTTTAAATTGATAAGTTTACTAAAAAAACATAATTCTTGGAGGGGTGGATTAAGAATAATTGAAAAAACCGTTGGTAGTGGTGACAAAAAATTTTACTTATAAAAAAGATAACTTGCGATTTATTAAAATAGAAGATTTTTTGCTAGGGGAATTAAATTTAGAGGAAATTTTAGTATAATTTTTTTATGAAAAAAACTCTTCCCAAAAGGATTCCTAAGTATTTGCATCGTTTTTTTTGGGATGTTGATGTGAAAAAACTTAATCCCTAAAAATATTTTTTTTATATGGCTTTTTGATCTTTAATAATTTATCGCATTACCTTTTCTTCAACTCGTTCGTATTGACAAATTTCATCTTTAGAAAACCACAAAGAAACTTCGTACTTTGCTTCATCTTGATTACCTGAAGCATGAAGAAGATTTTTAATTGCTCGTTTTGCGGTATTGGCTAAATATGATGAGTCAAAAGAGTAGTCGCCGCGAATGGTACCTGGGGCTGCTTGAAGCGGAAGAGTATGACCGGCAATTTTTCTCACCAATTCCACGGCATGTGGCCCCTCAAAGACCATTGCCAAAACTGGCCCTGAGGTAATCATCTCAATCAGCCACTGACGAATCATCAAACCAATTTGATAGCTGTCATCGATGCCAAGCTCTTTTTTTACATCAACGCCTAAACCTTTGTAGTTATCCAAAGTTTTTTGTCCCATGCCACGAATGAATTCTTCTCTTTCTTTTGGATAGTGTTTTTCTGCTAGTTCTTTTGAGACTTTTATTAGTTTGCAGCCAACCATCTTAAGGCCAACTTTTTCAAAACGAGAGATAATCTCACCACAAATACCGCGGGCAACGGCATCGGGTTTTAAAACAACAAGGGTTTGTTCCATATTTTTAAATTTTAAAATTGCTAATGAAATTAAAGATAATTATACTAAAAATTTTACAAGTGTAAACATTGTGTAAAAAGTAGTGTAAAATTTGTGTAAACGTTGTTTAAATGTTGTTTGAGATAAAGTGGTATGGATTGAAGGTGTATTGTTTAAAGAGTTTAAGTGTGATATCATATTTTTTATGAATTTAAAAATAAAACTAATTGATAAAACCTTACCTTTACCTGCCTATCAAACCAAAGGGGCGGTGGCTTTTGATTTGTATAGTCGGGAGAAAGTGGTTGCTCCTCCTTGGCAGCCAACGTTAATCCCTTTAAATTTAATTGTTAAAATTCCCAAAGGCTATTTTCTTATGCTTTGTGCCCGAAGTTCCTTGGCCCTTAAAAAAAATCTAATTGTTGCCAATGGCATTGGGGTAATTGATCAAGATTATTGTGGAGAAGAGGATGAGATAAAATTATCGGTGATTAATTTTTCAAAAAGTGATGTTGTGGTTGAAAAAGGCGAAAGAATCGCCCAAGCGATTTTAGTAAAGATTGTCAAAGCCGATAAATTTATTGCGGTTAAAAAAATGGGGAAAAAATCAAGAGGAGGATTTGGGAGTACGAATGTTTAGACAGAGACAGAGATAAATTGAGATTTATGGAGATAAATAGAGATAAGTAGAGATTAATAGAGATTGAGAGATTGAAATTAGTGTAAACCGCGTAAGACTCGGTGTAAACATTGGGTAAAGGTTGTTAAATAAAGTTTTTATCCACAGATCATTTGCAAAAGTAAAAGAATAATTTATATAATAAACGATAATTTTATGAACTATTCTGAGGAAGAAAAAAAGGTTTTAAAAAATTATTTTAGTAATGTTGACGATGATGTTTTTTGCTTGATCAATCTTCCTGAGGTGGTTAAAGGGACCCTTTTTTCTCGTTATAGTCGCTCGGCCAAGAACCTTCGTCGCTTGTTTTTAGATGAGTTTTTAAATTCCGATGAGCTTAAAAATTACTTTCAAAAAAATAAAGAAGAAAAAGACAGTCTTCTAAGAACCGAAAAAGCCGAAGATTTTTACGAGCGAATTTTGGTAGGGTATGGCGATGATTCGGTGGCGGAGCTTGGTGGGGCCCATTTGGCGTTGGAAAATATTTCGGTTTTGGCCACCAAAAGTATTGAGGAGCATCGGATTGGTCTTTCACCTTTGGAAAAATCTTCGCGCTATGTTTATTTTGATAAAAAAGTTGATGGCCGTTATCAATTTTATACACCCCAAAAAATTTCCTCCTCAAAATATGCTACTTTGTATGAAAAAATTAATAACTTGCTTTTTGACACCTACTCAAAAATCGTTCATGAGATTCAGCCGCTTTTAATGGAGATTTATCCAGGTGATAAAAATGATATTGCTTATAAATTTTCAATTCGTGCCAAAGCTTGTGATTTAGCCCGCTATCTTATTCCTTTATCGGCAAAAACTAATCTTGGAATTTTTGGCAACGGGCGAGCCTTTGAGTATCTTTTAATTAATCTTTATGTTGATCCTTTGGAAGAAGTTGTTGATTTAGCCAAGAAAATTAATGAGGAACTGAGAAAGGTAATTCCGACTTTTATCAAACGGGCTTCAAATGAAAGAGGACTAAAATACCAAAATTATCTTAGAAAAAGAGAAGAAAAGGTAAAAAAATTATTGGAAAAAATTATTTACTGCAAAACAAAATCGTCTTTTACAAAAAAAGAGAGCGTAAAAATTGTTGATTACGAAAAAAATGGGTTGGAAAAAGTTCTTTCGGCAATTATTTTTGAGAAGAGTAATTTAGATTATCAAAAAATTTATGAAAAAGTAAAAAAAATGAGCAGCAAGAAAAAAGAAGAGATCTTTAAAGTTTATGTTTTTGGGCGAGAAAATCGTCATCATAAGGTGGGTCGGGCGCTAGAGAATGTTTATTTTACTTTTGAGGTGATGGCCGATTTTGGAGTTTACAAAGACCTGATGCGTCATCGGATTTTAACAAGACATCGTCAACTTTTTACTAATGAGTTTTCTTATGCGGTGCCCAAAGAGATTGATTTTTTGGGTTTTGGCAAAATTTATAGAAAGGTGGCCGACTTTGCCGTTGAGGCATATTTAAAGATTAAAGAAAAATACCCATTTGAGGCCCAATATTTGGTTTTACACGGTGCTTATAATCGGTTTTATATGAAGATGAATTTGCGAGAGGTGGTTCATCTTTGTGAGCTAAGATCCTCTCCTCAAGGTCATCCCTCCTACCGAAAAATCGCTCAAGAAATGGCCAAAGCGGTAATAAAAAAATACCCAATTTTTAAACACGCTTTACCTTTTGTTGATTATAACGACTATAATTTAGAGCGGCTTTCCTCATTTAAAAAACTGGCGGAAAAAGCAAAAAAATTAAAGGTTAGTGTTTTTTTGGACTAATTTTTATGACAAAAATTAAACTTAACTCTTCCCAGATTCAACTGCTTGTAAAAGAAAATCGTTATCAGGTAGATGAGAAAAATAAATTTTTGAGCCGTTGCATTGATGGTCGTTACAAAAATAATTCAAAATTACCACCATTGGCTTTGCCAGGAGGGGATTTGGGGGATTTGGCTTTAATAATTGCCTGTTCAAATGATTTTGGGTTGGAGATTGATTATGAAAAAGTGTTTCAAAGTTTAATAAAAGTGATTGGGGGAATAAAAAACTTTTCTTATCATACTGACTCCCATCATGGTGGTTTGGCTTTGGGATGCAGTCATTTTGGTCAAATACTTAAAGATTTTGTTGCGTATAATCTACAAAAAAAAGATATTCAGTTTTTGGAAGAAAAGTTAAAATTTTTAAAAAAAGAAGGGGTTTTACAAACGGTTTTAGAAGGCAATCACGACGAAGGAGCGATTTTAATAGTAAAAGGTAATTTTGGTATATTTCCTCGATTTATTATTGAAACCGATGAAGGAAAAAGAGAAGTTTCTACTTTTGTTTATCAGCAAACCTTAGTTGACAAGAGGCATCGAGTTTTAGCAAAAAAATTAATAGAAGACAAGGCGATTAAACTTTTTGATAATTTAGATAAAGAGTATTTATATGAGGTTTTATCAGAAGAAGGGGAGATTCATCTTTTGGAAACACTCAATCGTTTAGCCTCTGATTTGCCGTTATTTGAGGTTATTTTTGACAATCATGGGCGATTTAGTTTAAAATCTTTAAAATGAGTAATTTTTTATACGACTATTTTCTTCCAGAAAAAAATTTAGCCAAAACTCCAGCCATGCCTCGTGATTTTTCCAAGCTTTTTGTCTACGATACCAAAAATAATGAAATTTTTTTTGACCGATTTTATCATTTAGATAAGTACTTGCCACAAAAATCTTTTTTGGTTTTAAATGAGACAAAAGTAGTCCCAGCAAGAGTGATTTTGAAAAAAGAAAATGGGGGAAAAGTGACTTGTTTGTTTTTAGTCAATGAGATGGAGGAAGAAGATAAAGTAAAAATTATTGTTGATAGAAAAGTCAATCTTGGTGATAAGCTTTTTTTTAAAACAAAAGATTGTGTTGAAGTTGTCTTCCAAGAAAAAAATATTTTTTTAGTCAAGTTTGATTTTTCCAAAGAAAAACTTTTTTTGCTTTTGGAAAATGAGGGGACAATGCCTATTCCTCTTTATCTTAAAAAGACACCGCTTTCTAATAAAAAGTTAAAAGAAAAATATCAAACAATTTTTTTCAAAAAAGAAAAACAAAACTTAGCCTCGGTGGCCGCTCCAACGGCCTCACTTCATTTTACCAATCGGGTTTTTAAAAAACTTGAACAAAAAGGGATAAAAAGATATTTTGTTAATCTCTATGTTGGAATGGGCACTTTTGCGCCGGTAAGCGAGGAAAATTTTAAGAATAAAAAACTTCATGAAGAGTACTATCAAGTAGATGATGAAGTTTGGGGCAAGATTTTGGATGAAAAAAAAGAAGGTAAAAAATTGGTGGCGGTGGGGACGACGGTGGTGAGAACTTTGGAGTCATTTATGAGATTTAAAATTAAAGATAATAAAATAAAACTTTACAAAACCGATTTGTTTATTTTCCCACCTTTTCAATTTCAAATGGTTGATATTTTAATCACCAACTTTCATTTACCCAATTCGTCTTTAATGATGTTGGTTGAGGCGTTTTTACAGGGCAAAGGAGCAAAAAAACATTTGATAGAGTTGTATAATATTGCCATAAAACACGATTTTCGTTTTTATTCTTTTGGTGATGTGATGTTAGTAATTTAAAATTCAAATTTCAAATCTCAAAATGAAACTCCAAAATTCAAAATTATTAAATTCAAAATTTTTTAAAGTTTTATATTCTTCTAAAAAGAAAGGGTCAAAGGCGAGATTGGGGGAGATAAAAACTTCCCATGGAAAAATAAAAACACCTTCTTTTGTGGCTGTTGGAACAAAAGGGACAGTCAAAAGCCTTTTGCCATCGCTTTTAAAAGAAATTGGGACACAAGTGGCTTTTGTTAATACTTATCATTTGGTGACTCATCCTGGGATTGAGGTGATTGAAAAGGCGGGTGGGATACATCAGTATGCTAGTTTAAATCTGCCTTTAATGAGTGATTCGGGTGGGTTTCAAGTTTTTTCGTTGGCCAAAAGTAAAAACTCAGGGTCGAAATTTTTATCTTCCGTAAACTCCTCGCCCTTCAAATCGGAGGGCTCGTCAAACATCCACTTTCGAAAAAATTTCTCCCCCTCATTTTTTGATCAAAAACCAGCCTTAATAAAAATTTCTGATGATGGGGTAAAATTTCGCTCGGTTTTTGATGGGACAGTTTTGGAGTTTACTCCAGAAAAATCAATCGAATATCAACAAAAAATTGGGGCTGATATAATGATGGCTTTTGATGAGTGTATTTCGTATGGGGTAAGTTACGAGTATACAAAAGAGGCAACAGAAAGGACGCATCGGTGGTTGATTCGATGTATAACAAAAGTCAAAAGTCAAAAGTCAAAAGTCAAAACTAAAACTCAAAACTATAAAACTGATCAATATTTATATGGTGTTATTCAAGGTGGCGTGTTTGAGGATTTGAGGAAAAAATCGGCGGAGTTTGTTGTTTCTCAAAATACCGATGGAGTGGCCATTGGTGGAGTATCAGTTGGGGAAAGTAAAAAGGAAATGAGGGAGCAAGTTGCCTGGGTCTCGCCTTTTTTACCAGAGGATCGACCAATTCATCTTTTGGGCGTTGGTGAGTTTGATGATATTTTGGATTTGGTAAAGTATGGAATTGACACTTTTGACTGCGTTGAACCAACAAGATTGGCAAGGATGGGAGTAATATATAAAATTCAAACTTCAAAATTTAAAATGGAAAAAATTGATATTTTAAAAGGGATTTATCGAAAAGATTTGTCAAAAGTAGAGGAGAACTGTGATTGTTTTGTTTGTCAAAATTTTACCAAAAGTTATCTTCATCATCTTTTCAAAAATCGCGAACTTTTAGCTTATACTTTAGCAACTTATCATAATCTTTTTGTGATGGAAAAATTTTTTACTTGGATAAGAAAGATGATTGAGAGGGATTTAATTTAGTTAAATTTTTATTATACTTTTTTTAATTAAAAATTTTTTAAAAATCCTATGGCAGAAAAAAATTTGGGTTTAAAACAAAGTGTGAGTCAACTGGAGGACACTTTAGAAGTTTATCTGGTAAAAAAAGCCCCGTTTTCTATTCCAGAAAACTGGAAAGAATTAATTGTTAAGTTTGTGCCGTATTTAACAATTTTGAGAATTGTTGGCACTGTCCTGATTTTGTTTGGTGCTTTGGTATCGCCGTTTACAGCATTTTTAGGACCTCGATATGCTTTGTCTTACAGCTTCAATTATGTTTTATCGATGCTGGCTTTGGCAGTGGTTGTGGTTTTGGAAGCGATGGCGGTTCCTGGTCTTTTTAAACGACAAGAAAAAGCCTGGCGCTTTTTGTTTTATGCCTCTTTGGTGAATGTTGTTTCTGGATTTTTAGGTGGCGATTGGGTGGGGATGATTATTGGTACCTTACTTTTCTGGTATGTTCTTTTTCAGGTGAAGGAGTATTATAGATAAGGAGAAAAGGAAAAAACAAAGATTAAAATAAAAAGATAAAAAGTTTAAAATTATCTTTTAACAGTGATTGTATTCAAGATAGAATTTTTATTTTTTTAGATTTATGGTTGGTTACCGAAATTGCTAAAAAATTTGGTTGGGAAAAAGATTTAGCCCAAGCTTTATCTTTAAGTTTATATGCGACTGAAATGGTTTTGGTTGAGGGAAAGGGAAAACCCCGTTTGCCAATTTTTGTGAAAAAAATTAAAAAACCTGATATGCCTTATTAAACGTCTCAAAATCAACCTCTTTTTTGCCCTCAAGCTGAACTCGTGTAACGTGTAGCGTGTAACCTGTAACGTTAAAATTCATATCAATGATTTTTAAGCGTTTACCATTGGGAAGAAGAGTCCAGATTCCTGGCCAGGGATATAAACCTCGAAAATAATTGTAAATTATTTCTAAAGAGCTTCTTTTTTCCAATTTCCAAGTGTTAATTTCTTTTAAAATCGGTGGCATTTCCTCAAAATTTAGTGGCTCGTTTTTTAAGGCTTTTTTAAGAGTGGATAAAGGGATAAAGCCGTCTTCCTTTTTTAAAAGGTGAGTGTAGGTTGCTTGGGAGTGGTTTTGGGGGGTTAATAAAAGCTTGATGCTGTGTTTCTCACTTCCGTGGGCGTGCTCGTCCCCCTTCGGCGAGACGGCGCACCTCCCAAGTCGTTCGAAACAGGCATCGGTGCTTTTTTTAATAATGTTTTTTGTAATTAATTCTTTAAACATTAAAAATCCCAAATCAGTTAATTTTTTTTCCAAGTCTGGTCGGCGATCGGTGTCCTCAATTTTTAATTTT
>Ga0308420_1001485_pt1 | contig 12322 bp, 10 predicted proteins | sample HotsprSampleMS55_FD_203802 | JGI IMG/M metagenome (GOLD analysis project Ga0308420, IMG submission 203802) | Hot spring phototrophic mat microbial communities from Mushroom Spring, Yellowstone National Park, Wyoming, United States - 20090730_MS55 ... | reverse complement strand
GGTGATGATCATGGCCGCCCTGGGTGGCATCCTGGTGCCGAAGACGGTCATGCCTCCGCTGATGCAGGACCTGGCACAGCTGTCGCCCCTGTCCTGGGGGCTGGATGCCTTCCAGGACGTGTTCGTGCGCGGCGGCGGCCTACGTGACGTGACGCCGGAGGTGCTGGGGCTGCTCGCCTTTTCCCTCGTCTGCCACGGCATCGCCATCCTGCGCTACCAGGGCCGGCTCTGAACTCGGGTCACGGCCTGCACGTTCTCCGGTCGCGGTACAATCGTACTGGTTGTCCCTACGATCTCCCCGACACCCCAGCCGACCAACTGCCATGAGGTCATACCGCTTCCTGTCCCGCCACGGCAGCCTCTTGGCCGCGCTGGGCATCGTCCTCATCCTCTACGGGATGGCGCTACCGCCCCGGCCCACGGCGGAGGAACAGGCCGAGATGGCCAGCCGTTTCCGGTTCACGCCCCTGCCCATCCCGCACCCAGAAGGCTACCGCGAGCGGCTGGTGCGGCCGGTTCACCCCAGCATGGCGCGCATCTCGGCCTGGGTCTCCGCCATGGGGGCGGCCGCTGCCCTGGGCGACGCGGACGGCGACGGCCTGCCCAACGACCTGTGCCATGTGGAACCCCGTTCGGATCAGGTCCACGTCCTACCGGTGCCCGGCACCGGCGCGCGCTACGCCCCGTTCCTGCTCACCGCCGCCCCCCTGCCCTACGACCAGACGATGGCGCCCATGGGCTGCCTCATCGCCGACCTCAACGAGGACGGCCTGATGGACTTCCTGGTCCATTACTGGGGCCGCACCCCCGTCGCCTTCCTGCGCCGCGCCGGCAGCGCGGCACCTTCGCGCGCGGCCTATCTGGCCGTGGAGGTGGTGGACAGAGTCGAACGCTGGTACAGCAACGCGGCCACAGTCGCGGACCTGGACGGCGACGGCCACCTCGATCTGGTGATCGGCAACACCTATCCGGACGGCTCGCCCCTGCTCGATGCCAACGCAAGTGGTGTGATGGCGATGCCCGAGTCCACCTCCCGCTCCGCCAATGGCGGTCGCAACCGGCTTCTGCTATGGGCCGGGGCCCGCGCGGGAGACGCACCCCATGTACAGTACCGTGACGCCTCCGACGCGCTCGCGCCGGAGGACGCGCGTGGCTGGACCCTCGCCCTGGCCGCCGGCGACCTGGACGGCGACGGCCTGCCGGAGCTGTATTTCGCCAACGATTTCGGCCCCGACCGGCTGCTGCACAACCGTTCTACGCCGGGACACCTGCGCTTTGCGCGCCTGCACGGGCGACCGGGCTTTACCACGCCCAAGTCCTTCGTCCTCGGTCAGGACTCCTGCAAGGGCATGGGGGCGGACCTGGCCGACGTCAACGGCGACGGCCTGATGGACATCTACGTGAGTAACATCTCCTCGACCTGGTCGCTACAGGAGGGCCACTTCCTGTGGCTGTCCACCGGCGAGCCTCGGCAGATGCAACAGGGCATCGCCCCCTACGTGCAGGGCGCGGAACGGCTGGGTCTGTCGCGCAGCGGCTGGGGCTGGGACTCGAAGCTTGCCGATTTCGACAACGACGGCGTGCCGGAGGCGATCCAGGCCACCGGCTTCCTCAAGGGGCGCATCAACCGCTGGCCGGAGCTGCAGGCGCTGGGCACGGCCAACGACGCGCTGCTGCGCGACCCACGCAACTGGCCCAAATTCCAGCCCGGCAGCGACATCAGCGGCCATGACCCGAACGCCTTCTTCGTGCGCGACCGGCGCGGCAGGTACCACGACATCGCCCGTCTGATCGGCCTGGGCGGTCCGGTAGTCACGCGCGGCATCGCCATCGCCGACGTCGACGGGGATGGCGACCTGGACTTCGTGCTCGCCAACCAAGGGGAGGATTCCACCTTCTACCGCAACGACTCGCCCCGGCGACAGGCCTATCTCGGGCTCAACCTGCTGCTGCCCATTGCCCAGGGCGAAGCGCTGCGTGTCCAGGCGGGCCAGCCGGCCGGCGAGCTGCGCGGCACCCCCGCCATCGGCGCCGAGGCGAGCATCGTACTACCCGACGGGCGTCGGCTCGTTGCCCAGGTCGACGGCGGCAATGGCCATGCCGGCAAACGCGCCCCCCAGCTCCATTTCGGCCTGGGTGAAGTGCCGGCGGATCAACCCCTGCAAGTGCATATCCGCTGGCGCGACCGGGCCGGGCGTATGTCCTCGCATCGCCTGAGCCTGCTTCCTGGCTGGCACACCGTGCTGCTTGGGGAGAGGCCCCAGACATGAGCGCCTTCGCCAACGCCACCCTGCTGTTCTACCCTCAGGCCGACCAGCAGCGCCGTCTGGTGGCCCTGTGGTATTTCACCACCCTCATGCTGGTGTGGATCCTGGGTTTCGGTCACTGGGTGTTGGGTTTCGAGCAGGCCTGGGCCCATCCCGCGGTCTCCGTCGGCACGGCCATCGCGGTACAAATGCTGCTCGAATGGGTGGATGCCCGCGTCAAGGGCAGACCGGTGCGCTTCCTGGGCAGTTGGGCGAATTTCCTCAACTTCCTCCCGCCCGCCATCATCCCCGGCATGGCCCTGTCCATGTTGCTCTTCCCAGGCGAGGCGCTGTTGCCGCTCGCCTTCGCCGCCGCCTTCGCCATGGCCTCCAAGGTCCTGTTTCGTGCCCCGGTGGCGCCGGGGGTCACCCAGCACATCTTCAATCCTTCCAACATCGCCGTGGTGGTCACGCTGATCCTGTTCAACGATGTGGTGGGGCTCACCCCACCCTACCAATTCACCGAGAACGTGAGCGGCCTGTGGGACTGGGGCGTACCCTTGTTCGTGCTGGCGAGCGGCATCATTCTGCACGCCCTGTTCACCGGCCGTCTGCCCCTGGTGGCGGCCTGGATCGCAGGCTTCCTGCTCCAGGGCCAGATCCGCGCCTGGGCCTTCGACATCCCGCCACTGGTGCCTATCCTGCCCATGACCAGCGCCGCCTTCATCATCTTCACCCTGTACATGATCCCCGACCCCGCCACCACCCCGCTCGAGCGCAACCGGCAGATCGCCTTCGGATTCGCGGTGGCCGCCGTGTACGGCTTGCTACAGGCGATGCACGTGGTCTACGGGCTGTTCTTCGCCCTGGTCCTGGTCTGCGCTGGGCGCGGGGCGCTGCTCTACCTAGCGGCCTGGCGGCGCCAACGCGCCCCGGTCGTGACCGGCTGACCTGCCACCGCTTCAGGGTTTGCGGCTTGGCGCGGCACGCCGCTCCATCTCGCGCGCCATGGCCTCCAGGCGCACCTTGGCGTCGTGGCGGAAGATCTCGATGCTGGCCTCAGGCGGCATCGGGAAACCGGGCATCACCGTGGCGCGGTAAACCAGGCGCACCGGCGACTTGCCCTGGATCTGCCACTCGCCGACCAGGGCCTGGATGTTGCCGGCGATGCGTTGGAAGCGGATGGTTCGGGGCGGATACTCCTCGACCAGGGCAATCATCACCAGGGGGAAATTGGGCAGCCAGGGAATGCTGCCGCGCTGTTCCAGCCGGATGGGTTCCCCCGGCGGCGAGATCACCCGGCTGACATGCAGGTCAGGGATAAACTCGGACCAGCGGTTGTAGTCGGTCAGCACGGCCCAGGCCAGGTCACGATCGACGCGGCTGTCAATCTCGGCGTAGACGCTGATGACCGCCTCGTTCGCTTGCACCCGCACGCGGGCATCGGCGTGGGCGACGACAGCAACCAGCCAGAGTGCATAGAGTGCCCCCAGGGCCGGCCTGCGCCCGACCCACCCCCCGATGGGGCGCAAGAAACCCTCGGGGCGGCCCGGCGTGTGTCCTGTGAGCCCCCCAGGGCCGGGCTGCGCCCGACCCGCCCCCCCGCGGGGGGAGAAGAAACACTTGGGGCGGCCCGGCGTGTTTCTTCCTCTTCTTCTTGAAAACGCAAACAGTGTGGCCAGTCGCTGCAACAGGGGCATGGGCCGACGAACAGGTCAGGATCGGGTGCGCGTGGCCTGTCGGCGCAGCATCTCCCGGCCGATGGCCTCGAGCATGCGCTGGATGTCCGCCTCGATCAGCCAGCCATCGCCCGGTACACGCGGCGACAGTAGCCCTGGCTCCAGCCTTGCCGCATAGGCGACACGCACCCCGTCGGCCAAGGGCAGCAGGCGCCATTCGCCATACATGTCCTTGAGGGTGCCGGAGAGCTGACGAAAGTGGATGCGGGTGTAAGGCGTCTCGTGCATCAGCAGGACGACCTCGAAGGGGGTGTCCAGCACCAGCCAGGTCTTCTCGCCGCGCTGATGTACCCGTGTCGGCTCACCCGGCTTGCTGATGCGCCGGGACAGATGCATGTCGGGCACGAACTCGGCCAGTCGGTCGTAATCGGTGAGCACGCTCCATGCCAGCCTGCCATCCACGGGCACATCGATGTAGGCCCTGATGACGATGCTGCCGAAGGCCATGCTGCGCTCCACATTGGCCACCGCGCGCAGACGTGGCTCTGCCTGGGCCAGGGCGACTGGGCTGCAAAGCAGGGTTAACAGGGCCAGAATGGCTCGGCGACGCATGGTGGCTGGGACCGTCTGACGGGGGGAGCGTTGCCCGCCTATTCTGCCATAGGCGCCGGGGCATCGAGGCCGTGCCGGCGGGCAAGGCGACGGATGGCCTCGGCATTGCTGGGCGAGAAGCATAGCTGCGCCGCCTCCTGCCAGGGGACCCAGCGCGAGGCCAGGTGCTCACGCGGCGCCGTCCGCACCGGCAGGGCCTCCGGCAGCAGGAGTCCGAAGACGTGCTCGGTGTTGTGTGTCGTGCCCGGGGCGTAGCGGTAGCGGTAGCAGTCGTAGATCTCGTACACATTCGAGTAGCCCCAGTCTTGCAGTTGGTAGTCGCGCACGTCCAGGCCGGTCTCCTCCAAGACCTCGCGCGCCACCGTCTCCTGCAGGGTCTCGCCCGCATGCTGGCTGCCGGTGACCGACTGCCACCAGCCGGGGTGGTCGGCCCGCTCCAGCAGCAGGATCTCGAGGTCCGGGGTGTGGATCACCACCAGCACCGACACCGGCAGCTTGTACGCCTCCGCACCCTGCACGCCTCACCCCTCAACCGCCGGCGGGTTCCTCAGACGGATGTGCAGTTCGCGCAGCTGCCGCTCCTCCACACGGTTGGGCGCCTGGGTCATCAGGCAGTTTGCTCGCTGCGTCTTAGGGAAGGCGATGACGTCGCGGATCGACTCCGCCCCGGCCATCAGCGCCACCAGCCGGTCGAGCCCAAAGGCGAGTCCCCCGTGCGGCGGGGCACCGAACTTGAGCGCATCGAGCAGGAAGCCGAACTTTTTGCGTCGCGCCTCCTCGCCGATGCCGAGCGCCGCGAACACCTTCTCCTGCACCTCTTCGCGGTGGATGCGGATGGAGCCGCCGCCCACCTCCCAGCCATTGAGGACCATGTCGTAGGCACGCGACAGCGCGCGGCCCGGGTCGCTGGCGAGCCAGTCCTCGTGGCCCGGCTTGGGCGCAGTGAAGGGGTGGTGCAGGGCGTCCCAGCGCTTTTCGTCCTCGTTCCACTCGAACATGGGGAAGTCCACCACCCACAGCGGCCGCCATTCGTTCACGGCATGGCCCTTCTCGTGGCCGATCTTGGTCCTCAGCGCCCCAAGGGCGTCGTTGACCACCTTCGCACGGTCGGCGCCGAAGAAGATCAGGTCGCCGTCGCGCGCGCCGGTGCGGGTCAGGATCGCTTCCAGCGCCGCGTCGTGCAGGTTCTTGACGATGGGCGACTGCAGGCCCTCGCGCCCGCGCGCCTGCTCGTTCACCTTGATCCAGGCCAGTCCCTTGGCGCCGTAGATCTTGACGTACTCGGTGTAGGCGTCGATCTCGCCGCGCGTGAGCTGCCCGCCGCCCGGCACCAGCAGCGCGGCCACGCGGCCGTCTGGCGTGTTAGCCGGGCCGGAGAAGACCTTGAACTCGACGTCGCGCATCACGTCGGTCAGTTCGGTGAGCACCAGCGACACGCGCAGGTCGGGCTTGTCCGAGCCATAGCGGTTCATCGCCTCGCTGTAGGGCATGCGCGGGAAGGGATTGGGCAGGTCCACGTCGATCGCCGCCTTGAACACATGGCGGATCATGCCCTCGACCAGCTCCATGATGCCCTCCTCGTCCATGAACGAGGTCTCGAGATCCACCTGGGTGAACTCGGGCTGGCGGTCGGCCCTCAGGTCCTCGTCGCGGAAGCACTTGACGATCTGGAAATAGCGGTCGAAGCCGGCCACCATCAAAAGTTGCTTGAACAGCTGCGGCGACTGCGGCAGGGCGTAGAACATGCCGTCGTGCAGCCGCGAGGGCACCAGGTAGTCGCGCGCGCCCTCCGGTGTGGAGCGGGTGAGCATGGGGGTTTCGATCTCGATGAAGCCGTGCGCGTCGAGGTAGTCGCGCATGAGCTTGGCCACCCGGTATCTCAAGCGCATGTGCCGCTGCATCGCCGGCCGGCGCAGGTCCAGATAGCGGTAGGTCAGGCGCACGTTCTCCGAGAGGTTTTCGTCGTCGAGCAGGAAGGGCGGGGTGAGGGCGGGGTTCAAGACCTCCAGCGATTGGGTCAGGACCTCCACCTCGCCGGTGGGCAGATTGGGGTTTTCGGTCCCCGGTGGACGGCGGCGCACGCGCCCCTCGACCTTGAGCACGAACTCGCTCCTCACCCCCTCGGCCACCCGGAAGGCCTCCGGGGTGGACGGGTCGATCACCACCTGCACCGTGCCTTCGCGGTCGCGCAGGTCGATGAAGATCACCCCGCCGTGGTCGCGCCGGCGATGGGCCCAGCCGCACAGGGTGACGACGGTGTCGATGTCGGCGGCGGTCACCGCGCCGCAGTAGTGGGTACGCATAGTCTTTTTCTGAAAGTGGATGGAGTCAATCGCCGGGATAATGGTTGGCCACCACGCGGGGGCTGGGCGCGACCACTCCCATGGAGACGATGTACTTGAGCGCCGTCTCCACCGAGACGTCGAGCTCGATGGTCTCCTCGCGCCGCACGTAGAAATAGAAGCCGTTCACGGGACTAGGGGCGGTGGGGATGAACACCGCCAGCCAATCCTCGCCCAGGCTGTCGCGCACCTCACCGGGGACGTTGGTCTGAAAGGCGAGCGACCAGGCCTGGGGATGCGGATAGTGCACCAGCAGCACCTTGCGGAAGGCGTGCCCCGTGCCGGAGAGCAGGGTGTCGGAGACCTGCTTGACGCTGCCGTAGATGGACTTCACCACCGGGATACGGGCGAGCAGGGCCTCCCAGTAGGCGAGCAGACGCTGGCCGATCAGGTTGGCGCTCACCAGCCCCGTGAGCAGGATCACCAGGACGGTGAGCACCACCCCCAGGCCGGGCATCCTGACCCCCAGCCAGGCCTCCGGCCGCCAGTGCTCGGGCAGGAGCAGCAGGCTCTGGTCCATGGCGCCGATCAGGGCGTCGAGCACCCAGATCGTGATCCCCAAGGGGACCCAGATCAGCAGGCCGGTGATGAAGTAGCGCCGCAGCGGGGCCATGCAGGCCTCAATAAAGAAATCGGGCAAACGCCCAGGCGTTTGCCCGATGATCGGTTCGGTCCCGGCTCAGACCGCGCAGGCCGGACAGCCACCCGCCCCGCAGGCCGGTGCGGGTGCTTCTTCCTTCTTGGGTGTGTTCGAACCGCATTTGAAGTCGGTGGCGTACCAGCCGGAACCCTTGAGCTGAAAGCCCGCGGCAGTCAGTTGCTTGGCGAAGGCGGGCTTGCCGCACTGGGGGCAATCGGTCAGCGGCGCGTCGCTTACCTTCTGCATGACGTCCTGCTCGAAGCCGCAGTCGGAACACTTGTAGGCGTAGATCGGCATGATGACCTCCAGAGACGAAACATTGCTGAAATTATATCAACATTTTCTGATATTTAGCCAATCCGCCGGATTTCAACCCTCACCAGGCCAACCTCAAGCTCACGAAGGCCTGGCGCTGGACGGTGTGTTGCTTTCGGAACTCGACGTGCGTGCCGGTCGCGTTCTGCAGGGTCAGCGCCAGCTCGTCCTCGCTGCCCTTGCCGCCCAGACGCCTGGCCAGTTTCACGTCCACGCGCGCGTAGGCCGGCTGCACATCCCCGTCGTTGAGCCACATCATGTCCCCCAGCCGGTAATAGCCCAGGCTCATCTGCAGTGCCGCGGGCAGGGGCAGGCTCCAGAGCAGGCTGCTCGCATGGCGCGGCGCGGTGCGTTCGGTGTCGCGGTCGGTGCCCGCACCGGCCTTGATGCAGGTGAGGGCGTGGGTCAGCCGCACCCGGCCCAGGCTGGGGTGACGCCAGTCCAGGGTCAGGTCGCCGCCCAGGGTGCGTATGCTGCCGGTGTTGTAGAAATAATCCGCCTTGTCCGCACCCAGGGCGGGGGGGCGTAGATACCCCGCCGGCGCGGGGAAGGGACAGTCCACACCCACCGTGCAGGCCCGGTCGTCGATATAGCGTTCATGCCGCTCGACGAACAGCCGGGTGTCGACCACCAGCCCCTGCTGCGGGTAGCGGGCGACATAGCCGATCTCCGCGAAGCGCGTCAGCTCGGGCTCGAGCCCCTGCACGGCCCAGGTGCCGATATCGACGATCTTGCCGTAGAGCCCAGGGATGCTGCCGAAGTAGCGCAGCACCTCGCGCGCATGGGTCTCCGACAAGGTCGGGGCGCGATAACCCTGGCCCATGCTCAGGCGGACGGATCGCTCCGGACCCACGGTCCAGTTGAGGGCCAGGCGCGGGGAGACGAGGGTGTCGCCATGGGGATGGCGCTCCACTGTCAGGCCGGCGTTGAGCAGCCAGGCCCGGTCGAGGCGCCAGTCGAGGTTGGCAAAGACCTGCCAGGGGGTGGCCTTGACGGTATCCAGGCCATAGAGCTGACGCTCGGATTTGGCGCGCTCCTGCCGCACGCTCACGCCCCAGACCGCCCGCAGGCTGTCGGACCAGGCGTGGATCTGTTGCAGCTCCAGGGCATCGCGCGCGGCATCGAGGTCTTCCTGCACCGGGGTGCTGGTGCCGGCACCGCTCAAGGTGGCGTTCTCCCGCTTGCTGCGCTGGAACCGGCCGTACTCGACCGAGAGCTGCGAGCCGGGGGCGTAATGCTTGTGCCACGCCAAACGCAGACTGAACTGATGCTGCTTGCGCGGCCGATAGGGATAGGTGGCCGGATCGAGCGAACTGCCCACCCAGTCCTCGCCGCGGGCGAGCCCGATGCCGAGCAGCCATTCCTCGTCCAGGACGGGCCTGAAGACCAACTGGCCATTGAGGGTCTGGCGTTCGATGTCCTCGTGCACGGCGTGACTGGAGATCCCCAGATCGCGGAACTGGGTCGCCTCGCGGCTGGATAGGCTCAGGCGCCAGTCGAAGCGCTCTGTGCTACGGCCGACGCGTGCGTAATGATCGATGAAGCCATCGCGGCCCCTGGACAGGGCGAGGCCGGCACCCCTGTCTTCACCCGGCTCACGGGTGAGGATGTGGATCACGCCCTGGAAAGCGCCGGCGCCATAACTCGCCTGGTTGGGACCGCGCACGACCTCGATGCGCTCCACGTCGTCCAGGCGCAGGGGCAGGTCGTGCCAGTCCACCGCGCCGGTGGCGGGATTGACCACCGAGTGCCCGTCCACCAGGACCAGCAGGCGGTTTGGATAGGCGTCCCCAAGGCCGTGGTTGACCACCATCGGCGAACCCTTGGGCCAATCCGCCACCAGATAGCCCGGCACCAGGCGCAGGACGTCGTGCAGCTCGGTGAAACCCGAGGCGCGGATCGTCTCCCGATCGATCACGCTCACTGGCGCCGGCGCATACAGGGGCGAGGTGGCGATGCGCGAGGCGGTCAGGACCGGGGGCAGGTCAGCCAGGAAGACCTCCTCTGTCAAGCCCTGGGCCAGTGCGCCAGGCAGCCAGGCGGCGAAGAGGACGGCAGGTGCAAGGCGCGTCAAAGCTTCTGTTCCTCTTGGCTCAAGCGCCGGTAATCCACCTTGCCCGACCCCAGCAGGGGCAGACGCTCACGGTAGACGATGCGGCGCGGCAGTGCGATCTCGGGCTGGCCCAGCCGCCGCGCGGCCTCGGCCAAGCGCTCGCGTGTCAGGTCAGGGTCGGTGGTGTAGAGCACGATGGCCTCGCCGCGGCCGGGCTCCGGAACGGCCAGGGTGGCATGTTGCGCCTCGCTGGAGACGGTGCGGGCGAAGGCCTCGGCGAGATCCAGGCAGACCTGCTCGCCGGCCACCTTGGCAAAGCGCTTGAGCCGGCCGCGGATGATGAGGTAGCCGTCGGCATCGAACTCGGCGACATCGCCGGTGTCGTGCCAGCCCGCGCCCGCTTTGGATCGAGGCGGATCGAGCACACCCGGCGCCTCGGGGCGGTAATAGCCGCTCATCAGGTTGGGGCCGCGCAGGTGCAACTCACCCCCTTGGGCGATGCCCTCCACCGGCAGAATACGCGCCTCGATGCCGGGCAGCAGCCGCCCGACGGTGCCAGGGCGGTTGGCGTCCGGCAGGTTCACCGCCACCACCGGTGCGAGCTCGGTCAGGCCGTAGCCCTCGAGGATGTCGATACCGAAACGCTCGCGCCAAAGCTGGCGCACCGGCTCGGCCAGCTTCTCCGCCCCCGCCACGACGTACTCCAGGCCCTTGAAGTCCTCCGGGTCGGCATGGCGAGCGTAGTGATGCAGAAAGGTGCTGGTCGAGAACAGGGTGTTGCAGCCCTTTTCCCGTATGAGCCGGGGGATCTCCCGGTAATGCAGCGGGCTCGTGTACAGCACCAGGCGCGCCCCGCTCACCAGGGGCAGCAGGGTGCCGGCGGTGAGCCCGAAGCTGTGGAAGATGGGCAGGCAGTTGAAGATGCAATCCTTGGGGCCGAAGGGAAAGATGCGCAGGACCTGACCCACGTTGGCGAGCAGGGCCCGGTGCGAGAGCACCACCCCCTTGGGCCGCCCTTCCGTGCCGGAGGTGAACAGCACCACCGCCGCCTCTTCGGGATCGGCCGGCGGCACGACGCGCTCAGGGAACCACAGGGCATAGCCCATAAGCCAGAGCTTGTCGGCGAGACCGAACCGACGGCGCAGGTCTTCGAGATAATGGATGCGCACATTGCGCAGCGCCTCGGCCTGAGCCGTGAGCTGGGCCTTTTCCAGGAAGGTGCGGCTGGTGATCACCGTGCGCACGCAGGCGACCTCGCAGGCATTCTGTAGACCATCGCTGCCGGCGGTGTAATTGAGCATGCAGGGCACGCGGCGCTGGCTCGACAGGCCGATCACCAGCGCCACAGTGGCGGCCACGTTGGGCATCAGCACCCCCACGTGCTCGCCCGGCTCGGTCACCTTGGCGGTCAGACGTCCCAAGGCCAGGGTCATCTTGAGCAGGTCGCCATAGCCGTAGCTGCCCGGCACGGCATCCTGCCACTGCCCGCGCGTGCGGCGGCCGAAGCGACGCACGGCGCCGACCAGGGCATGGAACAGGGTACCGGCTGGCTCGGAGGTCATCGCAGGTCAGAGCTGCAGCCAGCGGCCAGCCTGGTGCAGTCGATCGGCCATGTCCAGGAGTTCCGGACGGGGGTGGCAGTGCACCATCACCACCGTCCAGCGCCGTCGGTCGCGTCCGTGCAGGTCGGTGAAGTCCAAGGCATGGGTGTTTGCATCCCCACCGTTGGGACGCAGCACGCCCATGCCGTCAAGCCGCAGCGTGACGTGTTCCAGGCTGAGATAACGCTCGGGCTCGAGCAGGACCGCGTCGAAATCCGCGGCCAGTTGGCGCAGCTCCAGTGCCGTGTGGGCCTGGGCCAGATCGGCGAGCAAGGCATCGAGCCGCTGCTGCAGGGCCGGTCGGCGGTCTAGCCCGGCGGTGCGCAACTGGGCCATCAGATAGTCCTTCTCTTTCTGCAATTCCAGTCTCGTCCGCTGTCGTTCGGCCACACGCTCGGCGACGCGCTCGATGAGGCTGTCGAACAGGTTCCAGGCGAGCAACTGTCTGGCCTCGGCCTCCGTGGGGGCCGGTCCGCTCAGGGTGTGATCGGTGAAAAACACCACGCGCTGGGCGACCTCGCGCCGGATCACCTCCCCGGCTGTCTCCATGCCGAAGGCGGTCTTCTCCTGCCGACGCATACCCATCAGGGCGTAGGCGTCCGTCCCCGGCCCGCCCGGCCGGCGTGCATACTCATGCATGGCATGGCTCATGCATAGGGCGTGCTGCATCTCCTCGGGGCTGGCGAACAGGGCACGGACGAAGGGATCGCGGCCAAACAGTTCCGGGCGCATCTCCACCGGCCCCGGAATGGCCCGGGCCAGGTCCTGCGCATATTCCAGGGCACGCGCGATCGCTTTACGGTAGCGGCGTGGATAATCCCTGCTCTGGCACAA
>Ga0308420_1001479_pt1 | contig 12336 bp, 14 predicted proteins | sample HotsprSampleMS55_FD_203802 | JGI IMG/M metagenome (GOLD analysis project Ga0308420, IMG submission 203802) | Hot spring phototrophic mat microbial communities from Mushroom Spring, Yellowstone National Park, Wyoming, United States - 20090730_MS55 ... | reverse complement strand
TGCATGGCGATCTCGGCCGTCGTCGCGGTGGGGGCCGCGGCCGATCGGCTCGTCGCGCGCATCGCCGAGCGCGCCGCCCGCATCGTCGTCGGCCCGGGCGATCGCGAGGGCGTGGACATGGGGCCGCTTGTGACGCGCGCGCACCGCGACCGCGTCGCTGGCTATGTGGCCGCAGGGCTGAGGGAAGGCGCGAAGCTCGTGCTCGACGGCCGCGGGGTTCGGGTGCCGGGTCACGAGCAGGGCTTTTTCCTCGGCCCCTCGCTTTTCGACCATGTGCGCCCCGAGATGAGCGTCTACCGCGACGAGATCTTCGGGCCGGTGCTGGTGGTGCTGCGCGCCGGCTCGCTCGAGGAGGCGATCGCGCTCGTGAACGCGAACCCGTACGCGAACGGCTGCGCGATCTTCACCGCCTCGGGCGCTGCGGCGCGCCGCTTCGCCGCCGAGGTCGAGGTCGGCATGGTCGGCGTCAACGTCCCGATCCCGGTTCCGGTCGCGTTTTACTCCTTCGGCGGCTGGAAGGCTTCGCTCTTCGGGGATCTGCACGTGCACGGCACCGAGGCGGTGAAGTTCTACACCCGCACGAAGTGCGTCACCACGCGCTGGCCGCAGGCGGCAGCGCCCGCTCCCGGCTTCCAGATGCCGACCCTCGGCTGAGAGGGAACAGGGGCCCCGTCGGTGCCGATGGAACTGCCTGCGTACGCGACGCTCGCGCTCGAGATGCGCGGCGAGCACGTGCTCCTCGTGCGGCTCGACCGCCCGGAGGTGCTGAACGCGATCGACTCGCGCATGGGGCGCGAGACCCTCGATCTCTGGACGCGGCTCGCGGCCGATGCGGGCCGGTTGCGCGCGGTGGTGCTCACCGGCTCCGGGGAGCGCGCGTTCTGCGCCGGCGCGGACCTCAAGGAGCGCGACGGCATGAGCGAGGAGGCGTGGCGCGCGCAGCACGAGATCTTCGAGCGCTCGTTCGTCGCGCTCGTCGAATGCCCGCTGCCGGTGATCGCGGCGGTGAACGGCGTCGCCTTCGGCGGCGGGCTCGAGATGGCGCTGTGCTGCGACTTCATCTACTGCGCCTCGGGCGCGCGCTTCGCGCTTCCGGAGACGAGCCGGGGGCTGATGCCGGGGGGCATGGGCACGCAGAACCTCGCGCGCGCGATCGGCGAGCGCCGCGCGAAGGAGCTCGTCCTCGGGGCGCGCGCGATCGGTGCCGAGGAGGCGCTCGCCTGGGGGCTCGTCAACCGCGTCTGCGAGCCGGCGCGACTCCTGGAGGAGGCGATCGCCGCGGCCGCGGCGATCGCCGCGAACGCGCCGCTCGCGGTGCGCCAGGCGAAGAAATCCATCCACTATGGCTTGCAGATGGACCTCCTCACCGGCTACCGCTTCGAGATCGAGGCCTACAACCGTCTCCTCGGCACCGAAGACCGGCGCGAGGGCGTGCGGGCGTTCGTGGAAAAGCGCAGGCCCCGCTTCACCGGACGCTGACCCGAAGTCCGCGCGCCGGTCGGCGGTGCCGGCGCCACCGCACGGGGGCGAAGGAATACAATCCGTAGTGGAGCCAACAGAGGCGAGCACTACATCCATGGCAAGGCAGGCCTACACCGCGGCGGCGATCGAGACCCTGAAGGGGCTCGAGCCGGTGCGCCGCATGCCGGGCATGTATACCCACACGGTGCACCCGCTGCACATCGTGCAGGAGGTGCTCGACAACGCGGTCGACGAGGCGCTCGCCGGCTTCGGCCGGCGCATCACGGTGTCGGTATTCCGGGATGGCTCGGTCGAGGTGGCCGACGAGGGCCGCGGCGTGCCGGTGGACCTGCATCCGGTGGAAAAGCGGCCGGCGGTCGAGGTCGCGTTCACGATGCTGCACGCGGGCGCGAAGTTCGCGCGCGCCGCGGGCGCGGTCTATCACCTCTCCGGCGGGCTGCACGGCGTGGGCGTGGCGGTGTCGAACGCGCTCTCGAAGCGCTGCGAGGTCACCGTCTGGCGCGACGGCGAGAAGCACACGATCGTCTTCGAAGGCGGCGAGGTGAAAGAGAAGCTTCGCAGCGAGCGCGTGCGCGAGCGGCGCACCGGCACCGTGGTGCGGCTCTGGCCCGATCCGAAGTATTTCGACTCGCCCCAGATCCCGCTCGCGGAGCTCGAACACCTCGTGCGCTCGAAGGCCTACCTCCTGCCGGGTCTGACGATGGTGCTGCGCATCGAGGGCCGGCCGGAGCGGAGCTGGACGTACGCGCGCGGCATGGCGGAGTATTTCGAGCATCGCCTCGAAGGGCGCGAGCTGGTGGCGCCGCTTTTCGCGGGCGAGAAGTACTTCGACGAGAAGTCGGCCGCCGAGCACGCCGAGATCGAACCGGGCGAGGGCGCCGCCTGGGCGGTGGGCTGGGTGGTCGAAGGCGAAGTCTTCGCCGACAGCCACGTCAACCTCATCCCGACGCGTTCCGGCGGCACGCACGAGGCGGGATTCCGCAACGGCCTCTTCGAGGCGCTCCTCGCGTTCATGCAGACGCGCGCGCTCCTGCCGAAAGGGGTGAAGCTCGTCGCCGAGGACCTCTGGAGCCGCGCCTGCTTCACCCTCTCGGCGCGGATCGTGCGCACGCAGTTCCACGGCCAGACCAAGGAGAAGCTCACCACGCGCCATGCGGCGAAGCTGCTCGAGCTCTGCGTGCGCGATCCGTTCGAGCTCTGGCTCGCCGAGCACCCGGACGACGGCCGCCGCATCGCCGAGCTCGCGATCGAGCAGGCGATGGCACGGCTTGCGCGCGGCAAGAAATTCGAGCGCAGAAAATCCTCCGGCGTGGCGACGCTGCCGGGGAAGCTCGTGGACTGCGCGAGCGAGGATATCTCGCGCAACGAGCTCTTCCTGGTCGAAGGAGATTCCGCCGGCGGCTCGGCGAAGGAAGCGAGAAACAAGGAGACGCAGGCGGTGCTGCCGCTGCGCGGCAAGGTGCTCAACACGATGTCGAAAGACGCGCGCACGGTGCTCGCGAACAAGGAGCTGCAGGCGATCGCGACCGCGATCGGCGTCGATCCGCACGGCCCGAACGACGACCCCGACCTCTCGGGCTTGCGCTACGGGCGCGTGATCCTGATGACCGACGCCGACGTGGACGGCGCCCACATCCAAGCGCTGCTGCTCACCTTCTTCTTCCTGCACATGCCGAAGCTCGTCGAGGCGGGGAGAATCCACGTCGCGCAGCCGCCGCTGTACAAAGTGCTGGTGCCGGCCGAGGGCAAGGGACGGCCGGCGCGCCGGCTCTACTGCCTCGACGACGACGAGCTGGAGGAGGCGCTCGCACAGCTGCGGCGCGAGCGGGTGCGCGAAGGCAGCTGGGAGATCGCGCGCTTCAAGGGGCTCGGCGAGATGAGCCCGCAGGAGCTCTGGGAGACGACCATGAACCCGGACACGCGGCGGCTGGTGCGCATGCAGCTCGACCGCGGCGAGATCGCGCGCGCGCGGGCGGTGTTCGAGCTCCTGATGGATTCGGGCGAGGCGGAAGGCCGGCGCGCCTGGATGCGCGAGCACTGGAAGAGCGTGGAGGCCGACGTTTGAAAGGGACGCGGGATGCGGCGAAAGGCGAAGGCGGTGTGGGAGCGGGCGTACAACGGCCACGCCCTCTGGCAGGGCAGGCAGAAGCTCGGGCGCATCGCGCGCGAGGCTCCGGGCCGCTACGCCTGGGAGGCGGCGGGGCGCACCGGCATCGCGGCCGACCTCGCGAGCGCGAAGCGCGCCGTCGAGGCGGCGCTCGCGCTCACCGCCCGGCAGATGGATCTCTTCGGATGAGGCTGCATGGACGATAGAACGGGCGACCTCTTCGGCGGCGGCAACGGCGAGGACGCGGCGCCGATCGAGCGCCACGCTTCCCAGGCCTACCTCGGCTACGCGGTCTCGACGGTCAAGGCGCGCGCGCTGCCCGAGATCGCCGACGGGCTCAAGCCCGTCCAGCGGCGCATCCTCTACGCGATGCACGAGGCGGGTGCGCAGAGCTTCGCGAAGTGCGCGCGCTACGTCGGCGAAGTGCTCGGCAAGTACCACCCGCACGGCGACGCCTCGACCTACGAGGCGCTGGTGCACATGGCGCAGCCCTTCTCGATGCGCTACCCCCTCGTCGAAGGCCAGGGCAACTTCGGCAGCCGAGACGGCGACGCGCCGGCCGCCTACCGCTACACCGAGGCGCGGCTTTCGCGCTACGCCGCGCTCCTGCTCGAGGAGATCGGCGAAGGCACGGTGGACTTCGCGAAGAATTACGACGGCAAGTTCGAAGAACCGATGCTGCTGCCGGCGCGGCTGCCCTTCGGACTGCTGAACGGCTCGTTCGGCATTCCGGTCGGCTTTTCGACCCGGATTCCACCGCACAACCTCGCCGAAGTCGCCGCCGCCGCGGCGTACGTGCTGCGCCATCCGCGCGCGAAGCTGGACGAAGTGCTCGCGCGCCTTCCCGGGCCGGACTTCCCGGGCGGTGCGCAGATCATCTCGCCGCCGGAGGAGATCCGCGCCGCCTACGAGTCGGGCCGCGGCTCGCTCCTCGTGCGCGCGCGCTGGACGGTCGAACCACTTGCGCGCGGGCAGTGGCGCATCGCGGTCACCGAGCTTCCGCACGGCGTCTCCTGCCGCCAGGTGCTGGAGGAGATCGAGGCGCTCGTCAACCCGAAGGCGGCTCCCGGACGCAAGGAGATCACGCAGGAGCAGAAGCGGCTTCGCCAGTTCCTGCTCGATCTGGTCGAGTCGGTGCGCGACGAGTCCGACCGCACCGCGGGCCTGCGCCTGGTGATCGAGCCGCGCAGTTCGCGCCAGGACCCGCAGGCGCTCGTGCGCGCGCTGCTCGCGCATACCTCGCTCGAGACGCGCTTCGCGGTCAACATGACCTGGCTCGGCCTCGACGGGCTGCCGCAGACGAAGGGCATCGTCGAGATCCTGCGCGAGTGGGGCGAGTTCCGCGTCGAGACGGTGCGCCGGCGCACCGCGCACCGCCTGGCGAAGTGCGAGGAGCGGCTGCATCTGGTCGAGGGACGGCTCGTCGCGCTCGCGCACATCGAGGAGATCGTCCGCCTCGTTCGCGCCGCCGAGGACAGCGCCGACGCGAAGGCGAAGATGAGGGCGAAATGGCGCTTCACCGAGCGCCAGGCGGAGGACATCGTCAGCCTGCGTCTCGGCCAGCTCACGAGGCTCGACGCCGCGAAGCTCGCCGAGGAGCGCCGGCGGCTCGAGGCCGAGCGCAAGGAACTGAAGGCCATCCTGGCGCAGGACAAGGCGCTGCGCAGGCTCGTCATCGCCGAGCTCGAGGCGGATGCGAAGGCGTACGGCGATCCCCGGCGCACGCGGATCGAGCCGGCGGAACGTGCCGCAGTCGAACGCCCGGTGCCCGACGAGCCGATCACGGTGATCCTGTCGCAAAAGGGCTGGGTGCGCGCGCGCTCCGGACACGGACTCGATCTGTCCGCGCTTTCGTTCAAGGAAGGCGACGGGCTGCGCATGGCACTCGAGTGCAGGACCACCGACACGCTCGCGGTGCTCGCCGCGGGCGGCAAGGTCTTCCGCGTGGACGCGGCCGCGCTGCCTTCGGGCCGCGGCGACGGCAAGCCGATGAACACGCTCGTTCGTTCGGGCGCGGAGGAGATCGTCTGGATCGGCAGTGGCGCGGCCGACACCTCGCTCCTTCTGGCGAACAGCGCGGGCTACGGTTTCCGCTGCCGGCTTGCCGATCTCGCCTCGAAGACGCGCCAGGGCAAGGACTTCATGACCGTGCCGGAGGGCGCACGCGCGCTCGCGCCGGCGATCGCCGCAGGGGGGGCACGCTACGCCGCCGCGCTTTCTTCGGATGCGCGGCTCCTCGTCTTCGCGCTCGAGGAGGTGCCGCTGCGACCGAAGGGTGGGGTCGGCGTGCGACTTCAGGCGCTTCCGGAAGGCGTCTCGCTCGCCGCGGTGGCGACGACGGACGGGAGCTCGCTCCTCGTCTCGGGCGCGAAGCGCGGCCGGCGCGCGAGCGCGGCGCTCGATGCGCGCTCGCTCCAAGCGTTCACCGGCCGGCGCGGGCAGCGCGGGCGCGTCTGCGACGTCGGCTTCCGTGCCGACCGGCTCGGCGGGTGAGCGCGGAAATCGAGGTGCTCCAGGATGCGGTGGCTCGCCTGGAGGGCCGGGGGATCGCCTACATGCTGACCGGCTCGCTGGCACTCAGCTACTACGCCGAGCCGCGCATGACGCGCGACATCGACCTGGTGGTCGAGCTGGATGCCGCGCAGGCGAAACAGGTGGTGAGCGATTTCAGCCCGGATTATTACGTGTCGGAGGAGGACGCCGTGCGCGCGGTGCGGGAGCGCGGGATGTTCAACCTGCTGCATCTCGGGCGTCTGGTCAAACTCGATTTCGTGGTTCGGAAGGACGATGCCTACCGTCGCGCCGAGTTCGCGAGGCGACAGCGCGTGCGCATGCCGGGTTTCGAGGCGTGGATCGTGAGCAGGGAGGATCTCATCCTGTCGAAACTCGTCTGGGCGAAGGATTCGGGTTCGGAGCTTCAGTTGCGCGACGTGCGCGCGCTGCTTGCGGGCGAAGCCGATCGGGACTACCTTCGCCGGTGGGCCCCGGTGCTCGGAGTGCAGGAGCTGCTCGAGAGGGCGAGCGATGGATGACACCACGCCCGAGATGCGCGAACTCCTGCGCGCACGCTTCGCCGCGCTCGCGCCCGAGGAGCGCGTGCGGATGTGCGCGGACATGTTCGAATCGGCGCGCGCGCTCGTGCTCGCGTCGCTACCCGCGCAGGCGGACGAGTGCACGCGCCGCCGCATGCTGTGCGAGCGCTTCTACGGCGCGGAGCTCGCACGCAAAGCAGGATTGTAGGGGCGCGCCGGCGTGGCGACCGCGATTCGCCCGCTCCTCGCCCCGCTCGCGATCCTCGGCGTCGCCCTCTTCGCCGCGACCGCGGCGCCGCCGCTTCCCGCTTCGCTCTCCGGACTGTCGGCGATCGCCCCCTACGGGCTGCTCGCGATCGCCGGCGCGGTCGCCTTCTGGTTCAACCGCGGCCGCGCCTTCGTGCTCGCGCTTTCGATCCTCGCTGCCTGGGCCGGCTTTCGCTTCGCGCAGGGCTGGGGCGAGGACTCGGTGCCGGCGCGCGCGGCCTACGCCGCGATGGTGCTCGCGGTGCCGGCGAACGCGCTCGCTGCGCTCGTGCTGCCCGAACGCGGGGTGCGCTATCGCGGAAGCTGGCGCTGGATCGCGCTGCTCGCGCTCCAGGCGCTGCTCGTACTCTGGATCGCCGCCTCGGGCCGTAGCGTTCTCTCCGGCACCTTCTGGCAGGCGTTGCTCGATCCGCGGGCGCTCGGCGGGCCGCCGCTGCCGCTCGCGGGCCGCGTTGCGCTCGGGGCCGCGTTCGCCGCAGCGGCGTTGCGCTGCTGGCCGCATGCGCGGCCGGTCGAGGTCGGGACCGCCGCCGCGATCGCGCTTTACTTCGTCGGCTGCGCGTTCGCTGCGGACGCCGCGACCGCAGCGATCTTCACCGCGGCGGCCGGCGCCGCGATCGCGGTCGCGATGATCCAGGAGTCGCACCAGCTCGCGTTCCGCGACAGCCTCACCGGGCTTCCGAACCGCCGCGCGCTCGAGGAAGACCTGCGCGCGCTCGGGCCGGTGTACACGATCGCGATGGTGGACGTGGACCACTTCAAGAAGTTCAACGACACGCACGGGCACGACGTCGGCGACCAGGTGCTGAAGCTCGTCGGCGCGCGCCTCGCCGAAGCGGACGGCGGGGGCCGCGCTTACCGCTACGGCGGCGAGGAGTTCACGGTGCTTTTTCCCGGGCAGACGCCGGAGGAAGCGCTTCCGCACCTCGAGGCGCTGCGCGGGGCGATCGAGCGCTACCGCATGGCGGTGCGCGGCGGCGACCGCCCGAAGGACGCGAAAGAGGGAAGCCGGCGGCGCGGTGCACGCGCGCCGCAGCGCGTGCTCTCGGTGACGGTGTCGGTGGGCGTCGCCGGCGCGCGCGCCGGCGATAAGCCCCCGCGCGTGCTCCAGGCGGCGGACGAGGCGCTCTACCGTGCGAAACGAGCAGGCCGAAACCGGGTGAGCCGGTGAAGCTCCGCATCCCCGAATCGGAATACGAGATCGTGGCGCTGCGCGCCTCCGGCCCCGGCGGGCAGAACGTGCAGAAGGTCTCGAGCGCGGTGCAGCTGCGTTTCGACATCCGCGCTTCCTCGCTCCCGGAGGCGGTGAAGGCGCAGCTTCTGGGCCGGCGCGATGCGCGCATCACGCGCGCCGGGGTGCTCGTCATCCGGGCCGAGCGCCACCGCAGCTTCGCGGCGAACCGCGCGGATGCGATCGCGCGGCTCGGTGCGCTCGTCGAGGCCGCCGGGCGCGCCCCGAAGCCCCGCCGCCCGACCCGCCCTTCGCGCGCCGCGCGCGAGCGCAGGCTGGAGGAAAAGCGCGCGCGCTCCGAGATCAAGGCGCTTCGGGCCGGCCGGCTCGATTGAGGCGCCCGCGCGGCGCTACCATAGGGGCTGCGATGAGCCCGGTGCGCGGCGGCCGCGACACGGACTACCGCGAGCAGGCGCTGAAGATCCTGCCCTGGATCTGCGCGCGCTGCGGGCGCGAGTTCGACGGCAAGCGACTGCGCGAGCTCACGGTGCACCACCGGGACGGAGACCACCGCAACAACCCGCCCGACGGCTCGAACTGGGAGCTTCTGTGCATCTACTGCCACGAGAACGAGCACGCGCGCTACGAGGATCACCGCGCCGGCGGCGGCCGGGTGCCGAAGCAGGAGCGCCCGCCTGCGACCCACCGGCCTTTCGGCGCGCTCGCCGAACTGCTCAAACGAAAAGAGAGGTAAGCCGGCCGTTTCGCCGCGCGCGGCCCCGCCCGCGGCAAAATGGGCGCCCGGGGATCCCGAAGGAGCGATCGCGATGAGCCTTCCGCCGCCTGCCGCGCGCAGGCACCTGCACACCCGCACCATCGAGTGCCGCGGCTACGAGCGCGAGGACGGGCTTTACGACATCGAGGCGCGGATCGTGGACCGCAAGACCTACGCCACCGAGGAGGCGTACCGCGGCCGGCGCGAGGCGGGGGCGCACGTGCACGACATGGAGGTGCGCGTTTCGGTGGACCGCGAGATGACGGTGCGCGAGATCGCGGTGGCGACGAACGACGCGCCGTATCCGCCCTGCGCCGAGGTGGCGCCGAACTACGCGAAGCTCGTCGGCGCGAAGATCGGTGCGGGTTGGCGGCGCGCGGTCGCCGAGGCGGTCGGCGGGACGCGCGGCTGCACGCACATCACCGAGCTCCTGTATCCGGTGGCGACCGTCGCCTTCCAGACGATCGGAAGCTGGCCGAAGCCGGGCGAGAACCGCGTCGCCGACCCCTCGCAGAAGCCGTACTTCATCGACGGTTGTCACTCCTGGGCCTCCGACGGCGAGGTGGTGAAGCGGCTCTTCCCGGTCTTCTACCGGGGCCGCTGACGGGTGGCGGGCGCACACGCGCGCTTTCGCCACCACGTCTACGTCGTCGCGCTCGATCCGGCGGTGCTGCGCGAGCGCCGCTTTCGCGCGCGCAACCCGGCTTACCGCGCGGGCATGCCGTGCGTGTACGTCGGCATGACCGGGCTTCCGCCCGGCGAGCGCTTCCAGAACCACAAGGCGGGAATCCGGGCGAACCGCTACGTGCGCGACTACGGCACCGGGCTCCTTCCCGAGCTCTACGAGTTCCTCAACCCGATGCCCTTCGAGGCCGCGCGCACGATGGAGGCCGAGCTCGCCGAGGAGCTGCGCGCGAAGGGCTATGCCGTCTGGCAGGGCTGAGGCGGCGCGAGCCGGCGGCGCCTCGCCGCGGGGACATCCGTATCCGCTCCGTGTTCTCCCGCTTGCGCATCGTCTCGGGCGGGCAGACCGGCGTGGACCGCGCGGCGCTCGACGCGGCGCAGGCGCTCGGCCTCGCTTCGGGCGGCTGGTGTCCGCGCGGCCGGCGTGCCGAGGACGGCATCATTCCGGCGCGCTACCGGCTCGCCGAGACCCCTTCGGCGCGCTACGCCGAGCGTACCGCGTGGAACGTGCGCGACTCGGACGGCACGCTCGTCGTGCTGCGGGTCCGGCTCGCGGGCGGAACGCGGCTTGCCGCACGCCTTGCGCGCAGGCGCTGGCGAAAGCCGCTCTTCGTCGTCAAGCTGCGCGAGGAGCTTCCGCGGCTTCGGTTCCGAGCGTGGCTTCGGCGCTACCGCATCCGCACGCTCCACGTCGCCGGCCCGCGCGAGAGCGAGGAGCCGGGGATCGGCGCCGAGGCCGAAGCGGCGCTGCGGCGGCTCCTCGCACCGGCGCGCCGCTAGAATCGCCGCCGGAGGGGCCGAACGATGGACCGCACCGAGCGCTTCTATCGCATCGACCGCATGCTGCGCTCGGGCCGCGTTGTGACCTTTCAAAACCTTCGGGACGAGCTCGGGATCTCGCGCGCGCAGCTGAAGCGCGATCTCGCCTACATGCGCGATCGCTTCAACGCGCCGATCGAGTACGACCGCGAGCGCGGCGGCTACCGCTTCGGGCGTCCGGCGAGCGGGCCGCGCTACGAGCTGCCGGGCCTGTGGTTCAACGCCGACGAGGCGCTCGCGCTCCTCACGATGCACCAGGTGCTGAAGGGCCTCGACGGCGAGCTGCTCGCCCCGCGCGTCGAGCCGCTGCTCGAGCGACTGCGCGCGCTGCTCGGATCGCGCGAGCACGACTGGCGCGTGGTCGAAGACCGCATCCGCCTCATCCCGATCGGCCGACGCGCGGGGCGCGCCGGCCAATTCGCGACCGTCGCCGGTGCGCTGCTGCGCCGCCGCAGGCTTTTCATCCGGCACTACAACCGCATGCGCGACGAGCGGACCGAGCGCGAAGTCTCGCCGCAGCGCCTGGTGCACTACCGCGACAACTGGTACCTCGACGCCTGGTGCCACCTGCGCGAGGCGCTGCGCAGCTTCGCGGTGGACGCGATCGGCGAGGCGACCATGCTGCAGGAGCCGGCGAAGGAGGTGCCGAAGGCCGAGCTCGACGACTACCTCGGCTCGGGCTACGGCATCTTCGCCGGCCGCGAGGTGCAGTGGGCGAAGCTTCGCTTTTCCCCGCGCGCTGCGCGCTGGGTCGCGGCGCAACGCTGGCACAGACGCCAGCGCGCGCAGTGGGAGCCCGACGGGAGCTACGTGCTGGAGCTGCCCTACGCCGACGACCGCGAGCTCGTGATGGACATCCTGCGCTACGGGCCGGAGGCGGAGGCGCTCGCGCCGCCCGCGCTGCGCGAGCGGGTCGCCGCCGCGCTCGCCGCTGCGGCGCAGCGCTATCGCGCCCCGCCCGCGCCTGGGCGAACCTCGGTCCAGCGCGTGAGCCGCGCGAGGCGTCGCCCGGCGGCGAGCCCGCCGTGAGCGTGGCCGGTTTTCGATCCTGCGGCCGTTCGTGCGGCCTGCCGCTGCGGGCTTTGCTGCTCGCCGCGGCCATCGTCGCATCGCAGCCGGCGCAGGCAGCTCGCCCGATGATCACCGACGATGCGCGCATCGTGGACGCCAAGGCCTGCCAGGTCGAAACCTGGGTTCGGAAGAACCCCGACAGCACCGAAGTCTGGGCGCTGCCGGCGTGCAATCTCACCGGCAGTCTGGAGCTCACCTTCGGCGGCGCGGTGACGCGGGAGGCGGGCGAGAGCCGGACGACGGATGTCGTGCTCCAGGGCAAGACGCTCTTCCGGGCGATGGAACCCAATGGCTGGGCGATCGGCCTTGCCGCGGGCACCGTGCGTCGGCCGCTGGCGGACAGTCGCGACTGGTACGCCTATGTGCCGGCGAGCTTCTCGCTGCGCGACGACGCGGTGGTGGTGCACGCAAACGCCGGATGGCTTCGCGAGCGAGAAAACGGCCGCGACCGCGCGACTTGGGGGCTCGGCGCCGAGGCGCGCCTTGCCGAACGCACCTGGCTGATCGCCGAGACCTTCGGCCAAGGTGGCGGCAGACCGTTTCACCAGCTCGGGCTTCGGCACTGGCTCCTGCCCGATCGGGTGCAGCTCGACGCGACCTACGGCAACCGCAACGGCGGCGGACGCGACGAGCGCTGGTTCTCCATCGGCTTGCGGCTCCTCACGGTCCCGTTCCTGCCCTGACGCCGGGGCCGTCCCGGCGGGGAGCGCTACGCCGGCGCGCCGGCAGCCCGGCGCGCCCAAGCGCAGTATTCGCAGCGGGCAGCGGGCGGGGGCGCGGCGGGTGCTTCCAGCGTTTCGCGCATCGCGGCGAGCGCAGGCTCTACCCAGCTGTCGTCGCCGTCGTACGGCAGCATCGCGACGCGAAACTCGAGCCGGCAGTCGAAGCGCTCGAGATCGCGCCGGCCGTTGCAGTAGACGAACCAGCC
>Ga0308420_1001473_pt1 | contig 12358 bp, 15 predicted proteins | sample HotsprSampleMS55_FD_203802 | JGI IMG/M metagenome (GOLD analysis project Ga0308420, IMG submission 203802) | Hot spring phototrophic mat microbial communities from Mushroom Spring, Yellowstone National Park, Wyoming, United States - 20090730_MS55 ... | reverse complement strand
TCCCGAAGCGCTGGCGCAGCTTGCGCAGCCGGCGCAGCATCCGCGCCCCTACGGCGCGAGCGCCGCCTGCGCGAGCCCCGCGGTCTCCGGCAGGCCGAACATCAGGTTCATGTTCTGCACCGCCTGGCCGGAGGCGCCCTTCACCAGGTTGTCGATCACCGAGAGCACCACCGCGACCGCCGGCGCCCCGGCGAGCGGTTCGACCCGGTGCACCGCGATCCGGCAGACGTTGGCGCCGCGCGCACTCTTCGTCTGCGGGTGGCTTCCGGGGGGAAGGACGTCCACGAACGGCTCGCCGCGGTAGCGCTCCTCGAAGAGCCGCTGCAGCCCGGCGGCGTCCAGATCGCGGGCAAGCGGCGCGTAGAGCGTCGCGTGGATTCCGCGCACCATCGGTGCGAGGTGCGGAACGAAGACGAGCCCCACCTCGCGACCCGCGGCCGCGGCGAGCCCTTGGCGGATCTCCGGCCAGTGCCGGTGCCCGGGGACGCCGTAGGCGGTGAAGTTCTCCGTCGCCTCCGCGTGCATCAGCTGCGCCTCGAGCCTGCGACCTGCGCCCGAGGTCCCGGACTTCGCGTCCGCCACGAGCCGCGCGGCATCCACCACCCCGGCCTCCAAAAGCGGTAGCAGGCCGAGCTGCACCGCGGTCGGATAGCAGCCGGGGTTCGCGACAAGGCGCGCGGTGCGGATCCGCTCGCGGTTCTGCTCCGGAAGGCCGTAGACCGCCTGCGCGAGGAGTTCCGGTGCGGCGTGCTTCATTCCGTACCAGCGCTCCCATTCGGCCGCATCGCGCAGCCGGAAATCGGCCGCGAGGTCCACCACCCGCACGCCCGCCTCCAGGAGCGCGCGCGCCTGCTTCATCGCCACACCGTTCGGCGTCGCGAAGAAGACGACGTCGCAGGACGAGAGCGCCGCCTCGCCGGGCGCGGAAAAGGCGAGCGCGACCGATCCGCGCAGGTCCGGAAAGACCTCGGCCACCGCGCGCCCGGCGGCCTCGCGCGAGCTGACCGCCGCGAGCTCCGCCTGCGGGTGCCGCGCCAGGATGCGCAGCAGCTCCGCGCCGGTGTACCCGGTTCCGCCGACGATTCCGACCCTGATCGCCACGCCTCGCCGTCCGAAAAAGAAAAGCCGCCTCGCGGCGGCCTCGGGCAGTCTGCCGCGCGCGGGATCAGCGCTTGGAGTACTGCTCGCCCCGCCGCGCCTTGTGGAAGCCCACCTTCTTGCGCTCGACCTCGCGCGCGTCGCGCGTCAGGAGCCCGGCGGCGCGCAGCGCGGGTTTGAGGGCCGCATCATACTCGATCAGCGCGCGCGCGATGCCGTGGCGCACCGCGCCCGCCTGTCCGCTCTCGCCGCCGCCGTGCACGTTCGCGACGATGTCCACCCGGCCGGTGAGCTTCGCTGCCTCCAGCGCCTGGCGCACGAGCATGCGCCCGGTCTCGCGGCCGAAGTATTCGTCCACCGGCTTGCCGTTGACGATGAATGCGCCGCTGCCGGGCCTCAGAAAGACCCGCGCGACCGCGCTCTTGCGCCGCCCGGTCCCGTAGTGGTAGTCGCCGACCATCAGAGCTCCAGTGCTTTCGGTTGCTGCGCGCCGTGGGGATGCGTCGCGCCCGGATAGACCTTGAGCTTTTTCAGCATCGCGTAACCGAGCGGGCCCTTCGGCAGCATGCCCTTCACCGCTTTCTTCAGCACGCGCTCGGGATCGCGCGCCAGCAGCGTCGCGAAGTCGGTCGTCTTGAGCCCACCCGGATAGCCGCTGTGCCGGTAGTACTTCTTCTCGCGCGCCTTGCGGCCGGTGACGCGGATGCGGGAGGCGTTCACCACCACGATCCAGTCGCCAGTGTCGACATGCGGGGTGTAGACCGGCTTGTGCTTGCCCCGGAGCCTGAGGGCGATGCGCGAGGCGAGCCGCCCGAGGACCTTGTTCCCGGCGTCCACCACGTACCAGTCCTGCTTCACCGAACCGGGCCGGGCGCTGAAGGTCTTCATGCCGATGCTCTACGAAAGGGGGCGAATCGTAGCAGAAAGCGCGGGGACCGTCGTTCCGTGCCCGCCCGACGCGCGATTATGCCCGAGGCCACAGCGCACCGCAACAGAGCCGGGCGCGCTATGTTCGCTTCCCATGGAAGATCGCCAGGTACGCTGCACGGTGCGCTGGTTGGGCGAAGGGATGGCCTTCGTCGCCGAGACCGCGAGCGGTCATCTCCTCGCGATGGACGGCGCGCCCGAGGCAGGCGGGCGCAACCTCGCGCCCCGGCCGATGGAGACGCTGCTGGCCGCGACCGGCGCCTGCAGCGCCTCCGACGTCGTCGCGATCCTGAAGAAAAGCGGCCAGGAGGTGAGCGGCTGCGAGGTCGTGCTCGAGGCCGAGCGGGCCGAAGCCCCGCCGCGCGTCTTCACCCGCATCCGCATGCGCTACCGCGTGCGCGGCCGCGCGCTGCGGCCCAACCTCGTCGAGCAGGCGGTGCGGCTCTCGCACGAGAAGTACTGCTCGGCTTCCGCGATGCTCGCGAAGAGCGCCGAGATCGGGCGCGAGGTCGAGATCGTCGAAGGCTGAGAGCTCAGCCCGCAGCCGGCTGCGCGGCGTGGTTCATGCGCCGGCGCTCCTCGAACCATTCCTCGGCGTAGTCGCAGTCCCGGTAGTCGTCGAAGTAGGGGCCGCCGAGGGTGAAGTGCACCATCTTCGCCTCCGGGTTGTACGGATACTCGCCGACGAGCCAGTTCCATTCGAGCGGCAGCGCGCCGATCTCGCCGTCCTCCAGCCAGGCGAAGCGGTGAAGCTCGAGGCCGCTCGCCGCGTTCGCGTACTCGGGCGTGAGCGCGCGGCAGCGCGCGTTGTTGAACAGCACGAGGCTCGACCAGTTCTTGCGCGGATAGCGCGTCTGCACCTGGCCGAGGAACTTGCGTTCGGTCTTCGGCACGTAGTCGTGCGGGCAGACGTAGACCGCGCGCGCGGGCTCGGCGCGCGTGTAGGCCTCGAGCTCCGCGATGTCGGCGCGGCAGAGCATGTCGCAGTCCATGAAGAGCGACCAGCCTTCGTAGCCGGAAAGCCAGGGCACGAAGAAGCGCGCGAGCGAGAACTCGGTGCTCTCGGTCGGGCCGCGCTCGCGCCGGTAGGCGGCGCCCACGACCGAGCGCGAGACCGGCGCGAAGGAGACCGGGATGGAGCTTCTGCGCAGGATCGAGTGCGCGAGCGTGTGCCAGGCCACCGTCTCGTTCGGGTCGTAGCCGATGAAGATGCGTAGCATCACCGTCCTTCCTTTTTCCGCCGGCGCGAGGTCGGCCTTGCCGCACGGTCCATCCGCGCCACGAAGTGCCGAAAATCGCGGTTGAACGCCGGCACGAGCCTGCGAGCGAGCGCCAGGTTCCGCCTCACATCCCCCAGACGCAGCTCCAGAGCATAGCGGTGGCGCACCACATGGCGGAGCCGGCGCGCCTCATGCATCAGCGCCCGCGTTCGCTCGGAGAGCACCGCTGGCCGCACGCCCGGAAGCGCCGCCGACATCGCGTCCACGAGCGCCGCGTGCGAGCCCTCGCCCCGCGGCACGTAGCCATCCACCTCGTTCGCGAGGCTCTCGAGCACCGACTCGAGACCGCTGCAGATCGCCGCGAGGCCGTCGGCCAGACTCGCGCCGTGCGAGCACTCGTGGTAGAGCCTGCCTCCGCCCGCGGCACGCAGGGCGCGGAAGCGCCGGTCGGCTTCGAGCGCGTTCGCAAGCTCGGCGCGTACGAGGACGAGCTGGCGCTCAAGCCGCGCGAAGCGCGGATGCGCCAAGGCTTGCCTCTTCGCGAAGCATCCGGAGCAGCACCGGATCGGCCCGATCGGCGAACACGACGTCGAACGGAAAACCCTCGAGCGCCTCTTCGATTCGCGCGATCACGCGCGAGCGCGAAAGCGCGCCGCAGTCCTCCACCCAGGAAGTCCAGATCGGAATCCGCGCCGAACCGGCCGCGGGCAAGCGAGCCGATGAGCGCCGCGCGGACCCCCTGGCGGCGGAGCCGCGCGAGTGCGCGGCGGGCGAAAAGGGCCGCGATCGGCGAAGTCGAAGCCGTGGGATAGTCCGAGCGCACGCCGCGCTTCCTGCCCCGCTGCCCGGACGCGGAAGCTTTCGCTTTCGGGCACCGGCTCATCTTCCGATAGCCCCCATGCAAGCGCTTGCCGCGGATCAAAGGCGGTAGGCGACAGTGGTCATCACCCGCGCCGCGGCGCGCATCGCGGCCTGGACGGGGGCGGGAAGCTCCGCCGCTCCGAGCGCGATCGCGCGCTCCCGGTGGCCGCGCTCCTCGGCCTGCATGCGCGAGATCACCGCGCGCGTGCGAAGGTCGGCAGGCGCAAGGCGCGCGAGATGGCCCTCGAGGTGCTCTTCCACCTGGCGCTCGGTCTCGGCGAGAAAGCCGAGGCTCCAGCGCTCGCCCGCCGCCCCCGCCGCAAGCCCGATCGCGAGCGCACCGGCGTACCACAGGGGATCGAGCAGGCTCGGCCGGCCGCCCAGCTCGCGGATGCGCGCATCGCACCAGGCGAGATGGTCGCGCTCTTCGGCTGCCGCGCGCTCCAATGCCCGCGCGAGCGCCGGATCGCGCGCCGCGAGCGCCTGGCCCTGGTAGAGCGCCTGAGCGCAGATCTCTCCTGCCCGGTTCACCCGCATGAGCGCCGCCGCGTGCGAGCGCTCTTCGGCCGATAGCTCCGCCTCCGGCACGCTTTCCGCGGGCGAAGGCCTGCCCGCCGCCTGCGCGCCCGCAAGCGTGCGCAGCGCGTTGTCCAGGGCGCCGATCAGCCGGTCTGCGAGATCCACCGTCGAAGTATAGCGTCCGGGTGAACAAACCCCATGCCGTGCGCCGTTCAAACGGCTCGGCGTACCCCGGGGAACGCCGATCCCGCGGGTACGATCGGCGCCTGTTGCGGGAGCATTTCGAGGCGCTCGTCGAAGCGCTCGCGGCGCGGCTTCGGGCGCAGGGCGCGCGCCACGTGGACGCGCCGGGCGGCGCGGGGTGCTCGCAGATCCGTGGCGGCCCGGACAGCGGGTCGAGCTTCGACCTCCGGCGAGCCCGGCCGGGTCTTGTTCGCCAAGGCCGGCGTGCGGCTCGGGATGCCCGAGTTCCTCCTCGGGCGCGGCGCGTACTCCGACGTGGTGCGCGAAGCGCAGGAGCCCGTGGCGCTTGCGCCCAAGGAGGCACGCGAGGTGTGCCGCTACGCGAGGCGGCTCTTCGGCTCCGAAGCGCCGTAGCCACCGGTGCACGCGAAAAAGCTCGCGCCCGCACGCCAGGATAGCGTTGCGCGCGGCATCGCGGCGAAGATTCCCCGAATCGGATGCAAGGGTCGCCGCCTGTGCTAGCATCGTCGCGTTCGCCTCTCCCGATCGCGCTCCGACTGCCGCCTCGTGAGCACCCAGGTCCTGGAACTCTACGAGCGTCTGGTGCAGGCACCGGACGAGCGCGCTCGCGCGCATGCGATCGCCGAGGCGTTCGCCGCGCTCGAGGCAAGACAGTCCCTTCAGTCCGACCTCGCGACGCGCGCCCAGCTTGCCGAGGCCGAGCTCAAGCTCGTCAAGGAAATCGAGCAGGTGCGTCTCGAGACCGAACAAGTGCGCGCCGGGCTCAGGGAAACCGAGCTCCGGCTCCTCAAGGAAATCGAACAGGTGCGCGCGGAGCTCAAGGAAACCGAACTCAGGCTCGTCAAGGAAATCGAGCAGGTGCGCGCGGAGCTCAAGGTCGAGATCGCCCGAAGCCGCGCGGGCACGGTGCAGTGGAGCTTCGTGTTCTGGCTGACGCAGTTCTCCGCCCTCCTCGCGATCCTCTGGCGGCTCTGGCCCGCGTCCTGAAAAACGCCAAGCCTCGCGCCGGATCCGGACCTTCGCGACCGGGGGCAAAAAAAGGGCGCGAGAAGGCTGGCGTCAGGGCTCGAAAGCGCGAGCCCTCGCGGGGGACGGTCACCTCGGGGACCCGTGCGAACGACGTTGCGCCAAGCCCCAAAGATCTCCAGCCCCCCGTTCTGCTACCCGGTTTCCGGTCGGCCTCTTCGACGGTGCGTATCGGCGACTGGCGTCAATGACCAGTCCGGACTATCGTTTGACCATGACGAGTGTCCGCATCGCCGAGCTGAAGAGCCGCCTGAGCGAGTATCTGCGGAAGGTGCGCAGCGGCCGGACTGTCACGGTGCTCGATCGTGAGACGCCGATCGCGCGCATCGTGCCCTATGGGGCGGAAAGCGCTTCGTTGCAAGTCCGGGCGCCCGCTCCCTGGCGCCCCCAGGCTCGGCGGGGTGGCGCTGCCTGGGCCTCTGCGCCTGCGGAAGGACATCGTGGCGCTGCTCCTCGAAGAGCGGCAGGATGAGCGGTGATCGCCTACCTCGATTTATCCGTCCTGCTGCGCGTCGTCCTCCGCCAATCCAACGCCCTCGCCCAGTGGCCCGCCCTCGAACGGGGGATCGGCTCGGCGCTCGTGGAAGTGGAATGTCTGCGGACGCTGGATCGGTTGCGTCTTGCCGAGGGGCTCGCCGACGAGGAGATTGCCATACGCCGCGAGGCCATCTTCCGGATCGTCGAGGCAATGGACATCGTGGAATTGACCCGTCCGGTCCTGGCGCGGGCGGCGCAGCCGTTGCCGACAGCGCTGAGGACCCTGGACGCGATTCACCTCCCGACGGCGCTGCTCTGGCGGGAGCGAACCGGCACCGATCTCGTCATGGCAACCATGACGGCCTGCTCGCGACTGCAGCCAGAGCGAGCGGCCTGCGGGCGATCGGGATCCGAGGAGGTCGGCAGGGCTCGGGAGTCCGAGGTCATGTCCATGGATTTCTCCTGCTCGCTCGCCATCGTCTGGCGGGTCTGGCAAGGCTTCGTGAACGCGAGGGTTCTTCGCGAATCCGGGTTCCTGATCCGAGGTGAACGCGCCTCGAACGGAACCGCTGCGGGCTGATCGCCCCGCCCCGGCTCCGGCAAAAAAACGGGCGCCCGAAGAGGCGCCCGCCGAAGGGATTGCGCTCCCCGCCTAGAAGGCGTGGCGCAGCGTCACACCCCAAGTCCTCGGATCCTCGCCTAGCGCGATGGCACCACCAGCGCCGCCGCCGAGACCGAGGGCTGCGCTCGTGAACAGGTTGTACGTCGCTGCCGCGTCGTTCCTGATGCTCGCGTAGGTGAGCGCAACCGAGGTGCGCTTGGAGAAGTTGTAGGCGTAGGAGAGCGCCCACATCCTCGCGCCGTCCTGTGCCACTGTCTCCTTGTCGTCCCGCGCCTTGGTGTAATGGCCGTAGATGCCGTGCGGTCCCCAAGTGTACTGCACCGGCAGCGACCAAGCGGTGCGGTTGCTGGTCGGGACACGCGCAACAGTCCAGAGTTTCGACTTGTCCCAAGCGAGGCCGATCTTCAGCCCACCCCAAGAGTACGAACCGTAGAGCCTGTCTGCTCGCTGGTCGCGATTAGTGGCGAGATTAGCATCCGGCTTGCTCGACCAGTAGCTATAGCCGACCTGCCAGTTCTTGCCCGCCATGTTCGGGTTCACGTTCCAGGCTCGCCCCCTGCGCACGCCAGAGTTGATGTCCGCCTCGGCCGCCCCCGGGTTCGCGGAGTAGGAGATATCCAGGGTGAATCCGGACCAGTTCGGCGTGGTGTAGTTCACGACGTTCTGCGTGCGGGTCGCGTTCGCGATCGGGGTGCCGCCACCTTCGGCGTAGGCGAGGAGCGATATGCTGTCCGCACGCAGCGAGCCGCGGACGGTGAGCTCGCTCTCGCGGTGCATGTAGTGCATGTCGAGCCTTCCGAGGCGAAGCCTTCCCCAGTCCTTGCTCGTCAGGCCGACCCAAGTATTGCCGCCGGCATTGATGTTGCCGGTATCAAGACCGAAACGGATGTCCAGCTGCCCGATCGCGGCCATTCCACCGCCGAGATCCTCGCGCACGCCGAAGATGATCCGCGAGCTGTCGTCCACCACCCCGCTCTGGCTCGCCGGGTTCTTGTTGCTCTGCCCGTAGCGCAGAGACTCGAATCCGCCCTTGAAGAAGCCAGAGATCGTGACCGTCGTCTGCGCGAGCGCCACGCCGGGAAGCGCGAACGCGCCCGCGACCGAGACTGCCAGCAGTTTCTTTTTCATCCGATGAATCTCCCAGTTGTTGATTCCATCGGGCGGCGGCCGGGCCGATCACCTCCCATGCGCCTCCCGTCTGAAACCTCTCATGAAGTTGAGAAGTCGCGCGTATTGTCTTCGCCGGGCGCCTTGCGGTGCAACGGAAACGCGAAATCCAATGGCGAATTTTCGGAGGTTTGTTGCATCGGCGCAACATGAAAAACCGCTTATTTGGATCGATCGCCTGGAGGCCCGGGATCCCGCTCCGGGGCCAGAAACGGACGGCTTTGCGAGCCCGATCGGCGCCTATCGGGCGGTAAGCCGCGAATACCCCCGCCCGGATCGGGGGTGTGCACGAAGGTCTCGCCGGAGAGGAAGGCACAAACGGACGCGCCGCGACCGCGCGCTTGCCGGACGAATCGGGCTCGCCCGGGCGGCCGTTCGCCAGCCGCCCGGGCGCCTGCGCTAAGATCGCCCGCAGGATATCCCGGACGGCGCTGCCGCGCGTTCGTCGCGCCGGTGGACGTGCGCCTGCCGAAAGCGGGCGAGGCGGACGAGGAAGCGGACACGGTGGTGCAGCCCGACGTGTTGGTGGTGTGCAATCCGGCGCGCCTCGACCGGCGCGGCGTGCGCGCCGCGCCCGATCTGGTGGTGGAGGTCGTCTCGGCTTCGACGAGCGGGCACGATCACGTGGTAAAGCGCGCGCTCTACGAGCGGGCCGGGGTGCGCGAAGCCAGCGCCCGCTTCAGTGGGCCCGCGTCGCGTTCTGGCCGAAGAGCGAGGCGAGCGCCTCGCCCGGGTCCTGCGCGCGCATGAAGGCCTCTCCCACGAGGAACGCTTCCACGCCGCGATCGCGCAGCCGCGCGACGTCCTGCGGTGCGAGGATGCCGCTCTCGGCGACCGCGATCCGGTCATCCGGAATCCGGGGAAGGAGAGCGAGCGTGGTCTCGAGCGTGGTCTCGAAGCTGCGAAGATCGCGGTTGTTGATCCCGACGAGCGGGGTCTCGAGCGCGAGCACCGCCTCGAGCTCGGCAGCCTCGTGCACTTCGGCGAGCACCGCCATGCCGAGCGAGCGCGCGAGCCGCTCGAGCTCTGCCATCGCGGCGGGCGCGAGCGCGGCGGCGATGAGGAGAATCGCATCGGCACCGAGCGCGCGCGCCTCGAAAACCTGCCGCGGCTCGAGGATGAAGTCCTTGCAGAGGAGCGGAAGCGAGCTCGCCTTGCGCGCGGCGGCGAGGTGCTCCGGAGCACCTCCGAAGAAGCCGCGCTCGGTGAGCACCGAGAGACAGGCCGCACCGGCCGCCTCGTAGCTTCGCGCGATCGCGGCGGGATCGTAGGGCTCGCGCAGCAACCCCTTCGAGGGGCTCCTGCGTTTCGCTTCGGCGATCACCGCGGGACGGCCGGCTGCGATCTTCGCGCGGATCGCGCCGACGAAATCGCGCGCAGGCGCCGCTTCGCGCGCCGCGCGCTCGACCTCGGCATCCGAAAGCGCGCTTCGCGCGGCCGCAACTTCGGCGCGCTTTGCGGCGAGGATTTTCTCGAGCAAAGCGGTCAGGCGGAAGTGAGTTCGAGACGGCGCTCCAGGCGCTCCCGGCGCCTTTCGATCGCGTACACGCGGGCGCGGAGAATCGCGTTGTCGCCGTGCAGACCCGCCATCTCGGTGCGCACTGCGGCGACCTGTGCTTCCTGCGCCGTCAGGCGCTGCTTGAGCATTCCGACGTCTTCCCCGAGCTGCGCGATGTCGGCGCGCGTCGCGCGCAGTTGCTCCAGAATCAGGTTTTCGGTCTCGGCGGTCACCGGCGCGATTATAGGCACCCCCTCTGCCGGGAGCGACGGGTCCCGCCGGCCGGCCGTAGCGGCGCGCAACCTCGGGTGCTTTCGCCGGATTCTCCCGTCAGCCGATCGCGAGCCCGCTGTCCTCGTAGAGGTCTTCGAGCGAAAGCGCGATCGAAAGCGCCCCGAAGTCGAGCCGCAGCACCTCCCCCGGCTCGAGCTGCTGCTCGAGCCAGCGCTCGGCATCGGCGCGCGAATAGAGCTTCGCCCACACGCGCTCGGAGTCCACGACCAGATAATGCCGCAGGCTCGCGATCTCGCGGTAGGCAAGCCACTTCTCGCGCAGATCCACCGTGGCACTGGCCGCCGAAAGCACCTCGGCGACGAACACCGGCCGCTCCTTGTAAAGCGGATGATCGTCAGCATCGTCGCAGACGAGCATCGCATCGGGGTAGTAGAAAACGCGCCGTGCCGCGATGCGAAGCTTCATGTCAGCCATGAACGCACGGCAACGGTGCCCGCGCGTCGCGGCGCGAAGGTGGAAGAAGATGTTCCCCGCGATGCGGTTGTGCCGCTCGGAGGCACCGGCCATCGCGAAAACTTCGCCCGCCACGTACTCGCTTCGCACCGCCGAGCGTTCCTCGGCGGCGAGGTATTCGGCTTCGCTGAGGAGCCTGCGTTCGAGCACCGCGCCCATCGCCGTCCCTTCAGAGGGCGAGCGCGATACCCGCGGCCGGAGCCGCGCGCGGCGCGAAGCGCGCCGGAAGGGGGCGGAAGGCGGCGGGCGTCATGACGGGGCCATTATACGAGCCGGTTCGACCCCAAAGCCGGCCGCAGCCGTGGCGCACGCGCATGAGCGCCGGCTCCCGGACGATCGTTTCGGTTGCCGGCTCGGCGAGCACTCCGAGCCGCAGCCGGACCTCGCGCGGCCGCGTCCGCGGAAAGACCTCTACGCCTCGGCTCTGCCGGCCGCAGCCCAAGTCCTCCTCGTCATCGAGGTCTCGCAGCAGAGCGCCGCCTACGACCGCGAGGTGAAGGCGCCGCGCTACGCGCGCGACGGCGTGCCGGAGCTCTGGGTCGCGGACCTCGACTCTGCGGTGGTGCGGTGGTGCAGTTTTGCCGCTCGGCGCAGGCTGACCGCTACGCCGAGATCGCCGGGTCCGCGGCGCCGGGCGCGAGGGCGGCGGCAACGCTGCCCGGCGTGACGGTGGATCTCTCCGGTCTGCGGCAGGCGCACGCCGAGCCGCCGCGCGCCCGTCCCGAGGAGCCCGCGGTCATGCCGCCTTGCGCCTGCGGGTGAAGGCGACGAACTCCTCGAGCTTCTTGCGCGCCGCCCCGCTCGCGATCGCTCGGCGCGCGCGCGCGATGCCGTTTTCGAGCGTCCTCGCCACCCCGGCGACGTAGATCGCCGCACCGGCGTTCGCGAGCACGATGTTGAGCGCAGGTCCCGGCTGGTTGTCGAGCACCGCCCGGATCATCTCGGAGGATTCCTGCGCGTTCGCCACCTGGATCGCGCGCCGGTCGTAGAGCTCCAGGCCGAACTGCGAGGGGTGGATCTCGTACTCGCGCACTTCGCCCCGCACGAGCTCGCCCACCATCGTCGGGCCCGAGATCGAGATCTCGTCGAGGCCGTCCATGCCGTGGACCACCATCACGTGGCGCGAGCCCAGGCGCTGGAGCACCCGCACCTGGATGCCGACGAGGTCGGGATGGAAGACCCCCATCACCTGGTTCGGCGCACCGGCCGGGTTGGTGAGCGGGCCGAGGATGTTGAAGAGGGTGCGCACGCCGAGCTCGCGGCGCACCGGCGCCGCGTGCTTCATCGCCGCATGGTGCGCCGGCGCGAACATGAAGCCGACGCCCGTCTTCTCGATCGAGCGCGCGACCTCTTCGGGCCCGAGCGCGATGTTCGCGCCGAGCGCTTCGAGCACTTCGGCGCTGCCGCAGGCGGAGGACACCGCCCGGCCCATGTGTTTTGCGACCCGCGCGCCGGCGGCCGCGGCGACGAAGGCGGCGGCGGTCGAGATGTTGAAGGTGCGCGCACCGTCGCCTCCGGTGCCGCAGGTGTCCACGAGATGGCGGGTGTCGGACAGCTTCACCGGTGTCGCGAATTCGCGCATCACCTGGGCGGCGGCGGCGATCTCGCCGATCGTCTCCTTCTTCACCCGCAACCCGATGATGAAGCCCGCGATCTGCGCCGGGGTGAGCTCGCCGCGCATGATCTGGCGCATGACGTGCAGCATCTCGTCGTGGAACACCTCGCGGTGCTCGACGGTCCTCTGGATCGCTTCCGCGATTCCGATCTTCATCGCTTGACTCCCTGGAGAAAGTTGGCGAGCAGGGCATGTCCGTGCTCGCTGAGAAACGATTCCGGATGGAACTGCACGCCCTCGATCGCGAGCGTGCGGTGCCGAAGGCCCATGATCTCGCCGTCTTCGGACTCGGCGCTCGCCTCGAGCTGGGGCGGAAGCGAGGTGCGCTCGACCACGAGCGAGTGATAGCGCGTCGCGGTGAAGCGCTCGGGCAGCCC
>Ga0308420_1001468_pt1 | contig 12376 bp, 11 predicted proteins | sample HotsprSampleMS55_FD_203802 | JGI IMG/M metagenome (GOLD analysis project Ga0308420, IMG submission 203802) | Hot spring phototrophic mat microbial communities from Mushroom Spring, Yellowstone National Park, Wyoming, United States - 20090730_MS55 ... | reverse complement strand
AGGCGCAACAACGCACGGAGGCACGGATAGAGGAGTTGACACAGGCGCAAAAAGAGCTGGCAGAGGTACAAACACGGTTCGCCCACATCCAGCAACGACAGGCTGAAGAGCTTGCGTCGTTTCGTCGCACCTTTGACGCCAAAGTCGGTGGTCTAGGAGCGCGGTGGGGACTACAAAGCGAAGAGGCGTTTCGCCAAGGCATGCGGACGATTTTGCGCGAGGTGGGCTTTGTGACCGAGCGCTTTCTTGATTTTGATACGGCAGGGGAAGTGTTTGGCTATCCGGAATATATCGAACTGGACGTGGTGGTGAAGAATGGGAAGGCGATGGTGGTGGAGATCAAATCCTCTCTGGATAGAGGCAACGCCTACTTGTTTGAGCGCAAAGTGACGTTTTACGTGCACAAGACCGGCCGCCAGATTGACCGGAAAGTAATCGTGACCCCTTACGCTGACCGCCGCGCTCTGGAAGTCGCCGCCCGCCTCGGCGTAGAAGTCTGCACCGATGTCCACGCTCTGCAAGAAGCATAGGCACATACGGGTTCCCCCTGTTGTAGGTCTTCTGACTTGAGGAGGTCCGGTGCAGGGCGTACTTGGCAGCGTAGCGTGAGATATCCACCGCGTAGCCGTTGAGGGACTGAGAAGAGAGCTGCACGCTTTTCCCGTCCACATTATACAGCCGCCCTGCCAAGCAAACGGTTGCGGATTGTGGGATCTATAGCCAAATCAATCGCCGTCCAGGCCATCGCCAGTGAGCCGTCGACTATGGCTTTGTCTGCCGCTTCGGTTACACAGTGTGCGGTAAACTCGGGCTGGTGGTTGACCGCCGGTAAGGAGTTGATGCCGATCGCTGGGTGGATAGCGGGGAGCACGAGAGAAACGTTGCCCATATCGGTCGATCCTGCTGCCCGAGCAAACGACGCCGACGGGGTATGGGAGGAACGCCCCAGGGCTTCGCTGTTGCGACGGTACGCAGCGGCGATGTCAGGATCGTGGCGCATTTCGGCGTAGGGTTTCTGACCACCAAGGATCTCAAGCTTAGCGCCTGTGGCGACCGCACCAGCCTCGAAGCACCGCCATACTTTCGCGCGAATTTCGTCCAGGTCGCCGAGGGTCTTCGCCCGGACAATGTACTTTGCTGCAGTATGCGCAGGGACGACGTTCGGGGCGTCGCCGCCTTTGGTAATAATGCCGTGGATGCGGTCGGTCGGTCGAATGTGCTGCCGGAGCAGGCCGATTGCCGTTTGCGCAATCGTGAGCGCGTCTGCCGCGTTGATCCCCAACTCCGGAAAAGCCGATGCGTGGGCCTCTTTCCCAGTATAGTGGACCTCGAACATCGAGGCAGCGATGATTGGCATCTCCACCACATCGAAGGGAGCAGGGTGTACCATCATAGCCGCATGCATACCGCTGAAAGCCCCGCGCTCCAGGAGGAGAATCTTGCCACCGGCGTCGCCTACCTCTTCCGCCGGCGTGCCAATGACACTGATCGTGAGACCGACGTCGTCAGCGACATGTGCCGCGGCAATCCCTGCCCCGACTGCCATAGCGGCAATGAGGTTGTGCCCGCAGGCGTGTCCAATGCTGGGGAGGGCGTCGTACTCGGCACAGATAGCAATGTGCAGCGGGCCCGTGCCTGCACGGGCAATAAAAGCGGTCGGCAGTGCACAAATCCCTTTCGTCACGGCAAACCCCGCGTCGGCTAATGTTTCTGCAAGCCAGGTCGATGACTGTTCTTCCTCGAAGCCGAGCTCTGGAGTGGCATGAATACGGTGACTCAGCGCGATCACCTGCTCCCGCACCGTGTCAAAGCGTTCTCGTGCTCCAGCCTTGGGGTCCATAGGGTCCTCCTTCTTGCTTTGCGGCGACGCTACCACGCCTGTGGCTGAACATCAATCACTCACTCAGTCAGACTGTCAGGTTGCAGGAGTCGCGCGCTTGTGATTTGAAAGGAGCATGCGCTGCCTCATCCGCGGCGAGCAGCGAGGCAAGGGTTCCCCTGGCACAGCACTCCTAATGACGAAAGGAGGTCTGTATGCATACACCCGGTATGTTGGTCCTCAGTAGCATGGCCCCAGGTGCCATTGAGCGGACAGTCAACTATGCGCAGATGGCAGAGGAAAGGGGGTTCCGCAATTTTCTCGTGACCGAGTCGGTCACCGATTCTTTGGCACTGGCCCAGCATGTGGCCGGCAAGACATCACGGATTCACGTCGGGACGGGCATTACCAATATCTACCTGCGGCATCCACTCCTCACTGCTCTGCATGCCATGACGATCGATCGCATTGCCCCCGGACGTATGCTCCTCGGGTTAGGGACAAGCCATGTGCCGACGAATGCGGCCTATGGGATTACGATGGAGAAACCCCTCACGGCGCTGCGGACATATCTCGTAACCGTGCGGAAGGTCTTCCGCGGCGAGTATGAAGGACTGGCGCGCATGGCGGCCCGTGGATTGGCTGTCCCCAAAGCGGAACGAGAAATTCTCATCTATGTGGCAGGGATCTCACCCAAGAGTATCGTCTTAACTGGCGAACTTGCCGACGGTAGCCTGCCGCTCAATTACGCGCCGCATGGGTTGAAAGAGGTCGTCGACGGCATTGCCCGCGGCGCCCAACAAGCCGGCCGCTCCCCGGCCGCGGTGACCATTGTCCTGATCATGCACTGTTGCGTGTGCCCGGACCGGGCAGTGGCCCTGCGCTCGGTGAAGCGGACCCTCGCCTTCTACGGCCAGATGCCGTTCTATAACCGCTTGTTTGCCCGTCAGGGATTTCACAAAGAAGCGACCAACATTGCAGAGGCGGCGGCGAAAGGGGACCTGCAGGCAGCAGCCGCTGCAGTCTCAGACGAAATGGCTGAGCAAATCGCTGCCTTGGGGACAGCCCAAGAGTGCCAGAAAAAAGTCGAAGAATTCGAAAAGGCTGGTGCCTCTTACGTGATCCTCTACCCGACGGCGATCGATGGAGATTACGATAAAGGGGTGCGGGCAGTGCTGGAAGCCTTCGCGGGATAGGGCTGTATCCCCTGTAACAGCATACCTCGCTCCTGTTGGGCAGGGAGTGACCATATGGAGAAGCAGCCGACACTCTCCGAACCAGCTATTCGGCTCGACAAATGGCTGTGGGCGGCGCGTTTTTACAAAACCCGTGCGCTGGCGGCGGAAGCGTGTAACGGCGGCAAGGTGGAGGTAAACGGCCATACGGCGAAGCCGCATCGACTCATCCGGGTACACGATAAACTCTCCCTTACGCATCCCAGCGGACGCAAGGAGGTGACCGTGCTTGGGCTTTCCGAACGACGCGGCCCTGCGGCTGAGGCACGCCAACTCTACGAAGATCATTCGCCACCGCCCCCACCGCGAGAGGAACGCTTCTTTGCGCTCCCGCCTCTTCGTCCTCGCGGTAGCGGGCGGCCGAGCAAACGCGAACGCCGGGAGATGGAACGAGTGCGGGGCCGATAGAGAGTGAGGGGAGAGGGCAGGAGTTTTTCTATGATTGATTTACGCAGTGATACCGTGACCTTGCCAAGCCCGGCCATGCGCGAGGCAATGTATCGCGCGGAGCTTGGGGATGATGTAATGGGCGAGGATCCCACCGTCAACCGCCTGGAGGCGTTAGCAGCAGATATGACCGGTACCGAGGCAGGACTGCTGGTGGTGAGCGGCACGATGGGAAATCTGGTGTCTTTGCTCAGCCACTGTCGCCGGGGAGATGAGGCGATTCTGGGGGACCAATCCCATATTTTCAACTTCGAAGCCGGCGGCGCATCCGCCCTCGGCGGGGTGGTCTTTCATCCGGTCCCCACGAGTCGTTTTGGCGAACTAGACCTCACAGCCCTGGCCAGCGCTATACGACCGGCGACTACGAATCTACACTACGCACCACCCGGAGTGATCTGTCTGGAGAGCACCCACAATCGGTGTGGTGGGACGGTCCTCCAGCCTGTTTACCTGCGTGCAGTGCGTGACTTGGCGGACCGTGTCGGTGTCCCAGTGCATCTCGATGGGTCGCGAATTTTCAATGCCGCCGTGGCCCTCCAATGTGAAGTGCGCGAGCTCACGCGTTATGCCGATTCGGTGCAGTTCTGTCTCTCCAAAGGACTGGCCGCGCCGGTCGGCTCGCTTGTCTGTGGGCGGGCAGATTTCATCGCACAGGCGCGGCGCATGCGCAAAATGGTTGGCGGAGGGATGCGTCAAGCTGGTGTCATCGCAGCGGCTGGCATCGTCGCCCTCACGGAGATGGTGGAACGCCTTGCCGAGGACCATCAGAATGCCCGCATCCTGGCGGAGGGATTAAGTGAATTCCCGGGATTGCAACTCGATCTCGACACCGTGCAAACCAACATTGTCATCTTCGGTGTGCAAACCCCTCACCCGGCAATGTCCTCTTTCACGCACCTGTTGGCGCGCGAGGGGGTAAAAATTGGCGAGATCGGGGCAGGCCGCTTCCGTGCAGTTACGCATTACGGTATCTCTACGGCGGATATTCATCGGGCCTTGGCAATCATGCGGCGAGTGTGGCGAGAGACGTGCTGCGCAGGTTGACTCCCGTCAGCCTGTCAATAATCATGAGGAGAAATTTCGGCGCAAGGAGGATGCCTTATGCTCAAGGGAATCGATAATGTCGGGGTTGCTGTGACGGACTTGACCCGCTCAATCGCGTTTTACGAGAAGCTGGGTTTTACGAAGAGCTATGACTACGACGCTGGTGTAAAGGGGTGTACGATGACGGCGGGCAGCGCCGTGCTGTTTCTCTTCCAGACAAAACAGGCGAATCCACAGCCGGTGAAACGAGAACCCACGCTGGCCCAAAACCCCCCCGGGATCGATCATATCAGCTTTCTTGTGGAAGACGTGGACCAGATGTACCGGGACCTGACAGCCAAAGGGGTTCAGTTCACCGGTGAGCCAGCAGACCAGGAGTGGGGAGCGCGCTTGGTTGGGCTCAAGGACCCAGATGGGAACAATCTGTACTTCTTGAAGTATCTCGGCTAGAAAACCGCAAGCACAGACAAAACCGAGAGGAACATTATGGCCACTGTGAACACTGTGTTAGGTACTTGCAAGCCTGAAGACCTGGGCTTCACGCTTATCCACGAGCACCTCACTGCTGGATTTCCTGGCTGGGAACTGGACAATTACGGGTTCGACCGCAAACGAGCGGTGGCCGATGCGGTCGAGAAGCTCAAGGAGCTTAGAGGTCTTGGCGTCTCCTCGTTCGTGGATCCGTGCCCGATGGAGTTAGGACGCGATCCGGAGTTCGCTGCTGAAGTGGCAGACAAGTCTGGGATGCGCGTGGTGATTGCCACGGGCCTCTATAACGAGGCGCTCGGCATCCCTCCCCACTTCCGTGGCTTACCGGTGGATGATATCGCTGAAGTCTACGTCCGTGAGCTCACTGAGGGGATTGGGAACACGGGGATCAAAGCCGGCCTCATTAAAACTGCTACCGGCGGCGTCCCGGGGATGACAGAGACGGCGCAACGGATCGGTCCGTATGAGGAAAAATGCTTGCGGGCTGCCGCACGGGCTCACAAAGCGACCGGGGCACCGATCCTCTGTCACAACGATGAATCCAGGCCGTTCGGCCGCGAGACCCTGGATATCTTTGCTGATGAGGGGGTGAACTTTAACCGCGTCTTGATCGGCCACGCGTGTGGGGTAGGAGACATGCGCTATTACTTCGATGTCTTAGAGCGTGGGGCGTGGCTGGGGTTCGACCGCTTCGGTATTGAGGCCATCGCACCAGACAAAATGCGCCTCGCCTCGCTGATCGGGCTTTTGGCCGTGGGGTACGACCGTATCATGCTCTCGCACGACTATGTCAACTGTTGGCTCGGTCGCATGACCAAAGAGTGGCAGGCTTTCATAGACAAGTGCCCGAACTGGCACTATGCCCATATCAGCAGGAACATCCTGCCCGCGCTCAGCAAGGCAGGGGTGAGTGAGGGCACGATCCGCACAATGACCGTCGATAATCCGCGCAGTTATTTTGGCGGGTAGCGCTGTCCCCTTTTCGCCCAAACACAGAGACGCCAAGGAGAGAACCATGCGGATAGAAGCCCGCTGTGAGCGAGCGAGGTGGAGTGCGACGCTGGCGAGATCTGCCGTGGTGCTGTTTGTCGGGCTGCTCAGCGCTACTCCTTCCCTTGCTGCTCCGGATCGGAGCTATCAAGCGGTGAAGGACTGGCTGGAACAGTACCGCCACGTCTCCCCTGCCTTTCAGCCGGGGGAGCGTCTCACCTTCGCCGATATTGAGCGCCTCAAGCCCTTCCTTCCCCAGCCGGCCTGGGAGTTTTACTTCTTCCCGGACATGGAGATGGAAATTGCCGCGACCGGTACGTACCCTCCCCCACCCGATTGGGGGAAAAAGGTGGTGAGCGGCTATTACCTGGACGAACAGGGCGCCTTGATCGGGTTCAATGGCGGCGGGTGGCCGTTCGCAACCATTCGCCCTGATGATCCCCAGGCAGCGGTCAAGGTGTTCTGGAATCTGTACTGGCGGCCTGGTCACAGTGATTATTTCATGCCTATGGTGGCATGGGGGCGGGGTGAAGGGGGACGGTTGGACCGCAAGTTCGAGTTCGTCTCCACTGCCGCTGAATACGCCAAAGGGGATTACTGTCTCGTGCCTGGCTACGAGGGGATCAAATACAAATCGATCATGGAATTTCGTAGCCCGCGGGATCTCGCCGGGTCGCGGAATTTGCAGATCGAGTACACCGATCCCTACAAAGAGAACGATAGCTGGCAGTACTCTCCTGCGCAGCGTAAGCCCAGGCGCCTATTGTCCTCTGAGCGTACTAGCGAGACTATGGGTATGGATTTTATTCGCGAAGACTCCATGGGGTTCGGCGGGAAGGTCCACGAACAACATTGGGCCTATCTCGGAAAGAAGTGGGTTCTCGCCACGGTCAACGTGCCGACGCATCCGGACGCCGGAGGACCGCACTTATGGGTTCCCCATAAAACCCGCTGGGAATTGCGCGAGTGCCACGTGCTGGAACTGGTACCCAAGAATCCCCACCACCCCTACGGCCACAAGCTGATCTTCGTTGACACCGAGATTTACTGGACGCTGTGGATGACCGCCTACGACCGCCAGGATCAACTGCTGCGGCTCGGGCAGGACTTTCTCAAGTATTCGGAGAGCTACGCCACGGAGGAGGCCAAACAGGCGCCGTACGTGCAGGTGGATTACTCGCGCAACCTCGGGGAGCACGTCTTTTTACACGTCGGCAATACGGTGATTAACGTCCAGAAACCGCACGCTACCTTTACCCACTGCTACGTCGTGCGCAAGAAGTTTTCCCCGGGCATGGCCAAGCAGTTCTACTCGGTGCGCAACATGGTGAGTGGCAGGCGCTAACCCGCGCCGGTGACGGCAGCAGATCCCCGGCTGTGTTCTGCGGCACGCTCGGGACAGGGGCAGTGCGTTTGCAAGCCGGGGGACGTGGGGACGGAGCGTGTCGCTGCCCAGACCCTGCTATCCCCGTGCGCCGTAAACCCGCCTAGCCGATGCCGATTGTTGCGACGACCGACCGTTTCTCTGGGGAGGGGGCATGAGTGGCATCGGCGATTTTCTCGCGCAGGGTGAAGGGTTTTTCCATATAGTGGCTGAGGTGGCGGATTCGACCCCAGCCGCACACGGCGACCTGTTAGGCAGCATCGGCCTGTGTGTCGCCGTGGCTGCGGTATGTGCGCTCGTGGCGAACAGGCTGAAACAGCCGCTGCTGTTGGCCTACCTGGTTGCCGGCCTGCTGATCGGCCCGGAGATGGGGTTCGGGTGGATTACAGATACAGGAGTGATCGAGTCCATCTCCGAAATCGGTTTGATTCTGTTGCTGTTCATGATCGGCCTGGAGATGGATCTCAAAAAGCTCCGCACCGCAGGAAAACCGGTAATCGTGACCGGCGTTTTGCAATTTCTGCTCTGTGTGGGGTTGGGGTTTTTCTTCTATGCTCTGCTCGGCTTCCGTCTGGGAGACGACAAGAGCCCCGGCGGACCATTCGGACTCGCCTATCTTGCCGTGACCTCTGCGTTGAGCAGCACCATGATCGTTGTCAAGCTCCTCTATGACAAATTCGAGCTTGACACCCTGCCGGGGCGTATCACGCTTGGTATTCTTGTCTGCCAAGACGTATGGGCGATTATCGTTCTCGCCTTGCAGCCGAACTTGTTGAATCCCCAGCTCGCACTGCTACTTGCCTCTTTCGCCGAGGGGATAGTATTGGTGACCCTAAGCCTCCTCGCTAGTCGCTACGTGTTGCCGGCGGTGTTCCACTCCATCGCCAAGCTCCCTGAGGTGATGTTGGTCTTCTCTCTGGCCTGGTGTTTTCTTGTCTGCGCGGGAGCTAACGCTGCTGGGTTATCGCGAGAGATGGGCGCGTTGATCGCCGGAATGGCGATTTCGGCTTTCCCCTATAGGTTAGACATCATGGCCAAGATCGCCAGTATCCGCGACTTTTTTGTTACCCTGTTTTTTGTCGCTTTAGGGATGCAGATTCCCTTGCCTACCTTCGACCTCCTCGTGGCCGCAACTGTCGCATCGGGTTTTCTGATTGGGAGCCGGTTTCTCTCTGTGTTTCCCCCTCTGTACGTGATGGGGTATGGCCATCGCGTCAGTTTGCTTCCCGCTATTAATCTCTCGCAGATGAGCGAATTTTCCTTAGTGATTGCGTCTCTCGGACTGGCCGTCGGCCATATCGACCAGCAGGCAGTTTCTCTGATCGTCCTCATCTTTGCGCTGACCGCAACCGTGTCGACGTATGTGATTCCGGCCAGCCACCCCCTCTCTCGTCTGTGTAGCCGCTGGCTCACCCGCCTCCGCGTGCCTGACCTTCCCGGTGGGCTGGAGACATTGGCAGGACGACCTGAACGAAGACCGCCGCGGGTAGTTTTTCTCGGGTTTTTTCGCGAGGCGAGTTCGATCCTGCACGAGTTCGAACTGCAAAGCACGGACGGCAGGCGTCACCCCCTGCTGGACGACCTCTTGGTCATCGACTTCAACCCCGTGGTCCACCGTGAATTACAACGGCGGCGGCTTCGCTGCCTCTACGGTGACATTGCCCACAGCGAGACCCTCAAACACGCCGAATTGCACGATGCGGTGTTAGTCGTGGCGACCATTCCCGATTCGCTCCTCAAAGGCACGTCCAATGCCAAGCTCTTACAACAGGTCCGCTGTCTCTGTCCCGCTGCCAAAATCCTGGTGACGGCCGAAGGGACGCACCAGGCATTGGCACTGTACGATCAGGGAGCGGACTATGTATTTATCCCTCACTTACATGCGGCGGCGCAGATCGCTCGGATTATAGAGGATTACTCGCCCGAAGGGCTTGCGGTGCTACGGGAGGAGCAAATTGCCCTTCTGCGTCGGCGCCACGAGGTGTTGCCGTAGGAGAAAGGATTAACTCAGTTCTTGGCTTGAATACCCCAAGATGCGGCGGGCAACGATAAGGAGAAGGTTGATTTGCTGGGTTCCTTGGCCATCGACGCCTCGAGACTGTTGTGCACTCCCCTAATCCATCGTCCACGTCGCCTCCCAGGTGAGTAAGCGAGCGGCATCGATCTCGGTGGCCATATCGGCGAGCATGACGGCAATCGCTTGTTTTGGGGCGAGGGTCAGTTCATACGAGGCAACCGCCTTCAATCCCATGCGGGCACAGATCAGGAGATGTCGTGCTTCGGCGGCGAGGGGGACATGGCATTTGGCTCCAGCGAGGACGGAGTCGCCTTGAGCCCGAACGGCAGTCGTAACGGGGTCGTTGACGTCGCAGTCAAAGCGAGGTTCCACTTTCATCTGCGGCACGCACGACTGGCCGAATTTGCTTTCTGACAACACTCGCCACTGTGTCGCGGATGAGCTATTGTTCTTCGCTGAGCTGGAAACTGACCACGGGGTGTTCTTTCGGGTTACAGCGACTATGCTCTTTCCCGCCACCTCGTGCCAACACGAGGCTCGAGTCAAGCCGCTGCGAGAGTGAAAAAAGTTGATCTTTGTCCGGGTTCCGATTCCGCCCGGATCTGTCCGCTCTGTTGTGTCGTAGCTCGGTTCGCGGTAGTGGTAGGAGGGAAAACTTGGGACAGCGTCAGGGAGGGGATGATGGATTTTCGTTTTACCCCGGAGCAGGAACGATTTCGCGCGCAGTTACGTGCGTGGCTGGAGCGCAACAAGGCGGAAGTATTTGGGCACGAGAGTGATCCTCTGGCAGAGCGAGAGGAGGACAGCGATACCCGTTGGCAGCGTATGTTGGAGTGGCATCGGCGGCTGTATGAGGCTGGCTATGTTGCATTGCATTGGCCCAAAGAATGGGGTGGAGCCGGTGCGGGGTTGGTTGAACAGGCTATTTATCAGGACGAGGTCCTGCGACTCGGACTACCGCTCTATGGGGCCAACCAACTTGCCATCGACCGCATCGGTCCAACCTTGATGTTCTTTGGCACCGAGGAGCAGAAACAGCGCTACCTGCCCAAGATGCTGACCGGAGAGGAGATCTGGTGCCAAGGGTACTCAGAGCCCGGCGCCGGTTCGGACTTGGCCGGCTTGCAGACGCGGGCGGTAATCGACGGTGACGAGTTCGTGATTAACGGGCAAAAGGTGTGGACGAGCTTGGCTCATCGCGCACACATGCAAGTACTGCTCGTCCGCACCGATCCGAGCGCACCCAAGCATCGGGGCATTTCCTACCTGTTGGTCGACATGCGAACCCCCGGGATCACAATTCGGCCGCTCGTGCAGATCACCGGCGAATCGGACTTCAACGAGGTGTTTTATGACAACGTGCGGGTGCCGCGAAAAAATCTCGTCGGTGAACTGAACCAAGGGTGGCAGGTGTCCATCGCAACCCTCATGTACGAGCGGGTGTCCGGTGGTACGCGCCACCCAGTGGAGCGGACGATTAGCGAGCTGATCGACCTCTCGCGCAAGGTGGAATTCCAGGGTGTCCCGGCCGCGCACCATCCCTATGTGCGACAGCGGTTGGCGCAGTTCGCCACCGAGGCACTCTGTCTACGGCTGAGCCGCTATCGCTCCCTGACCTCTCAACTCAACGGCAGAATGCCGGGGCCGGAGAGCTCGTTCGGCAAGCTGCACGCCACAGAGCTGAATCTTCGTGTCGCCATGTTTGCTGATGAGTTGCTTGGACCATACGCGCCACTCGCGCGCGGCTCGTGCGGGGCAATTGACAATGGTCGCTGGAGCTACCGAGCGCTACGGGCGCGTGGGCTCACGATCGCTGCCGGGTCGAGCGAGATTCAACGCAATATTATCGGCGAGCGCGTGCTGCGCTTGCCAAAAGGCTGAGGTCTGGAGAAGGGTGACTACTGGGCAAAGGCGAGAATCGCGGCATACACGCCCTGCACGACCATTGCCATTCGCTGATAATCTAAAGTATCGGGGGTGTCGTTGGCAGTGTGGTAGTTGTCGTTGCGGTAGAAGGCGGTATCGGTGATCATAACCGCATGGTAGCCGGCGTCCCAGTAACTTCTGTGATCGGACAGATCGACCCCCGGAACAAAACGAGGAGCATTGAGGGAGTACACCGGTAACGGTGACGCGCGGCGCATCGCCTGTTTCACGCGGCGCACAACCAACCCTTGGTCGAGCTTGCCGACGACAGCGATAAAATTCCCTCGGGTCGGATAGAAAGCGGCCAGGAAGGGGAAGGGAAAGCGTTGGCTGTGCGGGGCGTCGGTAAAATATCCGATCATTTCGAGCGAGAACATAACCCGGACGTGAATCCTACGTTGCTTTAGTGCCTGCGCGTGGATGGCGCTTCCCATGTGGGCGCTGCGAAAGTAGGGGAGTTCTTCGAGGGTGAACGCAACAAGTTCTACACAGACTGGAAGCGCTGTGGTGCCGAGAGCGCGTGCGAGTTCGAGCACTCCCGCCACGCCACTGGCGTTATCATCGGCCCCCGGTTGGGGGCCCGCCGTATCGTAATGGGCACCCACAACGATGCGGTCTGGGGTGTCAGGACCGAAAAAAGCGACGACATTGCGATACGTAGCTCCAGCCACGGTGTAAAACTGGTCCGACACGCGTCCGCCTGCCTGGGCAAACATCTGACGAATGTAGGTCGCAGCGCGGTCCAGGTTTTCTGGGTGGGCGGCATCGCGCGGGAAAAACGTCTCCGATAACATCCTGACATGGGCCTCGAGGTGCTGCGGCTCGACCAGGATAGTGTCCTTCATTATTCCATGCGACAGTACAGGCTGAGTCATCCAACCCCACGCGACAAGCAGCGCACTCAGCAATCCGAACAGGATATACACCATCGCACATGATTATGACATCACCGAACGCGAGCGAGAAAAATATACCGGTAAATCGCACCGTTCACTGCAAGTGCGACAACCCCGAACAGCCTTTGT
>Ga0308420_1001466_pt1 | contig 12377 bp, 12 predicted proteins | sample HotsprSampleMS55_FD_203802 | JGI IMG/M metagenome (GOLD analysis project Ga0308420, IMG submission 203802) | Hot spring phototrophic mat microbial communities from Mushroom Spring, Yellowstone National Park, Wyoming, United States - 20090730_MS55 ... | reverse complement strand
TCCCACGGAGACGCACAGCCCCCTTCGGGCGCACGGAGAGCAACGTCTGACCTCCACCAGTACTCGCGTGGATACAGACGAGCCGCCCCAAACGCACCAGCGAGCAGCAAACTCCTATCCACGCCGTAGTCCAAGAGGTTGGCACCAGAGACGAAGCGACACAGGGATAAACGGGCAAAGGAAGGCCGAGCTGACTCACCTGAACGGACGGGGTGCCGCGTCAACTCCTGAGCCGGCATGGTCGTAGGTGTCCTCCACAGGTTAGATCAGTGGATTCGCCTTCTGCAACCACACACCTGCCACGGAATCTATACATCTTCCTCCTACTTCTTTCCTCCTGTCAAGAGGCAGTGTCTAAATTGTTACCCAGGCAAATCCCGACCGGACAGGATCGGGGCATGGGGTTGATATGAAGGAGGAAGAGGAGCAGGAACATCCCCCCTACAGTCATGGCAAGACGGACTGACCATCGCATCGTGCTTCTCCAGGCAGTAAAATTATTGGTAAGAGTGAAAAGACAAAGGAAGAACTTCTCAAGCTCTTTCGGAGCTCTGCACCCTTGGGCTTAAGAGCAAGGGTAGAACTGGATTTTTGTCAGGAGCAGTGTGGGTTTGTCTTTTTCACTGGAGACTCACAGGAGGTCAGAAGTAGGGTACCTGCCGAGATAAAAGGGTGGCCTGTGTGTGTTGAAGAAGACCGCGGAGCCTTTACAGGATATGACCCGGCACCAGGAATAAGGGTTGGCCCACCCGCCAATCAGTAGTTCATCATAGAGTGAAAAACCCTGGTCCGTTTTGTTGCCACCGAGCCCCTGGTCCGTACAAATCCCTATACTCTGGAAAGATGAGGTGGGCCACCCTTGCTTTCTCTCGGCACCCCTGTATGTTCAGCTATCAAGGATCTGTCTGTGTGGTTGCTGGCCGCCAATAACCTGACGCGGTTCCCCAAAAATAAGAGAATGAAAAGCCAGCATTTGCAAAAGCAGTTTTGACATCATTCGAAGCAAAGAAATACACAATTGATTGATCAAGACTGTTTATCGCCTCAGCTATACCATATACATGTCTTTGATCAACTCCATTCCCTGCCACCAATGCCCCCGAATCTCCAAAGATAGCACCCCTTTCCAGTTTCGCAGTATTCAGAGCGCTATATTTAAACTTCCTGTTGCCAAGAATAGGGTCAGCATCAGTGACTGTTGTCATAACACTTACAGCCTGCACAGTCCCCTTGGGAGCATCGCTATAAGCTCCCCACCATTTAATCTTAGCTTCTATCCCTGCTGTTTGAAGTATTCCTGAAGGGCATTAACAAAGCTAGTGGGTCCATAATACATCTTGCGGATAGGCTCCGCAGAACCTGCAGGAGACGTATGTGGCTCAGGATCACCACAAACCCTGTGGCGCCTATGTCAAAACCGTGAACCCCAGGGATACTGAAGATCTCTCCATGGTGGCGGGCTTGAATGCGCTGAAGTTCAATCTTGGGAATGGGTAACTCTAAAGAGATAGGCTCTTCATCTGTAGGACCAACGATTCCCTGGTGGCCGATATACCAAATAGGCAGGCCTGTCTCTGGGTCAATTTCAGGGGGTACTCCTACCAGCTCCGGGGCAGGGTTGGGAATTTCCCGGGCAATGATAACCCCTGTGCCTGGGACTTCTTCGAAGATAGTGTAGCATTCCAGACAGGTGTACGTGTAGCAATCGGGGCATGCGGGGTTGGGTACTTTCGGGTAGGCCGGGACATTTGCAGGCGGCCCTGCATCTGGCGGAGCTGGGATGCCATCTGGTGGTCCCTGCTGTGCAAGGGAGAAAAGAGCAGAGACGGTGATGGCAAGGGTTAAACGCCTGATAAAACAGAGATCAGTCGGCCCTAAGAACGACTTTTCATGGCACCCTCCTTTTGGGAGAACTTCCTTGACGATCCCGTAGATTCTCTACCCCCTCCCCCCCCTCGCAATTGTCAAGCGTTTTTTTACTTTTCGACAGCGAGATCGAACAGCTTTCCTTGCTTTCTGCAAACCTCATGGCCACCCGCGGCCTGGGGTTGCTGGGAGAAAGAGCTTGGCTCTAGAAAAAGAAAAAGTCTTTAGGGTAGCAGGGTACAAAGAGGTGGCTTGCTGCAAGTTGGTAACGATCGCACCGTGCGGCGTTAGGCACCTGCGGCACTCGGCGTAGAACTCACAGGTGCGAAGATGGCGCGGGATCCGGACACACGATGCGCATCAAGAAAGATCACATCGTAGGGAACTGCCGGCGGCAGCCCCCGTAAATAATCCCTCCCATCCTTAACGATGATGCGATGGCGTTCATGGGGCACGATACCAAAGAAGCGCCTGGCAACTTCTACCACAACTGGGTCAATTTCTACGGTGTACACTATGCCTGTTCGAGGTAGTGATACAGCACCATTTGTAACCGCCCCAGGCCGACCATCGGTAATCGCTGGGGCACTGGTTGCCAGGCAAGCACCAAGAGCATGGCACGGGTGTATGCCGAGAGCAACGCGAGCGGCTCAGCGGGGTTCAACCGCGATTCCATCTTCTCCAGTTTGCGGCGCGCGTGACGATAACACAACACCAGTTGCCCTTTGGCCTACCGCACCACGACGTGATTGTAGGGAGAGCGCTGCTCGAACAAGATGCCCGGCCCGGCGGCCTGCCGCGTACAGGAGCAAGCCGTCGTAGAATAGCGGCAAGATTGGTCTGTTGCCAGCGAGACGACATAGGGGCCAGAACCGCGCCCGCGCCCCGCTCTTTACTTGACCTGCGTAGCGATAGCGAGGCGGTTCAACCCTTCCGTACGGGCGAGATCCATCACGGCAACGACACGACCATGCGCCACCTCCTGATCGGCGCGCACGATCAAAGTTACCTCTCCCCCCTGACCTTTTTCCTGGTGGAACCGCGCTCTGAGCTGTTCGACCGTGATCGGCTCGCGATTAAGAAATAACCCGCCCTCTTTAGTGAGATTGACCACCAGGCTCCTCTTCTCCGCGGGGGGCTGGGTGGTAGAAGCCGCCTTCGGCAGGTTCACCTCCATCTGCCCCTCAGGCGCGCGGTGGAACGTGGCAAGAAAACTAAAGGTGATAAAGAAGAAAATGAACATGTTCATGATGATGTCCGTGAGAGCGACGGACTCCATGCTCAACAGCACTTGAGCCTCTCGTTTAAAGCGCATGGCGCACTGACTCCCTGTGGGGCTCTTCGGTCAGTAAATCGACAAACTCCTCAGTGCACTCCTCGGTCAGGCGGGTGAGGGTTTTGACGCGTGTGACGAGGTGATTGTAGATGAGGTAGTAGGGAATGGCGACGCTGAGCCCGGCGGCAGTAGTGATCATCGCCTCGTAAATCCCGCCGGCCAGTACGTTAATCGTGATCCCCTCCCCCATGGCCTCCCAGTTCATGAACGCCTTAATAAGACCAACGATCGTGCCCAAGAAGCCAAGCATGGGCGCGACTCCGATGATCGTGGCGAGGGTGCTCATATAAGATTCGAGCTCGGCAACAACATCCCCACCGAGTCGTTCCAAGCGACGGGTGAGTTCGGCCCGTTCTTGAGCACGATGGAGAATCGCCACTTCAAAGAGACGGGCAAGGGAGGTCTGGTACTCTCGACAGATACGGAGGGCGATGGAGAGGTTGCCGTCCTGCACCTGGGCACGAAGCCGTTGGGTCAGCTTGGTCAGATGCACGCGAAACCGCCAGAATTCCCAAAGCTTCGCGAAGATGAGAGTGAGGGCAATAACCGACAGGGCGATGATGGGAATCATCACCGGCCCGCCCTTCACGAGAAAAAACCACAGTCCCGTCGCTTCTGTTGCTATTGACATGTGGTTATTTCTAGCCGAGTTCCGCAGAGAGGGAAAGAGGTATGCGGGGCAATCGCGGTTCCGCTCTCACACATTCCAGGATAGGAAGACTATTCTCCACAATTTCTCCTCGCAAACTCCTGAATCTGTTTTTTCAGCCCTTGATCCCCGAGGCGACCCAACACGGAGCGGGTCGGAGAAACTGTTTTACACGCCAAGCTCGTGTTTCCCTGGGCTGCGTGTAACTGGGCGACTTCAAAGGTGCCGCGAAACCACAAGGGATCCCCCACCTGCGTCCCTTTCAGCATTTCCTCCCAGTACGCCAGCGCTTGACGCTGGTCCCCCCTCACTGCGGCAATTTGGGCGAGCCCGGCTAGAGAAACCAGCGCATAGGCCCCCTGCTGGAGCTCCTGGTACAGGGGGATAGCCTTGTCATAGTCTTGGACATCGAGATAGAGCTGGGCGAGTTCATATTTGAACCGCGCCGGTGACTCGTCTTCGGCAAACGCCTCACCGCGCTGTAACCGCTCCGCGTATAACCGGGCCAGGGTGCGCTTGGCTGCAAGCAGGGACTCCCGATCATGCAGTTTCTCGAGCTTGCGGATATCTTTAGGCAATACCTGGGAGAGACCGGCAAGCAGTTCCTGCTGCTCCTGTGGCGAGAAACGAGAAAAGATATTGTTGACCTCTTGCTCCAACTCGACGAAACGCCCAGCCTTTTCGTACGCCACCAATCGCATGCGGGCAACCTTGGCAAAAGCATCTCTTTGCTCCGGATATCGTTGCTCGAAGTTTTCCAGCAAAGCGATGATCTCTGGGGCGTGCTGGTCCACCGCCTTGCTAAGGAACACCGCGTTCATCACCGTCACTCTCCCCGCATACTCCCTATAGGGATCTTGCTTGAGCAGCTCTGGGTTGCTCTTTGTCAAAGCCGCGCTGTTCTGCCAGTATGCCTGTAAGCTCGTAGCGATGCGGGAGTGCAACTCCTTTTCGCTGATCCCTACGCCGTCACGCTGGGCGTCGAGCAGAGAAAAATAACATTGTAGCGTGGCATAATCGGCCCGCATACGAAACGCCGGATCCCCGCTCACTTTCTGGTAGGACTCCACCGCTTGCAGGTAGTGCTGATGCGCCTGATGGTATTCCCCGAGCCGGAAGTACGCCTCAAACGCAGCTTTATGGTGAGGCGCGCGACGCAGGAAGTCTGTGATCGCGTCTACATAGAGCTTCTCGTTCTCCTCGTTGTTCTCCTTGGCGTAGAGGGCCTCGGCTGCTTTGAACCGTAGATACGCCGCTTCCGGCGCGTACTGAGGGAGTACCCCGTCCACGCTCAGGAACTGAGCCAACTGGCGCGCTGCCTCCCGGTAGTCTTTCCGTTGAAACAGTCCGACCCCCAGGAAGTAGCGAGCCTCAGGGTGCCGCCTCACTGCTTTTGGGTCGTGGGAGGCTAAGACCTCTTGCAGGAGGGGGACGGCCTTGGCGAACTCCCCTCGTTGCAAGTATGCCCGTGCTTGTCCCCACTGCGGAAAGGGGTTCTTCTCCTCTTCCCAAGCGGCTGCTTCCTGCTCGCTCACTTCCGCCTGAGCCAGGGCGTCCGCCCGTTTCTGCCAGTCGCCTCCCTGTTTGCGCAGTTCGTCCAGCAACGCCAGCGCTTCCCAACGCTGCTTGGTGCGCGCGTCGCCTTTCGCTGTTTTACTGCTCTCGAACAGTTCCCGCGCACGCTGATACAGCGCACGCGCCTGTGTATCGACCGTACTGTCACCCTCAGATGCCCGCTCCCCGCGTGCGTCCCGTTTGCGCGCGTCGGCAAGTGCAGTGCGGACCTTCTTCTCCATGTCCGTGGGCAGGGCGGGATCCTGCAAGAGGAGTTCGAAGTCCCGAATCGCCCACTCGAACCGTTTCAGTTCTTTCTCACAGAGGGCGCGGCCGAAGAGGCTTTCGCGCTTGAGCTGTGCACTCTGCTCTCCGACGGCGAATTCCGAGAACCCCCTAGACGCCTCTTCGAGGAGGCGTTTGCGCTCTTGTTCACCAGACACGAACGAGCCGACATAGCGCAGCCAGTTGAGAAAATAGAGCGATTGCGAAGCGACCAGCTGATTATCTTTCCATTCCTGGGTCTCGTACAAGGCTTCCAGATCGCCGTCCTGATCCATAACGGCTTTGCTCAGGCCATGGAGACGATTGAGGCTTATCGTGTAGATCTCCTCGAGGGGGGCACTCAGGGTCTCGAAAATTTCCCGTACCTGCGCTCTTTGCGCTTTACTCGCTGCCGCCTCAGCCAGATCCGTCGCGGAGAGAAACCTTAAGGCGACCGGGCCGATGATTTGAATGGCCTGTTGTTTCTCAACACCCCCCCACCCTTGGCCTTTGAGTTCCCGCACCCGCGCCTGCACCTGGCGCGCTTGCGGAAGAATGTCGGCCACAGAAGCGGCTTCACTCTCTGAGAGGACACAAAAGCCTCCACACAAGAGGAAAAGCCACAGGGTGGCTACCATCCGTTGCACGTTCTCCTCCCTCGCCTCGTGCGAGTTTGCCGCTCACCGTCATCGAGCATGGCAGGCAGCTCGTTTGTCCGTGCTGATCATGCACCGTCACTCCAAATCACGCAGGTATTTGGCCATCTCGGTCTGCCAGCGGGATCCAAATGTCAAGATGATGATTTGTCTGGTCAATGCCTTATCTTCCGTGAGCGGGATAAAATCCCCACCTCCTGCCTGGGCCACGGAAGCCATGATACTGCGAAACTCTTGATAGAAAGCAGGCAAAGGAGAGGGCTTAAACTCAACCTCCCCCAGCCCGGCGCTCGTGCGGTGCAACGCACGCTCAAAGTCTTCATGCATCTTCTCGGCTAGGTCAACGACACTCAAAACCCCGCCCTGAGCATGGAAGCCCTGGGCCAAATGGAGACAGTGGCTCACCGTTTCTGGATGCGGGGGAGATCCTGGTACAAGGATAATAATGCGCTTGGACTTCTTCCGCCAGTTCAGGTCATTGATTGCGACCTCTAGCCCTTCACATACCGCCTCCGGCCAGTCCCCACCCCCTCCGGCACGCAGGGTCGCCAGAAAGTCTTGGAGTTTACCGGTAGAGAAGCTCAAATCTACCCACCGTGTGACGTATTCGTCTCCCTTATCACGGTAGGCGACAATGCCAATGCGAGAAGTCGGTACCATCTGGCGCAACGAGGTGACCAGTTTGACCAGTCGGCTCTTCACCGAGTCGATAACAAACTGCATACTATCGGTAGCATCGACGACGAGTACCACATCGAGCCCGACTTTCCGCAGTCCGCCAACATAGTCACCAAAGCCACCGCCGATGCCGCCGATCGCCCCGCCAATACTACCAATCGCATTGAACGCAGTGGTGAATTGCGAGTCGTTATTGGTGCCGATACCGACCGTCATCGGGCCAAGTCCGCTCATGACCGGCGGCGCCGGAAGCGCGGCCGCCCGCACTGCTACGGGTGTCGCCGGGGGCGGTGGACCAGCTGGTGTGTGGGCGGAACGGGGCGTGAGCTGCTCCATGGTCAGCAGCCCCGGCAAGTCTTGCAAGGAAGGCTCCCCCTCCCAATCCTCCGCTTCCTCAGCGTCCTGCAGGCCCTGGTCGATATGCGGCAGCGGGAAGGTCTGCACTTTAATCAATTCCTGCCTCCGCTGGACGACCGTGATAGCAGTGGTGGCAAAGAGGGCGAGGAGCAAAATGTGCACCACGGTGGAGAGCGCCAACCAACGCGCATTCTTGCCCACATACCCTCTCGCGTAGAGCCACATGTCCTCCTGGATCTCAGCCGCCACAGAAGGGAGTGTAGGAGTCGTCTTGCTATCCTTGGAAGTCGCCATATCTTCCCCTCCGGGACTATGGAGCGGCGGTTAACTGGACCTTGACCGCTCTGCGGCAATAGCAATCTGGGTGGCGCCGGCCCGCTGCGCTATAGAGAGGACTTTTACCGCCTCCCCGAGAATGACGTCTTTATCCCCTTCTAGAATAACGGGGATGTCTTTCTGTGCTGCGACGAGCGGGCGGAGCACTGTCTCGAGATCGGCCAACGTGGTCGGCATGTTATTGACGAAGATCTCTCTCTGGGGCGTGACGGTGATCACAATCTGGCGCGGCTCCGACTCGGTCTCCTGCACCTGTGGGAGGTTGATAGTCGCACCCGATTGCACCATGGCGACGCTTGTTACCATGAAAATGATCAAGAGCACGAGAAAGATGTCGGTGAGAGGGGTAATATTAATCTCTGCCATGATGGCAGAGCCGCTCCCTTTTTTCTTCCGTGGACTAGCCATTGCCATGGGTTTTCCTCCCCAGGCGGATCGCCTCAAGCACCCGATCAGAACCGATCGTCATGACCGCCTCGATACGCTCGAGCTTGGTGTGGAAGTAGTTGTAGAAGATCACAGCGACAATGGCGACCGCGAGGCCCAAAGCCGTCGCCACCAACGCCTCGGAAATGCCAGCCGCCACCACAGCAAACCCACCACTTCCCTCAACTGCCATGTTGTGGAAGGACTTGATGATGCCAATGACCGTCCCTAACAATCCAATAAAGGGAGCGCTAACACCGATCGTCCCCAGGATCCAGATGCTGCCTTTCAAGGCCTCGATCTCTTCGAAGCGCCGATCCTCGATGACCTCCGCGAGATACGCCAGTGACTCCCCCTCTTGCTGAGCTATGACATCCCGGAAGACCCGCCCGGCTGGCGTCTTGTACTGCTGCGCTGCCGCCAGTGCGCCGTCAAAGTCCCCTCTTTGCAATTGCCCTACCAGGGACGCAGCGACGCGCAACGTACCTGGGATGAGCCCGCGCCACGCCCACAGGCGCTCGCCAATGATCGTGAGGGTAATCACCGACATCACAATCAAGGGGTAGGTGATATACCACCCCTGCTGAATCATGTCTAAGACGCTTAAGCCTTCCACCATGTGCCCTCCTAAGGGGAAAAAATACTGTTTAAGTTAAGAGCCGCTCGAACAGGCCGCCTGCTGCAACGGTTCTCCCGCCTCCTCCCCTAGGTCGTCCAGTTCTTGCAGAAACTGTTGCAACCACGCAATTTCCGCCTTGAGATGGGCTAAACCGTGCTCGATGATTTTTGCCTGTGTGAGTGAGATATCTCGCGTCCGCCAGTATGCCTGCTGCTCGGTGACCCAATCGGCTTGTTTTTGTGCCCACTGCAGGTGCGCGGCCAACGCAGCGCGCAGTTCGCTTCTACTAATGAAGTGACCGAACGCCAAAGCGGCATTTAAGGGGTCAAAAAGCTTTTCCCGCCCTTCTGTATCGAACAAGAGGCGGCGCAGTTCGGCTTGCAGGTACTCCGTGCCCGCCGGCGTGATTTGGTACACTTGGCGAGCCGGATACCGTCCCTTCTGTTCCACCCACGCTTTCTTAATATACCCTGCGCGTTCAAGTTGCCCAAGGTTGTAGTAAAGCGAACCGCCGCTCAAGTTGATGTAGGTGGCATACAGGCGACGCTCAACCTCTTGGCGGAGCTCATACCCGTGACGGGGCTGTTCAGACAAAAGCCCTAAGATGACAAGCGGAACGCTCACAACCGTTATTTTTCTCAGAATAGTTTAGGTGGACTATATAAGTGTTACTTGAATGGCTGTCAAGCGCCCCTTCTTATAAGTGGGCAGAGGACAGCGCCTCTGCCGTCACCCGCTACGGGCAAATAAGGCCATGCTCACGTAACAAGTTTAACACAATATCTAAACTGTGAACCCGCAGGTTGACTTTCAGCTGGTCATAGAGGGTAAAGTTGGCGAGTCGCAGGAGCGGGCGGCCGTGGACGAAATCGATAATGTTGATGCAGCCGAAGTCTTGCTCAATGTTAAAGATCCGCCCGCTGGTCACACCCGTCACGTAGGCAAGCAGGGCGTTATTGATGCCGCCATGCGCCACGACCAGCACCGTCTGCCAATCATCTTGGCCGAGCAGCGAGTCGAGAAACCGCACGCCCCGCTCCTGGACTTGACGGAAGCTTTCCCCACCGAGGTAGGGTTCATCCCAGCCGGTAGTCGCACTCGTAAAGAAGCGCTGGACCTCACGGAAGATCTCTGTTGTGTCCAGGCTTGCTAACAGTTCTTCACTAGGAGTGATCTCTCGCAGGTCGGCGGACAAGAGGACCTCGAGGGCCTTCTCCCGAGCGATAATCTGCGCGGTCTCCCGCGCGCGGGAGAGCGGGCTGGCGTAGATGCGGTCGAGCGGGACCCCGCGGAACAGCAGCGCGACGGCCGCGACCTGCTCGCGGCCGCGCTCCGTCAGCGCCCCACCGCCTGCGGCACCCTCCGCAGCCCCCGCCTGGTACAAGGTTTCGCCGTGGCGCATAAGGTAGATGCGGCGGCCATCCATACCACGCACCCTACCCCTTTTTAGCAACAAACGGTTTGTCGCGGTCGCGCAGCGCTTCTTTCAACCCTCGCTCAGCCATCTTTTTGACCTCGTTTTTCACCGTCACCGTCTGGTGGGCAATCACGTCCAACTCGAGGGCCGACTGTTCAGCGGCATACATGCCCATAATCTCGAAGAAGCGATTTGTCGCCGCTTTGTGCAGGGTGAGAAGATCGACCGGTACCATCGCCACCCGCCGCGCGTAGGCCAACACCTCTTCTTCCAGTTTCTCTCGGGGACACACGCGGTTGACCAGTCCGTTCTCCAACGCTTCTTGGGCAGTCATCGAATCACCGGTGAAGAGGTACTCCTTAGTCTTGCGCATCCCAATCAAGTAGGGCCACAACGACAGCGTTGGCAGCACGCCAAGTGAGCGGCCTGCAGGGTGGCCGAATTGGGCGTCGTCGGACGCAAACACGATATCACAATGACCGACCAACTCGGTGGCGCCAGCAAGGCAGTAGCCGTGCACCTGAGCGATCGTCGGTTTTGGCAGGTTCCATAGGCGCTGCCAGCGCGCGACGATTTTGCGCAGTCCCCAACGGTCGTTCGTCACTGTAAAGCCCCCAGAGCTCCCAACGGGTTGGAGATCGTATCCTGCGCAAAAGGCCCGGCCAGCTCCCCGGATGATCAACACGCTGGCCCCTGCATCATTCTCAAACTCGTCAAATGCCCCATCAAGCTCGGACAACAGTTGCCGACTCATGGCGTTCAATTTCTCAGGCCGGTTGAGGGTGACGCGGACAATCCTGTCTTCGACCTTTTCATAGATGATTGCCTCGTATGCCATCGCCAGTGCCTCCTCTGCACGTTGCTGGGCTTATCGCTTACCATAGGCATGCTAGGGTTGCATAGGGGAGGAAGTTGTAATGCTAGTTATCAGAGTCGCGTCTTGCCGATAAACCTTTGCCGTCATGTGCCGATTCTGGTACCCAGAGACTTAAAGGGGGACTGTGTATGGATGTCACTGCGCTCCTTACCTTCGCCGTCCAAGCAGGCGCTTCGGACGTGCATCTCAGCAGCGGCGAACCGCCGATGATTCGTCTGCATGGCGACATGAAAAAGCTCGACCATCCCCCCCTCTCGCGCGAGGAAGTCCACGCCCTCATCTATGACATTATGAACGACACGCAACGGAAGTCGTTCGAAGAAAATTTGGAACTCGACTTCTCCTTTGACTTGGGCGAGATTGGCCGTTTTCGCGTGAACGTCTTCATGCAGCAGCGCGGCGAAGGGGCGGTCTTTCGCACCATCCCGACAAAAATCCTGTCCCCCGAAGAACTGGGCCTGCCGCCCATCATCAAGAAACTCTGTGACCGGGAGAAGGGGCTGATCCTCGTCACCGGCCCGACCGGCTCCGGGAAGTCCACCACCCTCGCCGCCATGATTGACTACATCAACAGCACGTATGCAGGGCACATTGTCACCATTGAGGATCCGATCGAGTTCATCCATTCCTCGAAAAAGAGCCTCGTGAACCAGCGTGAGCTCGGCACCCACACCCATTCCTTTGCCAACGCGCTGCGCGCCGTACTGCGCGAAGATCCGGACGTCATCCTCGTCGGCGAAATGCGCGACCTGGAAACGATCCAGCTGGCGATTACCGCAGCTGAAACCGGACACTTGGTCTTCGCCACTCTGCACTCCCCAAGCGCGCCACAAACGGTGGACCGCGTGATCGATGTGTTCCCAGCAGGACAGCAGGCCCAAATCCGCACCCAGTTCGCGGACGCGGTCGAGGCGATCATTACTCAGACCTTGTGCAAGAAAAAAAGCGGAGGACGTGTCGCCGCCTTGGAAATTCTCGTCGCCACGCCGGCAGTGCGGAACCTGATCCGCGAGGGCAAGGTCCATCAAATTCCGTCCGCCATGCAAGTCGGGCAAAAAGATGGTATGCAAACCATGGATATGGCGCTGATTGACCTCGCTACCCGCGGTATCATCACGCGTGAAGAAGCGCAAGCCAAGAGCATGACGCCTAACTTGTTCGCGCAGGCCACCCAGACGGGCCGGTCGGTCTTTGGACGATAATCGCGCCAGGAGCACCTATGGAATTCCGTCCATTTCTTGAACTGATGATCGAACGCAATGCGTCGGACGTCTACTTCTCCGTCAACAGCCCTCCTATGTATCGCATCGAGGGGATTACCCAGCCGATAGGTGACCATAAG
>Ga0308420_1001464_pt1 | contig 12395 bp, 10 predicted proteins | sample HotsprSampleMS55_FD_203802 | JGI IMG/M metagenome (GOLD analysis project Ga0308420, IMG submission 203802) | Hot spring phototrophic mat microbial communities from Mushroom Spring, Yellowstone National Park, Wyoming, United States - 20090730_MS55 ... | reverse complement strand
CTGCCGATGGTGAAGGAGCTCGGCTTCGACCTCACTTGGTTCGGCATTCTCGTGGCGGTGAACCTGCAGACCGCGTGGCTTTCGCCGCCGGTCGCGCTCTCGGCGTATTTCCTGAAGGGTGTCGCGCCGCAATGGGCGCTTTCCGACATCTATCGGGGGATGATCCAGTTCATGGGGTTGCAGGTCTTCGGCCTTGCACTGGTGATGACATTCCCGCAGCTCGCGCTGTGGCTGCCGGGGGTGCTGTACGCGAGGTAGCAAAGCGCACACGAGGGCGATGGAATACCTGAAGAAGGCCTCCCGCACCCCCGAGACCGACAGCGTCGCCGTCCGCCGGGTGGTGGAGGAGATGCTCGCCGCGATCGAGGCGCGCGGCGAGGCGGCGGTTCGGGAGTACGCGGCGAAGCTCGACGGCTGGCACAGCGAGATCGTCGTCGCGCCCGACGAAATCGAGCGCCGCACGCGCGAGGTCCCGTCGCAGGTCCGTCGCGACATCGAGTTCGCGATCGAGCAGGTCCGGCGTTTCGCGCTCGCGCAGCGGGAGTCGCTGCGCGAATTCTCGGTCACGTTGAGACCCGGCCTCGTCGCCGGCCAGAAGCTCATCCCCGTGAGCGTCGCCGGCTGCTACGTGCCGACCGGACGCTACGCGCACATCGCTTCGGCATACATGGCGATCGCCACCGCGAAGGCGGCCGGCGTACCCACAGTCGTCGCTTGTTCGACCCCGTACCGCGGCGAGGGAATCCACCCGCAGGTGCTCTACGCGATGAAAGCCGCAGGAGCGGATGTCATTCTGACGCTCGGCGGCGTACAGGCGATCGCGACGCTAGCTTTCGGACTCTTTACCGGCAAGCCGGCCGACCTCGTCGTCGGCCCTGGCAACCGATACGTCGCCGAGGCGAAGCGCGTGCTCTTCGGCAAAGTGGGTATCGACGTCGTCGCCGGTCCTACCGAGATCGCGATCGTCGCCGACGATACCGCCGACCCGCTTCTCGTGGCGACCGACCTCGTGGGCCAGTCGGAGCACGGCCCCGACTCCCCGGCCTGGCTGATCAGCACCTCGCGCGCGTTGGCCGAGGAGGTGCTGCGGCGCGTGCCGGAACTGATCGCGCAACTGCCGGCGCGCGCGCGCGAGGCTGCTGCCGCCGCGTGGCGCGACTGCGGGGAGGTCGTTGTCTGCGGCACGCGCGAAGAAGCGGTACGCGTCGCCAACCGCTACGCCCCCGAACACCTCGAGGTGCACGCGCGCGATCTCGACTGGTGGCTCGAGCATCTCGGCTGCTACGGCTCGCTGTTCCTCGGCGAGGAAACCACGGTCGCCTATGGCGACAAGGCTTCGGGCCCGAACCACATCCTTCCCACCCGCGGTGCGGCGCGCTACTCGGGCGGTCTGTCAGTGCACAAGTTCATCAAGACCGTCACCTGGCAGCGCATGACACGCGAAGCGAATCGCGAGATCGCACAGGTCACCGCGCGCATCTCCCGCCTGGAAGGCATGGAGGCGCACGCCCGCAGTGCCGATGCGCGGCTTGCGAAGTATTTTCCGGGCGAACCTTTCGAGCGCGGCGCACCGGTATCCGACTGAAACAGGTGCGTGCCTGCGCACTTTCCCCGATGCAGGAAACGTCATGACCGAAGCGACGCAAAAGACGCAGATTCACCGCGGCCTGAAGGACGTGTACTTCGAGCGCTCGAGGGTGTGCTTCATCGATGGGCGCGCGGGGGAGCTGCGCTATCGCGGCTACTCGATCCACGATCTCGCCGAACATTCGACCTTCGAGGAGACCTGTTACCTGCTGCTGCGGGGAGAGCTGCCGAAGCGCGCCGAACTCGAAGCGTTCGAGGCCGAACTGCGTGCCGCGCGCGTGCTGCCGGCTGCGCTGTACGAGGTGATCCGCGCGGTGAAGGACGCCCACCCGATGGACGTGCTGCGCACCGCGGTGTCCGCGCTCGCCGCGTTCGATCCGGAAACGGGGGACAACTCCCTCGAGGCGACGCTGCGCAAAGGCATCCGGCTCACTTCGCAGGTACCGATGATCGTCGCCGCGCACGAGGCGATGCGCAGCGGCCGCGAGCCGGTCGCCCCGGACCCGGCGCTCGGCCATGCGGCCAACTTTCTCTGGATGCTTCAGGGCAGGCGCCCGAGCGCGGATGCCGCGCGCCTGATGGACGTGGACATGATCCTGCACGCCGAACACGGCTCGAACGCCTCCGCGTTCGCCGCGCGCGTGGTCGCCGGCACCGAGGCGAACCTGCACGCCGCGATCACCGCGGCGATCGCGGCGCTTTCCGGTCCGGCGCACGGCGGCGCGGCCGAGAACGTGATGAAGATGGCGATCGAAATCGGCGATCCGGCGAACGCTGCCGAATACGTGAAGCGGAAGCGCGCCGCGCGCGAGCCGATCATGGGTTTCGGCCACCGCGTCTACCGCGCCGAAGATCCGCGCGCGCGGCACATGCGAGCCGGCGTCGAAAAACTATCGCGCGAGGCGGGAGAACCGAAGTGGTACCGGATCCTCGAAGCGCTGGTGGAGGCGATGCGCCCCTACGCCCGCCACGGCGTCAACGTCAACGTGGACTTCTACGCAGGGGTAGTCTATTACCTGAACGGCATCCGCGAGGATCTGTTCGTTCCGATCTTCGCGGTCGGACGCGTGCCAGGCTGGACCGTGCAGGTGATGGAACAGCTCGAGAACAACATCCTGATCCGCCCGCTCACGCTGTACGACGGTCCCGCGCCGCGCCCCTACGTGCCGCTCGCCGATCGCTAGTCGGCGGCCTGCGCGAGCACCACCGCAGCGGTCGCCACGATGTCCTCGGTGCTCGCTCCGCGCGAGAGGTCGGAGAGCGGCTTCGCGAACCCCTGTAGCACCGGCCCGACCGCGCGCGCGCCGGCGAGATGCTGCACCAGCTTGTAGCCGATGTTGCCCGAATCGAGATCGGGGAAGACGAGTACGTTCGCGCGACCGGCGACTTCGCCGGGATCCTTCAGCTTGCGCGCGGCCACCTCCGGCACGAGCGCCGCGTCGGCCTGAAGCTCGCCGTCGAGGGCGAGCGAGGGTGCGCGCTCGCGCGCGATCGCGAGCGCGCGGCGCACCTTTTCCACGCGCGCATGCGAGGCGCTACCGTGGGTGGAAAACGAAAGCAGCGCCACCCGCGGCACCTCGCCCAGGAGCCGGCGGCAGCTCTCGGCCGCGGCGAGCGCGATGTCCGCGAGCTGTTCGGCTGTCGGATCGGCGTTCACCGCGCAGTCAGCGAACACCAGCTCTCGCCCCGGCAACACCATCACGAAGAAACTGGAAGGAGTCGAAATGCCAGGGGCAAGGCCCACCGTGAGCATCCCCGCCTCGATGACGCGGGCGCTCGTGTGCGCAGCGCCCGCCACCATCGCGTCCGCGTCCCCCGCGCGCACCATCATGCCCGCATGGAAAAGCGGCTTCGCGACGATCCGCCGTGCGAGCGCAGCCGAGACCTCCGGCCGTCGTTCGCGGTAGAGCGCCGCGTAATGCTCGAGTCGTTCCGGACGCAGGGGCTCGGCGACCGCGATGCCGAGCGAGCGCAGTCGCCGCCCGGCCTCGGCGACGCGTTCGTCGTTCGTCTCCGGGAGCACCACCCGCCCCCGACGCGCGCGCGCCCGCGCAAGGCAGCGCTCGAGAAAACCGTTCATGCGCCGCGTTCGGAAACCGCGAAAGCCTCCGGCCTTCCCTCGCGCGCGGCGCGGATTGCCGCCCAGATGCGCTGCGGGCTCGCCGGCATGTCGAAACGGCGCACGCCCGCGCAGCGCAGCGCGTCCATCACCGCGTTCATCAGGCAGGGCATCGAGCCGGTGACCCCCGCTTCGCCTACCCCCTTCGCACCGAGCGGATTGGTCGCGGTCGGCACCGGGTGCTCGAGGAGCCGCAGGCCGCCGACCAGCCCTGCGCGCGGCATCGCGTAGTCCATGAAGCTCCCGGTCAGGAGCTGGCCGCTCTCGTCGTACACCGCTTGCTCGAGAAAGACGTGCCCTGCCCCCTGGGTGATGCCGCCCTGCATCTGCCCTTCGACGATCTGGTGGTTCACGATCGTTCCGGCGTCGTCGCAGGCGACGTAGGAGACGATCTCGACGACGCCGGTCTCGGGTTCGATCTCCACCTCCGCGATATGGCAGCCGTTCGGGTAGGTCGAGGGGACCTTCGGACGATCGCGGAAGTCGAGGTCGAGCTGGCCCGGATACCTTCGCGCGAGCTCTGCGATCGGGATCGCCCGGTCGGTGCCCCGGATGCGGTAGGTGCCCCGCTCGAATTCGAGATCGGCGCGCGCGCTTTCGAGCGCCTCGGCGGCGAGATCGAAGCCTTTTTCCACGATCTCGCGCGCCGCGAGAAACATCGCACTACCGATACCCACCAGCGTGCGCGAGCCGCCGGTGGGGTTCGCCACCATGGGGTAGCCGGGCTCGGAGGTGCGAAGCCGGATGCGCTCGGGCGGGAGGCCGAGGACCGCGCCGACGATTTGCGCGAGCGTCGTCTCGTGCCCCTGGCCGTGGTTGTGCGAGGCGGTGCGAAGCGTGAGCGTGCCGTCCGGGTTCCAGGCGATCTGGGCCTGGTCGTAGGGGGCAAAGCCGCCGGAAGCGGTCGCCTCGATGTAGGTCGCGATGCCGCGGCCGCGAAGCTTCCCGCGCCGCTCGGACTCGGCGCGTCGCGCCTCGAAGCCCTTCCAGTCGGCGACCGCGAGCGCGTCCTCGAGCACGCCTTCGAAGTCGCCGCAGTCGTACTCGAAGCCGGTGACGATACGGTACGGGAATTTCGACTTCGGCACCAGGTTCCTGCGCCGGAATTCCGCAGGGTCCAGGCCGAGTTCGTACGCCGCCTGGTCGATCAAGCGCTCCATCGCGTAGGAGGCGACCGGGCGGCCTGCGCCGCGGTAGGCGGCCGCAGGCACCGTGTTGGTGAGCGCGAGCTTCGCCTCGACGTACACCGCGGGGACGTCGTAGACGCCGCTTGCGACGTTGACGAGATTCACCGTGTGGATGAAGGAGCCGGTGAACGCGAGATACGCGCCGACGTTGCAGAGGTACTCGAAGCGCAGCGCGAGGATGCGCCCGTCGGCGTCGAGCGCCGCCTCGCCGGTGTGCACCACGTCGCGCGCCTGTTCGTCGGAAAGGAACACCTCGGCTCGGCTCGCGACCCACTTCACCGGCCGACCGAGCGTGCGCGCCGCAAGCAGCAGCGCGCCGTACTCTGGATAGGCGTTGAAGCGCACGCCGAAGCCTCCGCCCACCTCCTCGGCGACGATGCGGATCTTCTCCTCCGGTACGTCGAGCATGCGTGCAAGCTGAAGCCGCATCGGCCCCGCGCCCTGCGTCGTCGCGTGGAGAAGGTAGCGGTCCGCGTCCACTTCGTAGGTGGCGAGCGCAGCGCGCGGCTCCATCGGATTGCCGACGACGCGCGTGTGGTAGGCGGTGAGACGCACCACCTTCGCCGCGCGCGCGAATGCGGCTTTCACCGCTGCCTCGTCTCCCCCCACGAAGTCGAGCACCAGATTCCCCGGCACCGAGTCGTGGAGCTGCGGCGCACCGGGCGCGAGCGCATCGGCCGCGCGCACCACCGCCGTGAGCTCGCGGTATTCGACCGCGATCGCCTCGGCCGCATCCTGCGCCTGCGCGGCGGTCTCGGCGACGACCAGCGCGATCGGCTCGCCGACGTAGCGAACGCGGTCGGCAGTGAGCGCATAGCGCGGGGGCACGCGCTGCTCGGCCCCGCCGCGGCCTTTCATCGGCGCCGCCGCCGGCATCGGCTTGTGGCCCGCGGCGAGGACGTCGGCGCCGGTGAGCACCGCGACGACACCCGGCATCGCGCGCGCGGCCGAGGTGTCCATCGAGACGATCTCGGCGTGCGCGCGGTCGGAGCGAAGAAAGTGCCCGTACGCCTGGCCGGGCAAGTTCCAGTCGGCGACGTAACGGCCGCGGCCGGTGAGCATGCGCTCGTCCTCGAGGCGGCCTTTTTGTTGCCCGAAAGAAAGGTTCGGTGCGCGCAGGTCCATGGCCGCCGATTGTAGGAGATCGCTCTCCGGGGGCGGGCGCGCCGGGAGCGAAACCGCCGCTCGCGGGCCTCAGCCGCGCGCGAGCGCGATCAGGATGCTACAGGGCGCGTAATCGAGAAGCGAGGCGCCGACCGAGCCCTTCCACCAGCGGGTCGCCCACGATGCCTTCTGGTTGTGGCCGACGACGATCAGGTCGGCGCCCACCTCCTTCGCCACACGGCAGATTTCTTCCACCGGCTCGCCGACCGCGAGGTGCCCGCTCGCGTTGAAGCCGCGATCCTTGAGCGTGCGGATGCCCTCGTCGAGGATCGCTTGGGTGCGGTTCTTCTCTTCCTCGAGCAACTCTTCCGGCACGAAGCCCTCGGTGAGAAAAAGGCTCGGCGGCATGGTCGCGACCGCCAGTAGATGTGTCTCCGCCTGCAGGAAATTGGCGAGATCGGCGCACTCGAAGAGCGCGCGCTTTCCTTCCTCGGAGCCGTCGTAGGCGAGCAGGATGCGGCGATACTTCACCCGCGAGCCCTCCCCGCCCGGCGGCGGGTGGGCTCCTCGCGCATCTGCTTTCGCGTTTCGCGCATCGCCGACCCCCTCCCGATTCGCGGTACCGATTATAAGCTTTGCGCCACCGCCGGTTTCGATTACATTCGCGCATGGCTTACGAAGACGAGATCATCGTCTGCTGGGTCGAGCGGCACCGCGACGGGAGGTACCTCTGGCGCGTGCTCCTGGAAAAGGAGTCCAGGAAGGGCATCACCGCGGTGACCCGCGGCGGGCTCGTGCCGGCTGCGCTGATCGCGCGGGAGCTAGGCTCGAGGCTGATCGACACCGTGTGCGTGACGAGCTGCGAACCAGCGGGCGCCGGCACGCCGACGCAGGAACAGGGCGAGGTGCGGGTGCTGAAACCGAGCGTCGCGGGGGACGGCGGCGCGGGCTCGCTGCGGGTGGACGATCTGGCCGACACCAGCCGCACCGCGCAGGTGGTGCGCCGCATGCTGCCCAGGGCGCACTTCGCGACACTCCACGCCGAGCCCGCTGGCGGGGTGGTGGACGCCTGCGTCCAGGTCTTCGAGCAGACGAAGTCGATCCACTTCCCCTGGGACATCGATTACCCGTTCGCGACGCCGATCAAAGACGGCGGCCGCGTCGCCTCCGGCCCCACGCCCGAGTCCGCCTGATGCTCGACGCCGATCGCGCCGACCTCGTCGCAGGCGTGGCCGGAGCCGGCACCATGGGCCGCGGCATCGCGCAAGTGCTGGCACAGTGCGGCGCCCGCACCCTCCTCTACGACGCCAAGGACGGTGCCGCGACCGCGGCGAAGGAAGCGGTCGCGAAAGCGCTCGCGGCGCTCGCACGGAAAGGACAGCTCGCGCAGTCCGAAGCCGAAGCCGCGGCCGCCCGCATCGAGGTGGTCGCATCGCTCGAGACGTTTCGCCCCTGCCACGTGGTGGTCGAGGCGATCGTCGAGGACCTCGGCGCGAAGCAGGCGCTCTTCCGCGCGCTCGAAGAGATCGTCTCCGAGTCCTGCATTCTCGCGACCAACACCTCCTCGCTTTCGGTGACCGCGATGGCCTCGGCCTGCCGCAGGCCCGGTCGCGTCGCCGGCTACCATTTCTTCAACCCGGTGCCGCGCATGCGCATCGTCGAGGTCGTGGCGGGAGAGCTCACCGAGCCCTGGGTCACCGAGGCGCTCGGGCGGCTCGCCGAGCGCTTCGGCCACAAGCCGGTGCGCTGCCGCGACACCCCGGGCTTCATCGTCAACCATGCCGGGCGAGGCTACGTGCCGGAGAGCTTGCGCGTACTGCAGGAGGGTGTCGCCGATTTCGTCACCATCGACCGCATCCTGGTGGACGCCGCAGGGTTCCGCATGGGGCCGTTCGCGCTGCTCGACCTCGTCGGGCTCGACGTCGCGCACGGCGTGATGCAGTCCTTCCACCGCCAGTACTACGGCGAACCGAAGTACAGCCCTTCGTACCTCTGCGACGCGCGCGTCGCCGCAGGCCTCCTCGGCCGCAAGACCGGCCGCGGCTGGTACCGCTATGGCGACGACGGTGCACCGGAAAAGGTCCCGGAGCCTCCGGTGCCCGAAGCCAGACCGGGATCGGTATGGTGCGTTCCGGAGCTGCGCGAGCTTCTGCTGCGCCTGGGTGCGAGGATCGAGCCGAAGCCGGACGCCGCCGAGGTCTGCTTCGTCGCGCCGCTCGGGCAGGACGCCACCTCGAGCGCGCTCGCGCTCGGCCTCGATCCCGCGCGCACGGTGGCGGTGGACTCCCTCTTCGGCTTCGCGAAGCGCCGCACGCTGATGCCGACGCCCGCGACCCGGCCCGAGGTGCGCGATGCGGCGCATGCGCTCCTCGCCGCAGACGGCGTACCGGTGTCGGTGATCCGCGATTCGGCCGGCTTCGTCGCGCAGCGCGTGGTGGCCCACATCGTCAACGTCGGCTGCGACATCGTCCAGGGCCGTATCGCCGCGCCCGAAGACCTCGACCAGGCGGTGGTGCTGGGGCTCGGCTACCCCCGAGGACCGCTCGCGATGGGCGATGCGCTCGGCCCGGCGCGCATCCTCGCGGTGCTCGAGGCGATGCACGATTTCTACCGCGAGCCGCGCTACCGTCCGAGCCCGTGGCTACAGCGCCGCGCCCGGCTCGGCATCTCTTTACTCGCTCCGGACTGACTCCATGCTCGACGCCTACATCTACGACGGCATCCGCTCCCCGATCGGCCGGCACGCCGGAAAGCTCGCCGCGGTGCGGCCCGACGATCTCGCCGGCGAGGTGATCGCGGAGGTCGTGCGCCGCAACCGCATCGAGCCCGACGAGATCGCAGACGTCGTGCTCGGCTGCGTCACGCAAGCGGGCGAAGACTGCCGCAATGTGGCGCGCTTCGCGGCGCTGATGGCGGGGCTCCCCCCCACGGTACCCGGCGTCACCGTGAACCGGCTCTGCGCCTCCGGTCTACAGGCGGTGGTGGATGCCGCACGTGCGGTGAGCGTGGGCGAAGGCGATCTCTACATCGCCGGAGGCGTCGAAAGCATGTCGCGCGCGCCCTACGTGATCGGCAAGGCCGAGACACCCTATTCGCGCGACGTGAAGATGTACGACACCACGATCGGCTCGCGCTTCACCAATCCGCGCTTCGCCAGGCTCTACGGCGATCACTCGATGCCGCAGACGGGCGACAACGTCGCGCGCGAGTTCGGCATCACACGCGAAGAGTCCGACGCGTTCGCGCTCGCTTCGCAGAAAAAGTACGCGCGCGCCGAGGCCGAAGGCTTCTACCGTGGCGAGATCCACCCGATCCGCCTTCCGGCAAAGAAAAAGGACGCCACCCCCGAAGTGGTGGACACGGACGAGCACCCGCGGCGCGAAACCACGCTCGAGGGCCTCGCGAAGCTCAAGCCGCTGTTCGAGGGCGGCGTGGTCACCGCCGGCAACGCCTCGGGGGTGAACGACGGTGCGGCAGCGCTCGTCGTCGCGAGCCGGCGCTGGGGCGAAAAGCGCGCACAGGCGCCGCTCGCGCGCATCCTCGCCGCGGCTTCCGCCGCGGTCGAGCCGCGCATCATGGGCGTCGGGCCCGCGTACGCGATCCCGCGCGCGCTCGAGCGCGCGGGGCTCGCGCTCGAGGACATGGACATCATCGAGATCAACGAAGCGTTCGCGAGCCAGGTGCTGGGCTGCCTCAAGCTGATGGGGGTCGCTTTCGACGATCCGCGCGTCAACCCGAACGGCGGCGCGATCGCGATCGGCCATCCGCTCGGCTGCTCCGGCGCGCGCCTCGCGCTCACCGCCGCGCGCGAACTCCAGAAATCGGGCGCGCGCTATGCCGCGGTGTCGCTCTGCATCGGCGTCGGGCAGGGGCTCGCGGTGATCCTCGAAAGGGTGAAGTCATGAACGCACCGGAAACACCGAAGGCGAAACCGCGCTTTTCCTGGGAAGACCCACTCGCGCTGGACGCGCAGCTGAGCGAGGAGGAACGAATGGTGCGCGACGCGGCGCACGCGTACTGTCAGGAAAAGCTCGCCCCGCGGGTGCTGGATGCTTTCCGGCACGAGCGCACCGACCCCGCGGTCTTCCGCGAGATGGGCGCGCTCGGCCTCCTCGGGCCGACGATCCCCGAGCGCTACGGCGGGCCCGGCCTGAATTACGTGTCCTACGGGCTCATCGCGCGCGAGGTCGAGCGCGTAGACTCGGGCTTCCGCTCGATGATGAGCGTGCAAAGCTCGCTCGTCATGCTGCCGATCTTCGAGTTCGGCACCGAGACGCTGCGCGAAAAGTACCTGCCGCGGCTCGCGAAGGGAGAGCTCATCGGCTGCTTCGGACTCACCGAGCCGAACCATGGATCGGACCCGGGCTCGATGACCTCGCGCGCGGTGCGCGCCGCCGGCGGCTACCGGCTCACCGGCACCAAGACCTGGATCACGAATTCTCCGATCGCCGACGTCTTCGTCGTCTGGGCGAAGGACGAGGCGGGAGAGATCCGCGGCTTCGTTCTGGAGAAGGGCTGGAAGGGACTCTCCGCGCCCGCGATCCACGGCAAGGTGGGGTTGCGCGTCTCGATCACCGGAGAAGTCGTGATGGACGGCGTCTTTTGTCCGGAGGAGAACGCGTTTCCCGAGGTGCGCGGTCTCAAGGGCCCGTTCACCTGCCTCAACGCGGCGCGCTACGGGATCGCCTGGGGGGCGCTCGGTGCGGCCGAGGATTGCTACCGGCGTGCCCGGCAGTACGTGCTCGAGCGACGGCAGTTCGGCCGGCCCCTCGCGGCCAACCAGCTCGTCCAGAAAAAGCTCGCCGACATGCTCACCGAGATCGCGATCGGGCTCCAGGCCTGCCTGCGCCTCGGGCGCATGAAAGACGAGGGCATCGCGCCCGTCGAGGTCACGAGCATCCTCAAGCGCAATTCCTGCGGCAAGGCGCTCGAGATCGCGCGCACAGCGCGCGACATGCTGGGCGGCAATGGCATCTCGGACGAATTCGGCGTCGCGCGCCACCTCGTCAACCTCGAAGTCGTGAACACCTACGAAGGCACGCACGACATCCACGCCCTCATCCTCGGGCGCGCGATCACCGGCATCGCGGCGTTCCACTGAGGCGGTGGGGCGCGGCGCTGGAACGAATACGAGCGCACCGCGGCAGGAAGCCTTGCGCGCCGGTCGCCCGCCGGTGCTCCGCGCGAGCGGCACGGCACAATGTCGGACATGGACCGCCTCTTCTTCGCTCTCGGCGCGATGTCGGGATTCTTCGCTGTCGCGCTCGGCGCCCTCGCCTCGCACGCCCTCAAGCGGCGCCTCGCCGCGGAGTCCCTCGCCACCTTCGAGCTCGGGGTGCGCTACCAGCTCTTCCACGCGCCCGCGCTGCTCGCCTCCGGATGGGCCTGCGCCCGCTGGCCGGGGGTGGCGGCTCTCGCAGCGGGCTGGCTCTTCGCCGCGGGAACGCTGCTTTTCTCCGGAACGCTCTACCTGCGCGCACTCGGTGCGCCGCGCGCGCTCGGTGCGCTCGCCCCGATCGGCGCGCTCGCGCTCCTCGGCGGCTGGCTTGCGCTCGCGCTCGCCGCGGCGGGCGGCTGAGGCGCGGCAGGCGTTGCATCCGTAGCGCCTTTCGCCACCCGCGACGGCAAGCCGCGCGAAGACCGCGGAACTGCAGGAAAGCGCGCGCCCGATTGCGCCGTGCGGGGGACTTCTGCTAGAAACGGTTTTGCAGAGCGGTGCACACCGCTCGTTCCCCGACGCGGTTCGCGTGGGGCCTGAACCGCAACGCACATGGCAGAGAAAAGTCATCCGTTGCCGCGCTGCATGCTGCGGCGGTGCGCCGGGGCTGCGCTCGCGGCGATCTGCGCGAGCGCGGCCGCGCAGATCGCGGTGCCGCCGGCCGCCGATCCGGGCGCGATCCAGCAGCGGCAGATCGAGGAGGAGCGCCGCCGCCGCATGGAGGAGGAGCTGCGGCGCAAGCGCATCGAGAAGCCGGTGGACGCCGATGCGCTGAAACCGGCGCCGAAGCCTCCCGCAGGCGAGGAGATCCGCTTCCTTGTACGCGAGATCGAGTTCACCCCCTCCGAGATCCTGAGGCGCGAGGAGCTCGAGGCGCTCGCCGCGCCCTACCGCGGGCGCACGGTCTCGCTCGCCGAGCTGCAGGAGCTGGTTGCGCAGGTGAACACGCTCTACCGCAAGAAGGGCGTCGTCACCGCGCAGGCGATCCTGCCCCCGCAGGACCTCACCGAGGGCATCGTGCGCATCCGGCTGATCGAAGGCCGCATCGGCAGGATCTCGGTGAGCGGCAACGAGACGACGAACGAGGGCTATGTCACCGCGCGCCTGACGCAGCGGCCGGGCGATCTGGTGGACCTCGCCGCGCTCGAGCGCGACCTCAGGCGCTTCAACCGCACGAACG
>Ga0308420_1001460_pt1 | contig 12426 bp, 10 predicted proteins | sample HotsprSampleMS55_FD_203802 | JGI IMG/M metagenome (GOLD analysis project Ga0308420, IMG submission 203802) | Hot spring phototrophic mat microbial communities from Mushroom Spring, Yellowstone National Park, Wyoming, United States - 20090730_MS55 ... | reverse complement strand
CTGGTCATCAGACAAGAGCCTTCAATGGCCTCGGCCACTCCCCCGGAAGCGGCCGGCAGGGACGGATGCCGGGGCTCCAGGAATCTGGGCCCGCGCATGGTCAGGACCACCCCCGTCCGATTGCGGTCCGCCGGCAGGGGGACTATCTGGCCCTTTATGACCCCGCCACCCGCCGCTCGCCGCGCCAAGTTTGCGCCCCCTGGCAAGTACCTGATCGTCGGCCGACGCGACGATGCAGACGAGCTCGTCTTTTCTGTTATCGACGACGTCCCGCCCCGACCGAAGCTGACGACCCTCTGCCGACGCGCCCTCTACGAGATGGGCGTCAACGATCCGACCGTCTATGAGTTCCTCTGCATGCTCTATGCCAACCCCGGTGGCGGAACCCAGGTCGTGCTCGACCAGAACGCGCTCCGGCGCTATGTCCACGCCAACTACGCCTAAAAAGCCTCAAGGCAGATGGAAGCCCTGTCGGGGCTTCCAGTCCCACCTGTTGCTCCTCCCCGGGCGACGTGCTATCTCGGAACAAGGCCGCCCTCTGCTGGAGCTCCCGCATGCCCTCCCCGCGCCGCGCTCTAACCGTTTTCGCCCTCGCTTGCGCGATGGTACTGGCGCACGCCCCACTCAACGACGCCAACGCCCTGTTTCCCGCCCTCGCCGCCATCCCCTCCATCGTTGGGTGGGTGATGGGCGGGGCGACGGTGGCGGCCGGGGCGGTGGTGGCGGTTGACGTCGTCACGGGCAGCAACATTACCGGTCAAGGCGCACAGATGCTCGCCAACGGCGGCGCGGCAATCGCCAACGCCGTCGGCGCCACCCAGACTGCAGCCACCCTCGAAGGAGCGGGGCAAATCGCCTCCAGCGGAATCCAAGGCGCCATCGAGCTCGGCCGCGCCCTCGGCGGCCTCGCTCCGCCGCCCAATCCGGATGACATCGCCGCGCGCGCCATTGCCTTCGCTAACGGCGAGCCGATCCTGGCTTCCTTCGTTCGGGGCTTTGTCCAGACCGCCTCGCAAGTCGGCCAGCAGTTCGGCACCCGCGTCGCCGCCGAGGTCCTGACGCTACTCAACTACGTCTTCCTCATCTGGCTGCTCCTGCAGATCGCCCAGATGATGCTCGGCATGGCCCGAGGATCCGAGATTTTCTGGAACATCGTCAAGCGGGGCGCGATCTACATGATCCTCGTCGCCATGCTCACCGGCGTGCAGTCGGGCGAGTACTGGCGCTGGTTTGTCCAGGAGCCCCTGCAGGCCACGAGTGCCATGACCCAGGCGATGGCCTCGGGCGCCGGCGGGACAGAGGTCGCGGGCTGTGGCGCAGCCCCAGGCGGAGACGCGGGCGCGTCGGCACAGGCGATCGCCTGCCTCACCGAGCGGGTGCTGCGCGGGGGCATCGCCGCTGGCTGGACTCTCATCGCCGCGACCCCCTTCCGCCTTACCAGCCCCACCGACATGCCGATCGGCCTGGCTAATATCCTCGCAGGCCTGGGCCTGTGTATCTTCTTCGGCCTGGCGATGATCTACTTTGGCTTCTTCGTCATCGACGTCTTCCTCCGCGTCCTCGTGCTGGCGATGTTCTCTCCCATCTTCATTGCCCTCTACCTGATCCAGGCGACCAGGGGCGTCACCCGCAACGCCATCAACAACCTCGTCGGCTCCCTCTTCACCCTCCTCGGAGCCGTCGCGGTCCTGAGCATCGTCGGCGCGCTCATCGGCAACCTCGTTGGCGGCGGCGGCGCCGGCAACTGGGAAGGCCTCATCCGCGACTACGCCCAGCGCGCGGTCCGTCTCGATCGAAGCATCGGAATCGGCGACGCCAACTACTGGACCCTCGCCTTCGCTGCCCTCACCCTTATCGGCTCCGCCAAGGCCATCGGCGGCCTGATGGGCGGCCTCTTCGGCGGCGCGGCCGCGGGGACTACCGCCGACAAGGCCACCTCCATCGCTGCTCTCCCCATGAAAGCTGCCGCCGGAGGCGCAATCCTCGCCGCCGGCGGCGCGGGTAAGATCGCTGCCAAATCCATCGGCGGCGGCATCGCTTCTGTCGGGGGCGGAGCTGCGACCTACGCCCGGCGCAAGATGGGATGGGCGTCATGAGCCGCCACGCTGCCTTTCTAGGCGCCATTACCGCGGGCAGCTTCCTGCTCCTCCTCCCGGAGGCCGCTCTCGCCCAAGAGCAGGACCGAGCGCTGCGGGGCGGCGCGGCTATCACCTCCCCCCTCATCGAGGGGTTCGTCAGCGCCGCCCAGCAGATCGCCCAGACCTTCGCCACCCGCCTTGCCGGCGAGACGCTGACGCTCCTCAACTACGCCTTTCTCATCTGGCTCCTGCTCCAAGTCGCCCAAATGATGCTCGGCATGAGCGGGGGCGCCAGCACGCTCTGGAACATCGTCCGCCGATCCGCCCTCTACATGATCATCGCTTTCATGCTCGCCGCCGTCTCCTCGGGCACCTACTGGGCCTGGTTCGTTGAGGAGCCGATCCGGATCGCCGCCGCTCTCTCCTCCGAGGCCATGGGCAGGGGCGGCTGCGGCGGCGGCAGCGCCGCCCAGGCCGCGAGCTGCCTCGCACGCGCCGTCGAGCAGATCTTCACCTACCCCATGCACGCGGCGTGGGAGAGCATCAAGGCCACTCACTTCACGCTGGACGGCATCGTCTCGGGCGCGGCCTTCTCGCAGTACCTGGCCGGCGCCCTCCTCGCCCTCGTCTCTTTCATCGGCCTCGTTTTCTTCGCCTTCTTTATTCTGGACGTCGTGCTGCGGATCCTGATCCTCGCGATGTTCTCGGCCATCTTCGTCGCCGCCTTCCTTTTTAACCCCACCCGCGGTTGGGCCACGGGAGCGGCCTGGAATCTCGTCGGCTCCGTTGCGACCCTCGTCGGCGGGGCCGCAGTCCTGGCCATGCTCGAGGAGGCGATACGTAACACCCTCGGCGGCGGCGGGTGGCAGGATATCGTCTCGCGTATCGTCGCCTCGAGCGGCAGCTTCGACTCCCCCATCAACCTCGACCGCATCGTTTTCTGGCAGTCCCTCTTTCTTGCCCTCGTCTCCGTCGGTGTTGCCAAGGGGATCTCTCAGATGATGGCCTCCGTCTTCAATTCCGCCCCCGCCGGGAGCCCCATGGCCGACAAAGTCTCTGGGATTGCCTCCATCCCCGCCAAGGGCGCGGTGGCGGCCACCGTCATCGGCGCCGGCTTCCTCAGCTACCTCGGCGCCAAAGGCATCGGCGACGGCGCGCGCTATGGGCTCAAGAAAGGCGGTCAAATCATGCACGCCACCGGCGACGGCGTCCGCGCCCTCAAGAACCGGATCCAATTTGGCACTGGCGTGCCGGGCGGCGGCGCCCCGGGAGGCGGATCGGGAGGCGGCGGCGCCGGCCCGTTCGGCAGCGGCGGTGCCGGAGGCGGTGGCGGTGCCGGAAGCGGTGGAGGAGGCGCCTTCGGACCGGGCTTCGGCGGCGGCCTTCCCGGTAATGGCGCCGCCGGGACCACCGCCCAAGCCGCGGCCGGCGCCGCACAAGCGGCCGCTGGGACGGCACAGGCGACCACAAGCGCAGGTTCCCCGGAGACAAGCCAGATCCCAAGCGGGAAGGCAAAAAAGAAGACTTCGGCCTATAAGACTGCCTTCATCTACGAGGCGGTCAAGCAGACGGGCCGACAGGCCGCGGACGTAGCCGATCCCATGTCCAATACCGGGACCTGATGCCCGACGACGAGGGAGGTCGGCATGACCGAGGAAACTACCGCGCGCACAACCCGTGAGGCGCTCGTGCTCCTCTGGGGCCGCCTGCGTACTTTCCTGCCTCTGCTCCTTGCTGCCTTGCCAGTCTATGGCCTCCATCACCTCGGTGGCCCCCTCCTGGCCCTACCCTTCCTTGTGGTCGGCGTTGGCGCCTTCGTCTGGTGGCAGCGCCGCACAGCGGGTCGCCTTGCTGCTCCAGGGCCACGTCCCTAGGCTTGGGCAGCGCTCCTCCCTGCGGACGGAACGAGGATGCCCCAGAGCGACAACCTGACGCGTGAGGAGGAGATCGATCTCGCCCGCCGCTGGCGCGACAGCCGCGACGAGCGCGCGCGGGTGCGGATCCTCCAGGCCTACCGCAAGATGGCTATCGCCTTCGCCCAGCGTGCGCTGCGTCCCGGCGCCCAACTCGACGACCTCGTCCAGGAGGCCCAGATTGGCCTCGTCACCGCCCTCGATCGCTTCGATCCCGAGCTCGGCTTCAGCTTCTCCACTTTCGCGCGCTACCACGTTCTGTCGCGTCTCCAGATCCACGCCCTCGAAAACCTCGGGCCGGTGCGCATCTTCAATACGGCTGCCACCAAGTCTCTTCTCGCATCCTACTTCCGTCTGCGCCGGAACTATGAGGAGCCCGGGACCGGCCGCCTCGGCGAAGAAGGCCGTGCAGCCATCTGCCGCGAGCTCGGGATCCCACGCGAGCAGCTCGACCGTTTCGAAATGGCGATCCAGGCCCCCGCCGGGATCGACGTCGGCGCCGGCGAGGACCCAGACAGCGACTTGCCGAGAGGGCGCCAGATCCTCGCCGAGGACGATCCAGAGAAGACGGTCGTGTGCGGCCGTGCCCTCGAACAGGCCCGCGCAGTCCTCGCCGAAGCCCTCGCCGGCCTTGATCCCCGCGACGCGGAGGTGCTCCGCCGCCGCCACCTCGCCGAAAGCCCCGAGACGCTCGACGCCATCGCCGCCTCCCTCGGAGTCTCCCGCGAACGCGTCCGTCAGATCGAGGCCCGAGGGCTCTCGCGGGTGCGCAAGGCCCTCGAGGCCGCCGGAATCAAAAGCGCCACCGCCTTCTTTGGGTGAGTGCGATGGACCCCATTGCCCACCTGAACCCCGAACAGAAGGCCGCCGCCACCCATCTCGACGGCCCCTGCCTCGTCCTCGCCGGCCCAGGTACCGGTAAGACCGCCACCCTCGTCGCCCGCGTTGCCTGGATGATCGGTCCCTCCCAGATCCCCGCCCACCAGATCCTCGCCCTCACCTTCGCGCGGAAGGCCGCCGCTGAAATCCGCGAGCGCATCGCCCATCAGGCTAAGATCCCTGATTCACGGCGCCTCAATGTCGGCACCTTCCATGCCACCGCACTGCTCCTGCTGCGCCTTGCTCCCCAAGCCTTCCCCGGCCTAGCGGACCGTACCCTTCTTGAGGAGACCGAGGCTGCTAAGATCGCCCGGCAGGCTTGCCAGAACCTTCCCTGCGACGACCAAGATGCGCCCGAGCGCATTTCCGGTTTCAAGGATCGCCTCCTCTCCCCCCAAGAGGCACGCGCCGACGCCCGACGCCGCGGCGGTCCAGACCTCGTCGCCGAAGAAGCCTTCGCGCGTGGCTACGCTCTCTACCAGCAGGAGCTCGATCGCCGCCGGGCCATCGACTTCGGGGACCTCCTCATGGGCGTCGTCTCGCGCCTGCGCGACCCAGCCGCCCAGGACCTGCTCGACGAACTGCGTGAAGGATGGCGCTACCTCCTCATCGACGAATACCAGGATCTCAACCCAGCACAACACGCCATGGCCAGCCTCCTCGCCGGGCCGCGTGACAACCTCTGGGCCGTCGGCGACGACGACCAAGCTATCTACGGCTGGCGCCACGCCGATCCCAACGCCATCCTCGACTTCCAGCGCCGCCACCACAACGCCCGCATCCTACGGCTCGTGCGGAACTACCGATCCACCCCGCAGGTGCTCGCCGTCGCTGACGCGCTCATCCGGCGCAACGCCAAGCGCTTCCAGAAGACGCTCCAGGCGACCCGCCCCGACGGCGCGCCCGTGGAGATCCTCGTCGCCCCTACCCCAGAGCACGAAGGTCGACTCGTCGCCGAGCGGATCGCAGGCCTCCTCGGCCAAGGGCTGCGTCCCCGCGACATCGCGGTTCTCGCCCGCACCGCCGCCTTCCTCGCCCCCGTCGAGCGTGCCCTCGCCCGCCGCAGGATCCCCGTCCGCACGGCCGGCGGCGGATTCTGGATTCAGCGGGAGGTCCGTCACGCGATCGCCGCGATCCTAGCCCGCTGCGGACTCCCCCTCCCCGAAGACCTCGAGCCTGCGCCGACCTGGATCCTACGGCGCATCGAGGAGCGCCAGCGCGGCCGAGACTTCCAAACCGTCGCCCAGCTCGCCCTGTCTCTCCTCGAGGAAAGCCCCCCCAAGCGCCTTAACGAGGAACGCAAGGCGGCGTGGCGCTTCCATATGCAGCAGCTTGGCGAGGAGATCCGCGAGGCAAGCACCCCCGACAGCGTCCTCGAGCGAATGCGCGCCGGACGCCCCCGCGGTGGCGAGACCGAGGACGCCGTCGCCCTCTTTACAATCCATGCCGCCAAGGGTCTCGAATGGCCCGCCGTTTTCCTCGTCGCCTGCGAGGAAGGCGCCCTGCCCCACGCCCGAACCGACGATCTGCCCGAGGAGCGCCGCCTCGCCTACGTCGCCATGACCCGCGCCCGCGACCGCCTGATCCTGACCCGCGCCGAGGAACGCCTGCGCAAGCCCCAGAAGCCCTCGCGCTTCCTCGCCGAGGCCGCCGCCGGGATCCCCCGCTGCGCCTGAAACGAGCCTATCTCCCCAACAAAGGGAGCACCGTCCTAAAGGCGACCTCCGGCCTACAAATTCCGTTGGCGCTTCCAGCCGAATTGAAGATGTCGGACGAGCCGCCGGACGATCAGCCCCACCGGCCGCTCTCCGCACGCCCAACCTTGCGGTTGGAGCATTATCCCGGCCTGAAATCCGCAGGGGCACCCCAAACAGCAGCCCTAAGACTTCTCCGCCTTCATCCGATGTGCCACAACGCCACACCAGACCCCGTAGCAGACTTTTCCACCACCCCCGTCGGCCCGGCCGTCACGACTCACCAAAGACAATACACCAGCCTCAGCCCCGCACGCCAGCCATCCGGGCCTCAACTTCAGTCAGTGGCCGGGCGTAGGGAAGCGCCGCGCGTGCAGTCCTAAGGAGGAACGCGATCCGCGGCGTCACCGTTCCCACTGGCTCTACCACCACCCGGCGGGCGGCCAGCAACGTGGTCAAGCGACGGCGTAACCACAGCGGCAAATCCGATGCAGACAAATCAGCCAACGCCTCCGCCAATCTAGGAGAGGAGGTTGTCAGATGCACACGCGCCCCCGACGGCAGACGCGCCAGCGCCGACGCTGTCGCCAGCGCCTCGGGCGCCGCCGGCCAGGCCTCGAGACCTGAGGCGGCCAGCGATTCGGAGAGCTCGGCCACCGGCACGCCGCCGGCGTAGCCCAAAACCGCCGCCGCCGCCGCCCCATGCCCGGCGTCAGGACGCAGGCCCGCCACCAGCATCTCCCACACGAGCCGATCCGTTGGCACCCCCATCGGGGCGCCGGGCGGCGAAGGGACGGGCAGCGGACGGGGAACAGGAGCGCGCATGTCTTCCCATCTCGCCCTTCCCCCTGCCGGTCGCAAGACCTTGCAGCCCAAAATGAAGACCGCCATCTCCCCACTCATGACCGACACTCCGTCCGCCGCCGCCGTCATCGGCGCCCGTCTGGCCCACCACCTCAGGCTCGACAGCCTTGTCCTCGCCCACCAGGGCCAGGTGCAGCCCGAGACCGGATGGATCCGCCACACCGAGGCCCTCCTGCGGCCGGTACGCGACGGCGTTCCTCAGCGGCCCGACCTCGTGATCGAGGACGCCGAGCGCCGCGGTCTCGGTGTCCCCCTCGCCTACTGGACAGCCCTGCAAGCCACCGAGGATGCCAAGCGCCTCTTCCCCCACCGCCGCGGCCGCGTACGTCTCAACCTCCAGGAAGTTCAGATCTCCGATCCCGCCTTCATCGATCGGATCCAACAGCTCTGGGGCCCAAAGGGAGAACGTAATCCCGGGGTCGACGTCGAGATCGTCGAGACCGCCCGCGTCGGCCTAGACCGCCTCCCCGCCCTCGAAGCCGGTCTGCGACGTCTACGCCAGTCCGGCGCCCACCTTCTCCTCGACGACTGGGTCGGATCAGACGAAGACTACATCCGCCTCGCCATGGTCCGCCGCTTCGCCCCTGCCACGGTGAAGCTCGATAAGTCTTGGTTCTCCCCCAACCGCCCCCCCGAGCGCCTGGCCTACGAGATCGACATCCTGCGCCGCGCCGGCGTGCGTCTCATCGCCGAGGGCGCCGACGGACCTACCGCCGCCACGCTCAAGCGCCAGCGCTTGCCGAAGCCCGCGCAAATGCTCGTCCAAGGTTTTGAATACCACCGACCACAGAGCCTCGACCTCGTCGCCCAACGCCTCGCGCATGAAGAGAAGCAGCGCCAAGCCAGCATCGCAGGCGTGTGCGTAGCGGAGCGTGACGACGGCCTGCCCGGACCAGATATGGAGGGCCATCGCAGCCGTGTGCGCAGCAGAGCGTGCCTAGACACGCCCGCCCACCGGACATAGGATAGGCCCATCACCGGCCGATCCCTCGGAGAGCGCGTCTCATGAATCGCACCCTCGCCGCCGCCGTCCTCGCCGCGGCCCTTCCCATCGCCACGCCGGCCGCCGCCCAGCAGGGGCCGGCCCCCGCCGTTCGACAGACCGATCCGGCCGCGGCCCAGCCCCGGGCCACACGACCGGTGCCGCGCTTGGCGCAGCCGGATGCAATCGAACGGATGACCGAACTCCCCAGCCGCCAACCCACCCGGATGGAGGTCGCCCCCCCCCCCGCCCCCCCCCCCCCCCGGGGTGCCCGGGGGGGGGCCCCCCCCCCCCCCCCCCCACCAGCCCGCCCCCCCCCCCCCCCCCCCGCCGGCGCCCCCCCCCGCCCCGCCCCCCCAGACAGCACCGCAGGCCGCCGTCCCTGGGCCGACCGGCACAGCCGCCCCACAGGCCGTAACCGACCGGCGCGCCAGCCCCGCTGTTGACGAGCGCGCCAGCAACGCCCCCCGCGACCGCCGCACCGCGGCCAATACCGAAGCCGCCCAGCGGCTGGCCTCCAGCGCCCAGGCCGCCCGGGTCGATGGCTCCTGGATCGCCCGTCAGGGCCAAACCCTGCGCGCCACCCTCGAGGCCTGGGGCCGCGAGGCCGGCTGGCGCATCGCCTGGCGCGCCGACCACGAGTTCACCCTGATGGCTTCAGCCGAATTCCAGGGCTCCTTCGAAGACGCCGCCGGCACCCTCATCGAGGCCTTCGCTAACGCCAGCCCTCCTATCTTCGGTCGCTTTTACAGCGGTAACCGCGTGCTCGTCATCACGAGCCCGCAAGACGCCGACCTGAACTGAGCCCCGCGACGAGATCCCACGGAGACCACGCCCCATGCGCCGACCCGCCCTCCTCGCCGCCGCTGCCATCGCCGGGCTCGCCACCGCCGGCTGCACCCAAACCCGCCAAACGGCAGACGCCGCCTTCGCCCGAAGCATCGCCCAGGGCGACCGCAATCTCGCCGTCCGCCAGGGCCTCGAGGCCTATCGCGGGCCCGTCAATGTTCGCATGACCGACGGCATCTGGCTCGGCGAGGTCGGCCAACGCAACCCCATGGGCGAACCCCTCCCCGGACGCCTCGAGACCCGCACGGGCGTCACCCTGACCACCGAACGCCCCCTCTCCCTCGATCAGATCGCACAGCGCCTTTCCGAACTGACCGGCATCCGACACACCGTCGACGGCGTCGCCGTCTGGCAATCCTCCCAAGCCGCCGCCGATCCCGCCGCCCAGTTGCCCGCCGGGATCGGCGGCCCCGCTTTCGACGCCCCAGGCCCCGTGCTCGCCACCGTCGGCGGGATGCGCCCAAGCCCCATGACTATTCGCTACAGTGGCCCCCTCTCCGGCCTGCTCAACCAGGTCGCCGCCCACTTCGAAGTGGATTGGGAGCATCGCGACGGAGTCGTGCGTTTCATGGGCGTCCAGACCCGCCAGTTCACCCTCCAGGCTCTGCCCAACGAGGTCGAACTCGAAAACCGCATCCAAGGCGCCGTCTCCGGCACCACCGGCGCCCAGGGCGCCGGCGGACAGCAGTCCTCCCAGCAGACCGCCACCAACCGCGTCCGCCTGAACTACTGGGCGGCCGTTGAAGCCACCATCAAGTCCATGCTCCCCGAAGGTACCCCCCTATCCATCAACCGAGACGCCGGCACCATCACCATCACTGCTCGCCCCAGCCTCCTGCGTCATGTCGAACAGTATGTCCGTGCCGAGAACCGCCGCCTCGCCCGTCAGGTCGCCGTCGAAGTCAAGGTCCTCGCGATCCAGTCGCGCGACACAGACAACTACAACCTCAACCTTGGAATCCTCTTCCGCGATATCGCCAACGGGATCAACCTCGGCTTCTCCTCCGTCTCTCCCATCGGCAACATTGCCAACAGCGCCCTTATCTCCGCCGGCATCGTCCAGAACGCTCGCCAGAACTGGCTCAACCAGTCCTTCCAGGGCTCCGAGGCCTTCGTCCGCGCCCTTTCCGAGCGCACCAACGCGTCGTTGGTCACCAGCACCTCCGTCACGGCCCTCAACAACCAAGTCGCCCCAGTCTCAATCCTCAACACCCGTGGCTACCTCGCCCGCGTTACCCAGACCCAGGTCGAAGGCGCCTCGACGCCCACCACCAGCCTCGAACCAGGTTCCGTCTCTACGGGCTTCTCGATGAGCATCCTGCCGCGCATCTTCTCCAACGGCGAGCTCATACTGAATTACAATATCTCTCTCTCCGAGCTCGTCGGCGACACCTTCGAGACCTTCTCCTCAGGTGGCAACACAATCCAGCTGCCCAACATCAATTCTCGTTCCCTCAACCAGAGCGTCCGCATGCGCTCCGGCGACAGCCTCGTCCTCGGCGGATTCGAACGAGTACGCAACTCCGCCACCGACCGCGGCATCGGACAGCCCACCTTCCGCCTCTTCGGCGGCGGGATGGACAACTCCAATCTTCGGGAAATCCTCGTCGTCGTCCTCACCCCCGTCATCCTGGAGTCGAGCGGACAGCTGCAGGCCGCCCAACGCTGAGGCGGCAGGCCCGCTTGCGTCAGCAGGCGGCTACCCCCACATCGCTCCAACGGTCCAAAACGCCCTCAGCCAAGACCCCCCAAAATGGATCCCTCCCCGATCGGCACCCCGAAAATTCTGAAGATCGGCTCGCGCAAGTACGCGGTCGGCCTCCGCTGGGTCCTTGCCGACACGGCTAACCAGGACCTCCGGGGCCAGGCCCGTCAGGAGATCCGCGACACTGGCGGCGGCGCCGACCTCTACGTCCTGCGCGACGCCCAAGGTGGGCGTGAGGTCCGGCAGTTCGGCATCGGCTCTCGCGCCGATGGACTCGTCCCCGGCGCGGTCGCCGCCGCGGCCGCCGCCGCCAACAGCCTCCCCGGCACCTGGCTCGGCGCCTTCGCCACCGACGGCGGATGGTGGATTGTCCAGGTCCGCGACGACGCCATCGTCGCGGACGGCGACGCCTTCTACGAACACGAGCGCGAAGCCATTGAGCGCTTCGATCGCGAGCGCCGCCAGGACTGGAATGCCCTCTACGCCCCCTCTTCTTGGAACATCGAGGGCGCGCGCGAGCTCAGCATCATCGACCTCCTCCAGGGCCAGCGTACACCCCGCCTGCAAGAGGCCAACCCGTCGGGCACCTACCTCAAGATCGCCCTCCTCATCGGCCTCATCGTCGTCGGCGGCGGCCTCGGATACACCTTCTGGCTCGACTACCAGGACCGCATCGCGCAAGAGGCCGCCGAACGCGAACGCATCGAGCGTGAGGCGCGCCTGCGCGCCGCCCTCCTCGCCCGCCAGCAGGCCCAGCCTATCGTCGTCCCTGCCCCCTGGACCGAGCAGCCCCAGCATCGCCTGTGGTTCGAGCACTGCCAGGCCGCCCTCAACGCCACCCCCACTCAAATCCCCGGCTACCAGCCCGCCGGACGCCGGTGCGAACCCCGATCCGCCCACGCTACCTTCCGCCGCACCGACGGCATCATCGGTTGGGCCGAGCGCTATCTCGACGGACGCCTCACCCAAGGACAACGCCTCACGTTTTCAGCCGATCAGGCCAACATCGAGATCATAACCCCCCTCCCCCCGCGCCCCGCCCGCGGCGAGGAAGGCATCCATGACGACGCCGCTGTACGACGCTTCCTTATCGAACACGCCCAGGCCTCCGGCGTCCGCCTCCAGATCACCCAGACCCGCGTCGACCCGCCACCACGGCCCCCAGGCGCCCCCGAGCGCCGATCGGATGGTACACCCTTCGAAATGCCGCTCCCACCCTGGGGCGCGTTCCAAATCACCCTAGATGCCGATCGCCTCGGTAACTGGCCTACCCTTCTTGCCAGCCTGCCCGGCTTTGTGCCCACCCGCATGTCCGAAACCCCCGAGGGGCGTTGGACTATCCAGGGAGACGTCTATGTCCGTCGCTAAGCTCGCTCTCCTCGCCGGCGTCGCCCTCGTCGCCGCTCCTACCATCCAGGCTCAGGCACCCGGTCCGCTCGACCGCCTCCTTGGCGGCCCTGCC
>Ga0308420_1001454_pt1 | contig 12440 bp, 14 predicted proteins | sample HotsprSampleMS55_FD_203802 | JGI IMG/M metagenome (GOLD analysis project Ga0308420, IMG submission 203802) | Hot spring phototrophic mat microbial communities from Mushroom Spring, Yellowstone National Park, Wyoming, United States - 20090730_MS55 ... | reverse complement strand
TGCTGCAGATATTGCTATCCTAACCTTCACAACCCTTGGTAACTTTGATAATGCTAGTAACTCACCCAGTAGTACACTTGCTACTATGGCAGATATCACACTCGATACTATTCCTAGTGTGAAGGTCATTAATGCTAGTACGTATGGGTTATCCATTCTATTAACAAGTCCAGTGATTTTATGTCTAGCGTAGTATACCCCCAATCCAGCCAGTAGTACTACCTGCGTTATACCTATAGGCATGCGTAAATCACCTCCTACTGCAATTGGATGGATCAACGCCTCCTTGACAAGGTAGAATGACCACATATTAGCTGCAGTTACAACAACTATACCTGTAACAAGGAAGAAGTACTCTATGTTATGCTCTACCTTCTTAGATACCATAGGTATAGCTAGTATAGCTATCAGCGCTCCTATCTGAGGTATCAACCCATCAACCATGTCGTAGCTTATTCATACCCATCTCATAATATAAATATTCTTATTCTATTGAGGATTGTTATTATTATTTATATACCTTGATATGAGAGTGCTTACCCCACGCATGTAACCCCTTGCTATCTTACTTGGACTCTGTGATGAGTACCATATGCATGCTAGTACATCACACTCCTTACACTCCTTGATCATATCCCACTCCTCCCTATCCCATATATACTCTATATCATGCTCAAGTAGGCTGTAAGCATTATCCTTGAATCTCCAGCATGGGACCATTACAGTACCATCTGCATTAACGAACATGCTCTTCCATACACCACATTCATCGAATATCGTTCTACCATACTGAACTATCTCCTTCCAGTAAGACTCTGGTATTAGAATGAATGGTTCCTTACCGCTCCTTGCATGCTCTAGTATACTATTACTTACCTTAACCATGGTATCTCTATCTGGTAGCAGTGAGTAGTTAACATCAGACCTATCCTCAACGAAGGTCATGCTTACTGTATGTATCCCTAAGCTCCTTGCTATATCGAAGTACTCCTGTGTTACGAACTCCTCTGCATTCCATTTTGTTATGACTGAGTTGATATAGAACATCATACCCCTATCCTTCAAGAGCGCTATGTTATTCATAACCCTATTGAAGTACTCTGGTCTCACTCCTCTAACCATACAGTAAGGCTCCCGCTTCAGTGAATCCATACTTATGCATACATTATCTACTGCATTCTTCAATCTATCAATGTCTAGGGTATGGAGTAGCGAGCCATTAGTTATCAGAGTTACAGGCATCCTCAATGACTTGAGGTACTCGAGCAGCTCGAGTATATCCTTCCTGCTTGTAGGCTCACCTCCTTCAACTATACTCCATATAGCGTACTTTGCTGCCTTACTCATTATGTACTTCCACTCCTCAGTACTCAAATCATGCCCTGCTACTTGCCTCAACTGTGCTTCTTTATCTGCATTGCCGAATGGGCACATAGCACAGTAGTAGTTACAGTAATGCGTTATACTGAATACTGCTACCAGCGGCCTCCTCTTGCCCATCATCCTGTTCATAGACCATCTACTCAATAACCTGATAGTCCTTATGGTATCCATAATCTTGGTTTAGATTCATACCTTATAAGCTTGTTGTTCTGTAACTGCAGTAGAGTAGAATAGAATAGTAAGCATATAGATATAGATAGGTTAATCTTACTTGAATTGGTATATGAAGACAGTATGTATACTCAGTGGAGGGTTGGATTCTACTTGTATGTTAGCCTATATAAAGAGCAAAGGGTATGATGTATACGCATTGACATTCAAGTATGGACAGATGAGTAGACAAGAGGTCAATACCGCATTAGAACTCACATCAGTATTAGGGGTAAGGGAGCATAAGGTCATAGATATATCATTCATGAAGGAGTTGTATAAGGGGAGTAATATACTGACTGAGAGTAGCACCAGTATGAGTGTGCCTTCAGAGTTCGATTATAGTATAGTAGTACCCATAAGGAACGCAGTGTTCATAACCATAGCAACAGCATATGCATTAAGTATAAATGCTGGTATGGTTGCATACGGTGCACATAGGGATGACCATAACTATCCAGATTGTAGAGTAGAGTTCGTATCTAGCATAGAGCATGCACTGAACCTTGCTGACATCGATGGTATAAGCAGAGGCCTAAGGGAGAGGGTAAGGATATGGAGCCCTGCTATAGATGGGTTGAGCAAATCAGATCTGGTGAGTATAGGCTATAGGCTCCTAGGGGATACCATATTCAAGACATGGAGCTGCTACACCGATGGTATAATCATGGATGATGAATTAACGCAGTGCGGCAGGTGTGAATCATGCAATAACAGGAAGAAGGCGTTCTCATCTGCAGGCATAGAGGATCTTACTAGATACGCCTCATAGCACTCAATTTAAATATAATATTAATAGAGTATAGAGATATTGAGAGTGAGGATAAGCGAGATATTCACAAGTATAGAGGGAGAAGGGATATACATAGGTACAAAGACACTCTTCGTTAGACTTGCAGGCTGTCCATTGAGATGTTACTACTGTGATACGCCATATGCATTGAGTATGAGCGATGGCAGGGAGTATGGAGTTGAGGAGGCATTCCAGATTATCAAGGAGAACCTAAGTACAAATACATTCAAGGTGAACTTCACAGGAGGAGAGCCACTGCTACAGCACCTAGCATTATATAAACTACTTGAGCTTATAAAGCAGAGACTAGGATTAAGGATATACCTAGAGTCATCATGCTTCGACTCAGATAGATTCCTGTACCTCCTTCCTCTACTCGATATATGCAAGGTTGAGTTCAAGTTGAGTGATGCACTGGCTGTAGATAATAGGCACTATCCTATACTACTCGATAACGCATTAAAATGTCTAAGGTATGCTATAGATATGGGTAAGATAACGTACATAAAGGTAGTAGTGGGTATATCTAGTAGTGAGGATGAGTTAGGGATACTGATAAGGAGGATATTCGAGGATATGAATATAGGTAAGGACTATATAAAGGGATTCATACTACAACCTGTCCATGGCAAGGGCGAGCCTACACTCGATAAGATGCTCAAGTTCTATGATATAATCTATCCTTACTACGAGGATGTGAGGATAATACCGCAGTTGCATAAGGTGATGGGCATACCATGAGTGAGAGCGATAAAGATTACTACAGTGATAGCAATAGTGTTATAAGTGATGATAACAACCATATCAGCAGAGATAGAGCTAGATACAAGAGGCAGAAGATGAGCAAGAGCAATAATATGCACAGGCATATGTCTAAAGCAAAGATAAGCAAGCTTGTGAGGCAGTTACTGATAGAGATAGGAGAGGACCCAGATAGAGAGGGGCTTAGGGAGACCCCAGATAGAGTAGCTGATATGTATGCTGAGATATTCTCCGGCTACTCCCTTGACTCGGAGCTCGATGTCACATTCACAGAGGAGAGTGATATGATAATAGTAAGGGAGATACAGTTCTACAGCATGTGTGAGCATCATATCCTACCATTCTTCGGGAAGGCTCACATAGCATACATACCTGATGGTAAGGTATTCGGCATCTCAAAGTTGGTCAGATTGGTTGAGAAGTACTCGAAGAGATTGCAGATACAGGAGAGGATGACCAAGCAGATAGCCGATGAGTTGGCCGATAAGGTTAAAGGAGTACTAGTCGTTATAGAGGGGGATCATATGTGTATGCGTATGCGTGGAGTAAAGAACAACAGTAAGATACTTACGATAACATATAGAGGAGAGTTCAACGATAGAGTGCTGAGGGAGCATGCTATATCTGTGATAAAGGGTGGATATGAGTACAGCGGTACAGGTATATGAATATGGTAGATCAACTATCAACCAATCAATCAACCACTGATCAATCTATGCATATCAATTAAATTAGCAGATCATGGATCCTTACCATTAAATTATATATGGTATGGATACGCTTATAGAGTATGGATACAATTGTGCTTACTAGCACTAGTGGGAAGGACTTCGCTACCAGACTTGCAGACCCTCTAGATCTCGACGTTGTAGAGGTAGAGACTAGGGTATTCAGTGATGGTGAGAGCAAGGTAAGGATACCAGTACCTCTAGACAAGAGAGATGTCATATTAGTACACTCCACCCATCCTCCAGTCGATAGACATATGATGCAGTTGTTCTTCATACTCTCAAAGGTCAGCAAGGTTGCCAAGAGTACCATACTGATAATACCTTACCTAGCATATGCCAGGCAGGATAGAGAGTTCTTGGAGGGCGAGGTCATAAGCATAGGTACCATAGCAGATATAGTATGCTCTTACATGATAGATGCTCTTATTACATTCGATGCGCATAGTATGCTAGCATTATCTTACTTCAAGTCCCAGGTGTATAACCTCTCTGCTATACCTCTACTTGCTGGATACTTCAAGGATATGGGTTTAGATTCCAGTGGTATAGTTGTAGTATCTCCTGATGCTGGTGGGGCTGCAAGGGCAGAAGAGTTTGCAAGTATACTAGAATGCAGATACATAGTATTAAGGAAGAGCAGAGATAGGGTAACAGGTGATGTTAGCATAGACGCATCATCTATAGATATAGATGCCCTCAAAAATAAAGTAGCAATAATAGTAGATGATATGATAAGTACAGGTTCTAGTGTTATAAAGGCTATAGAGAGTATAAAGGGATTATGCAAGGAAGTGTATGTTACATGTACACATGCTCTACTACTAGGCGATGCTTACGATAGGATAATAGGTGCTGGTGCAACTGATATAATAGCGAGTAATACAGTCCCTAGTCATGTAAGCAGGGTAGATGTATCATATATAGCAAGTATGAAGCTGAGGGATATACTCAAGAGTAGGATAGTTAGATAAATAGCAACAGCAACAACTACAACGATATGATATTAATGATGATAATGATGATACGATGATAATAAAAACGAGAAGAGGAGGGATGGGATCTTTATGCAGCTTAGATTGATATTCTTGGGTACATCCTCTGCTGTACCTACATCTAGTAGGAATCAGCAGTCTATAGCAGTGGTTAGAGGAGGGGAAGTGATCATATTCGATGTTGGAGAAGGGATGCAGAAGAACTTCATAAGGAGTAGTATAGGTATGAACAAGAGGATGAAGATACTCATAACGCATATGCATGGAGACCATGTATTAGGGCTGCTGGGCTTCCTCCAGACTCTAGCATTGAATGGGAGGGATATGCCTATCCATATATACGGACCAGAGCCTCTAAGGGAGTATATAGAGTTCAATAGAAGGTTACTGAATATGAATCTAACTTACGATATATACTTCAAAGAGGTTCAGGGAGGTGTGGTGGTGGAGGAGAGGGATTATGCCATAGAGGCATGTGAGGCTGAGCACTCTATACCTGCATATTCATATCTACTGAGGGAGAAGGATAGACCTGGTGTATTCTACCCAGAGAAGGCGATCGCTCTAGGAGTACCGAAGGGTAGACTATGGCATAGACTACAGCATGGTGAGGATATAATCATAGATGGCAATGTAGTAAAGGCTAGTGATGTGACTGGTAGTAAGAGGAGAGGTAGGAAGGTAGGAATATCTGGAGATACTGTAGCTAACCATAGACTAGTCGAGTTCTTCAAGGACTGTGATGTACTTGTATTCGAGGCTACATTCATGAGCAGTGATAAGGCTAAGGCTATAGAGGCTATGCACTCTACAGCAAGGGATACTGCAGAGCTGGCTAGTAAGGCAGGTGTTAAACTACTAGTACTGACCCACTTCAGTGCCAGATACATGGATACAAGCATACTTGTTAAGGAGGCATCTAGTATACATGGCAATGTTATAGCGGCGGAGGATATGCTCAGTATAGAGGTGCCGTATCCAGAATAGTAAATAAAGATGACCATTATTATATTATATAATATAATATCATACCATATAATATCATATTATATAGATAGAAGTAAGATGATTTACATGATAAATACAGCTAGTTATTCTTCGTTCATTCATTAATTAATTCATTCATTCAGTCAACCATTCTATCAATGAGTCTATATCATCAGACTCTATGGTTATCTTTATAGGGCCCAATGGAGATTCATCCTCGCTCTCGCATACACTGACCACTCCAGCATATGCTGCCTGTTTATTGAGGTAGAGCCATGTACTCATACCATCCTTATTCCCATTCATTATCCTCCTGAACGTATTCATAACCTGTCGTGAGTGTATCTGCTCCCTTATGACCTTGAGACTCTCTATACCATCAAGCCTTATGCTGAGTAGATGGTAATAGTTGTGATCCTTTACTATGATACTGCCATCCATACCTATAACATTCTTTATAGCCTTGATAACCTTCTCCTTATCCTCTGAAGGGTTAACTTTACACTCTATATGTATTGTACATTTATTCATACTTACCACTACTGAGATACTCATCTATCCAGTACTTAACTACATTCAATGCCTTATCTACAAGCTCCTCCCTACTACCGTTGTTACTGATTATCTCATCTGAGTAGGCTATAGCCTCTCCTATACCAACATCCAACTCTCTCCTATCCCTTGCCAAGAACTCCTTCATACTCAATGGAGCATCGCTCCTACCTCTCCTTACTAGTAGATTGAACCTCCTCTCCTTTGGTGCATGAATGGCGAGTATCTTAACATATCCGTACTCCCTCAGTCTATCAGCCTCCCCTATACTTCTGAGTCCATCTATTGCGTAGTACCTACCATCGCTATTAGAAGCCTTTATTATCTCACCTATGTATACTGCTATAGCATCTGTACCATACCTATTCCTTAACTCAAGCATAACCTTCCCTAGATTTGAGTCATTCAACTCTAACCCTCTCTTCCTAGCCTCATCTCTAACCACATCCCCCATGCTTATCACTGAGAAACCTAACCCTCTGAGAGCCTCAGCTACGGTAGTCTTCCCCGAACCAGGGAGCCCTGTTATGCATACTATAAGAGGCTTAACTGGCATATCCTTTAAGATAATAAAGCACTATATTTATCTTATATATGGTGTGTATGCGTGTATTCATAGCAATGGATGTTGATGATGAAGTTACCATAAATAACATGATGAGAGTACAGAGGGAGATACTAAGATATGCAGGGAACGCCAAACCTACAAGTAGAGAGCAGTTACACTTTACACTTATGTTCATAGGAGAGGTGAGTAGTGCTACAGTGGAATCCATAGTGGATAGGCTTAATAGAATAGATCTAGGATCTGTTGGGGTAGAGTACAAAGGCGTGGGTGTATTCCCAAGTATGAGTAATGCAAGGATAGTATGGGCTGGTGTGGATGAGAGTTCTGCATCAGTACTCAAAGGGATAGCAACTGAGATAGAGGATAGACTGAAAGAACTAGGGTTCAGAAGCGATAAAGAGTTCGTACCCCATATAACATTACTACGGATTAAGGATAAGGTGAGAGACCCTAACTTTATATCTGTATTAAATAAGTATAGGGATGTAGTACTAGGCAGAGAGGTGATAAGGAAGATCAAGGTTAAGAGGAGCGATCTATTCCCTACGGGACCAGTATATACAGATATAGCAGTTATAGAGGCAAGGGAGTGATGCTATGATTAAAGATGTACTCGATCACGCATATAGACTTACTGAGCCTACACTAGAGCAGAGGATGCATGCGGATAATGTAGCCTCTAGATGCTTAGATGCTGTAAGGAATGTAGCAAGGAGCTATGAGGAGGTGACCGATATCATGCTAGTAGGCTCATACGCAAAGGATACATGGCTTCCTGAGAGTATAGATATAGATATATTCCTTAAGATCAAGCCCAGTGTGGATGAGCATAGATTCGAGTCCATAGGTGTTGAGATAGGGCTAAATGCACTGAGGGAGTATAACCCCTACTTAAGGTATGCACAGCATCCATACGTTGAATCGATGGTAGAGGATATAAGGGTCAATGTGGTACCATGCTATGATGTTGAGATAGGAAGATGGAGGAGTGCAACCGATAGGAGTCCTTACCATACACTGTACATGCTTAATATGTTGGATGCTATGAAGAGGAGGGAGGTCAGGTTACTGAAGAGGTTCATGAAGGTTATAGGTGTATATGGTGCAGAGATAGCAGTCGAGGGGTTCTCGGGTTATGTATGCGAGGTACTCATACTAGCCTATGGTTCATTCATAGATGTATTGAAGAACGCATCGGTATGGAGGGATAATGAGGTTATAACTGTACCTCTATCTAGATTGAATCTCGATAGCATACGTAATAGGTTTAGGGATAACCCTACCCCCTTGATGATACCAGACCCCATAGACGAGCATAGAAATCTAGGCTCTGCTATATCCTATGAGTCAGTTGGTAGGTTCATACTTGCAGCAAGGAACTTCCTTAAGAGCCCAAGTATTGAATACTTTACTACTACTGCTACTACTTATGAAGATACCATTAGTAAGCATAAACCAGAGATGGATAGTACGATTGTACTGGAGCTCACTTATGAGAGGAGGAGCGATGATATACTCTATGGTCAGTTGAAGAGTAGCATGCATGCTATAGTCAAGCAGTTGAATGTTAATGACTTCAAAGTAATAAGATCGATATGCTATGTAGATTGTAATAAGGGCAGGGCATACATAGCGTTACTATTGGAGTCTCTAACAATACCACCTATAACGGTTAAGCAGGGACCCAAGGTATTCGATGCAGTAAGTACCACACGGTTCATAGAGAAGAATAGAGATACTCTAATATGGGTGGATAACGAGGGTAGACTAAGGGCTGTAGCTAGCAGAAGGTTCGTAGAGGCAAGGTCTCTCATAGAGTATATACTAACTGATGGACTCGAGTCATCTGGGATAAGTAAAGGCATAGTATCAGATATCAAGAAGAATGGATTCAAGGTTCATGTAAGCGATGTAAGAATGATAGATGGCTTACTCTCAAATGATAGATATGCTTTCAGGGAGTGTTAGATCATATAGTATCGTAGATGGTGAGTATCCATCCATACTCTCCTATCCTTACGATGGAGAGTATGCTAGACATATATTATATGAGTTACAAGGACTGGGAGTAAGATGTATAGTGATAGATGGTTCTGTTAACATAAATGGATATAGGGTAGTGGGGAAGGGCTGTAGTAGTATAGTAATTAAAGGTATATACGGAGATAGTACAGTAGCGGTTAAGATACTCAGGAGTGATTCATCCAGGCAGAGTGTTGAGCATGAGGCATCGATACTCAAGTTAGTTAATGGTGCAGGGATAGGTCCAAGGTTCATAGCTAATAGCAGGCATGTACTGGTGATGGAGTATGTACATGGTAATGTGATAGGCGAGTGGTTAGTCCATAAGAGTACACAAGGTGGTATCAATGGTATGAAGAGAGTACTTGGTTGCTTGCTTGAGCAGTGCTATACCCTAGATAGTATGGGGGTAGACCATGGGGAGCTTAGTAATATGTATAGACATGCAATAGTAACAGGAGAGAGTGTATGCATAATAGACTTTGAGGGCGCTAGTATCAAGCGGAGAGCGAAGAATCTAACCTCTGCTGTACAGTATCTCTTCCTATCTCCTAATAGTATACAGGTTGAAGATAAAGGGTTACTAGTAGATATGCTAAGGGAGTACAAGTGCAACATGAGTAGGGCTATCTTCGATAGAATACTCAGGCTACTCGGCATACATTAGATGAAGATGTTGTATATAGCATCTATCAATTCATTATTTAGTAGAAGAGATATGCAGTATTACACTCAAATTATATTGTATTGTATGGCGTGATACTAATCACAGTACATCTACATCCCTTATACCTTCTCTACATATAAGGAAGTTAGTATTACCAATAATAGGATATGTAAGGGTAGCATTTACTAATGTATGATCATTCACTGAACTGATCCTCCTGAGCCTTAACTTGTAATGGGAGAAGATGGATAAGGATCTATCCATTATCTGCATCTCCACACCATCGATATAAGTGACTCCATTGGTTACTATACTTATTGAGTTGATCATCACAGTATTCACAGCAAGGTCATGCATGAACTTCATCATCATAAGACTGCCCTCCCTACCCTTCCCTGTATACTCTGCCCTAACTAGCAGAGGGGCATCCTCAACTACTACCAGTATCCTATCATTGTACATATACTGTAGTGATCTAATAAGCTCATCGACTGTATAGACTCTGGTTATGTATATCCTATCAGTTAACCTCTCTACATCATTAGCCTTTACATCGTTAAGGTACAACAGTTCTACTACCCTCTCTACCCTGAACTCTCCTTTGGCATCTATAACCAGTACACTGCCCCTCTCTTGCTTCAATGTATTGACTATAAACTGCATGCATAGCTGTGTCTTACCTGAACCTGCAGCACCAAATATACAGTACAGTAGCCCTCTCCTTACTTTAAGTAGTGCATCCAGTGCATTGGAGCCTGTGCTTATCATATACAGTATAAGTCAGTAGTAAGATTTTTATCTTGGGGTAAATCCTAATTTCTAAGTGAAATCGTTGTCAAGCCAGCAGTACCCAAAGAGACCATTGACAGTGTTGCAGAAGGCTATAAACAAGAAGGTAGCTGTTAGACTGAAGAATGAGAATGAGTACAGGGGTAAGATGAGTAACGTAGATACCTACATGAACCTTATACTAGAGGATGCAGAGGAGTTCAATGGCAATACTCATATAGCAAACTACGGCAAGGTAGTGATACGGGGTAACAATGTACTCTTCATAAGGTTGGAGGACGAGCTGTAAGAGGAAGATTTTATAATAACTAGTGTGGTGTAGCCTTTGATGAAGCAGTTGTTTACCTCAGAGTCTGTCACAGAGGGACATCCAGATAAGGTATGCGACCAGATAGTAGATGCCATATTGGATGAGTATATAAGAGGGGATGAGTACTCTAGGGTTGCGGTTGAGGCACTGGCCACATATGGGTTAATAGTCATAGCAGGCGAGGTCACAAGTAATGCACATGTAGAGGTACCTAGTATGGTTAGGAGTGTAATAAGAGAGATAGGATACAATAGCCATGACTCAGGTCTAGACGCAGAAGGTTACAAGATAATAACCTCTATACATGAGCAGAGCCCTGATATAGCAAGGGGGGTTGTGAGTAACAATGAGGTTATAGGCGCAGGGGACCAGGGACTTATGTTCGGTTATGCATGTAATGAGACCGAGGAGCTTATGCCTATGCCTATAATGCTTGCAAACAGACTAACTATGAGGCTTGCTGAGGTAAGGAAGAAGGGGGTACTAACATGGCTGAGGCCAGATGGCAAGTCTCAGGTTACAGTTGAGTACGAAGGGAACATAGCTAAGAGCATCAAGGCTGTAGTCTTATCTGCACAGCATGCTCCTGAGGTTGATATAGAGACGATAAGGAAGGAGCTTATGGATAAAGTAATACTCCCTGTATGTAATGAACTATTAGCAAGTGATGCAAAGATATACATAAACCCTACAGGCAGGTTCGTACTAGGGGGACCCAGCGCTGATACTGGACTGAGTGGTAGGAAGGTTATAGTTGATACGTATGGAGGTATGTGCAAACATGGCGGAGGGGCCTTCTCAGGAAAGGACCCAACTAAGGTTGATAGAAGTGCATCTTACATGATGAGGTACATAGCAAAGAACATAGTCGCATCTGGATTGGCAGATAGATGTGAGATACAGATAGCATACGCTATAGGTGTAGCAGAACCCATAGCAGTTAATGTAAATACATTCAATACAGGGAAGATACCGGACGAGGATATAAGTGCATTAGTACTCAAGGAGTTCGATCTTACTCCATTAGGTATCATAAAAAGGTTAGAGTTGAGGAGGCCTATATACAGGAAGACCGCAGCTTATGGGCATTTTGGTAGGAATGAGCCAGAGTTCACATGGGAGAGGACTGATAGTATAGATATATTCAAGAGCAGAGGAGTAAGATGATTGGTAGATGATATAGCTATAATACCATTTTTATATTATATTATATTATATTTTAGATTTTTAGATTCATTAATTAGAATGAGATACCATAGTTAGGATTACTTGATGCTATTTCATGTTAGATAACCTTACAACCCTTCACATACTCCATTACCTTATCTGGATCGTAGTTCAATCCATACCTCTTCCTGAAGAAGTTGAGTATATTCTTTATATCCCTTGCAAGTAGCATATCTGCGTTCCTATGCTTATAACTTACGCTCTGAGGCCAGTCTATTATCCATACATCATAGCCATCATACAGTACGTTGTACTCGCTCAGATCACTGCTTACCAGTGAGGCTTTGCAGTAAGCAATCTTCACATTATCTATTATTCTATTGAGTACCCTATCTGCATCATCAACTATGCAGTCTGCGAGTCTCTCCCCTTCTATATACTCCATGAGTATGGCATGCTTGTTGTATGCTATCAGGTTAGGTACTCTAACACCATTACTCTTAAGCA
>Ga0308420_1001451_pt1 | contig 12451 bp, 8 predicted proteins | sample HotsprSampleMS55_FD_203802 | JGI IMG/M metagenome (GOLD analysis project Ga0308420, IMG submission 203802) | Hot spring phototrophic mat microbial communities from Mushroom Spring, Yellowstone National Park, Wyoming, United States - 20090730_MS55 ... | reverse complement strand
GATGGGTTTACTATTAAATCGTTTTCATTTTCACTATAAAATTGAACACCTAAGTCCGTCCATAAAAATAACTGCTCAACATCAGGCTGAAATGAATTTAAAGACAAATTAGGTAAAACGATAGTTTTTTTTAAAATACACGATAAAGCTATAAAATACGATGCGTTCGTCCAATCTGCTGAAACAGTATATTCAAATTTATCAAAATTATTCTTAGTTAAAATCAAAGAACTGTCATCCTCGGAATAATCCCAAATGATACCTAATTTTTTAAGGATTTGTAATGTCATCCATACATAAGATTCAGAAGAAGGCTGGTTAGCATTAAATTTCAAAGTAAAATGTAGAGGCAAAGAGGGGGCTAAAAGTAAAATTGAGGAAATAAATTGAGATGATAAAATAGGATCCTTAAATTCCAAAGAATTGATTTTCAAATTACTAACACCATGAAATGACAAAGGCAAGGATGCAGATGCTTGATGAAAATGATAATCTATGCCAAGTGAAGCTAGGGAATTAGTTAAAGGAGCAATCGGTCTTTTGGAAAGAGATTGATGACCTATAAACGTAAACTGATATGGTAAAAGTGATGTTAAAGATAACAAAAATCGGAATGCAGTGCCTGCTTTATGTACCTGAACATTATTATGTTCCTTTAAATTTACATTAGAAGCATCCACATGTAAATCGTTACCAATTAGTTTGAATGAAACGCCTATTTGGGAAAAGAAATCATATATAACTTTTGTATCATCGCAAAAACTAAAATGATGAATAACAAAATTTTTTTTTGCTTGAAATGAAAGAATCATTAAACGGTTGATTTCACTTTTAGAAAAAGGTAGAGTAATAAAAACCATAAAAAAAGGCTGCAAAAGCAGCCGCAAATATATAAAAAGAATTACAAGTTCACAGGTTTTTTAAACGCTCTTGAATAATTTTTGGGGCATCCTCAGATAAAACCATTTCTTCTTTGAAAGAATATGCCCCAGTTTTTGGATTTTTGTAAGCAAATATAATTTTTGACATGCTTACCGCTTTTTCTTTTGTTTTTAATGTTGCAACAACTTTCTTTGCCATATCTGTTAATTTTTATTTAATTTCTCTGTGAATAGTCATTCTTTTTAAAATAGGATTATACTTTTTAAGTTCTAACCTTTCCGGTGTATTTTTCTTATTTTTTTGAGTATAATAACGCGAAGTTCCTGGCAAGCCACTAGCTTTATGCTCAGTACATTCCAAAATTACTTGAATTCTATTTCCCTTACTCTTTGCCATCTTATTAAAAAATTAGTCCGCAAAAATAAAAAAAAAAGTTTACATTTACAATTTTTCTCTGATTTTTTGTGCAATTTGATTAAATTGATCATTTGTAAATTGCAAGCGAGGCTTGCTAAAGGACATATCATCCACATTATCTATGGGAATAAGGTGCACGTGTGCATGAGGAACCTCTAAACCTACCACTGCAACCCCTACTTTTTTACACGGAATTGCTTTTTTTATAGCCTCTGCTACAATCTTACAAAATAAATTCAAGCCAATATAAAGCTCATCATCCAAATCAAAATAATAATCTATTTCACGTTTCGGAATAACCAAAACATGACCTTCTTTTATAGGATTTACGTCCAGAAATGCTAGAAAGTCATTAGTTTCAGCTATTTTATAGCATGGAATTTCACCTGAAACAATTTTAGAAAATATAGATGCCATCACCTTGAAATTTCTAATATTTCAAACTTAAGTATGCCCGCTGGAACTTTAATTTCAACAATTTCTCCAACAGATTTACCTAACAAACCTTTTCCGATCGGTGATTCAACAGAAATCTTACCCTCTTTTAAATTCGCTTCTTTTTGCGAAACGATGGTATAAGTCACCAAATCATTTTTTATAAGGTTTTTAAGCTTTACTTTAGACAAAATGTAAACTTTTGAATTATCAATTTCATCATCAGAAAGAATCCGAGAATTCATGAGCATTTCCTCTAATTTAGAAATTTTAAGCTCAAGGAGACCTTGAGCTTCTTTTGCTGCATCGTATTCAGCATTTTCGCTCAGGTCTCCTTTTTCTCGTGCTTCTGCAATTGCTGCTGCAATTTTCGCTCGTTCTTTAGTTTTTAATTCCTGTAATTCTTTCACTAAATTATCGTAACCTTCTTTGGTTAAATAATATATTTCCGACATATTCTATAAATTAACTCTTAAGCCTATTGAATGCGTACCTTGAAATGGGTTAGTAGTTCTATAACTATAATCCAAACCAAATGAAGAGTATCTGCCATCTCCGGACTTAAAGGGAATTTCAACAGTGGCACCAAAAGCTAATCCAGTATATACATTCATTCTTTCCTCGGCGTTTGTAATTCCCTTTTCCCAGACATAAGCCGCCCTAAGCATAAAGTACTTTTTGAAACGATACTCCGCTCCGCCCCCAATTTGGTCTCTTGCAAAAGCATTTGCTGTAAAGTTAATCATCGGAAGAATAGTATGCGTAGAACTTAATGAATCACCCCCAAACTTAAATTCATAAGAAGCACCAATATTTAATTGAGTAGGTAACTCAAATTTGGATGCAACCGTAGAAACATTGCTTGTAAAACGACTATTAGAACCTCCCAAGTTAGCTCGTTGGGTTAGCCCATCTCCGGCATAGCGCATCTCAGGACCGACATTTTTTAATGCTACACCGATACGAAATCTGTTGCCTTTATCAGTATATTGAACGCCCGCATCAAATGCTACTCCGTTCGCTGAAACATCAGTTATAGATTCATGAATGATACGAGTTGTAACGCCAACATAAATTCTATCTTCAACAAATGTTTTAGCGTATGAAAAACCGATATTTAAAAAGGTTGGACGGAAAGTACCAAGTGTTCCATCAGGCTGATCAATGGTTGTACGTTCAAAATCCCCTAAATCAAAAGAAACAACAGATATTCCGAGGACCCCCCCTTTTTTTAATCCCTGAGAAATTCCAAAAGTATTGATATTTATATCCGTTCCAACTAAGTAACGAGTGTGAGAAAAAATCAGTTCTGTTCGTTTAGTTTTTGCTAAGCCCGCTGGGTTATTGATAACAGATTCAATCCCATAGGCATTAGCCGTATTGATACCATGAACACCTGAATTTCTAGCCCATGGATTAATTAGTAATTGAGTGGCACCAGCTTGCCCAGCCCTTTCGGGGTTCCCAGCCATAAGTAGCTGGGAACTTATTAAGAAAATCGCTATTATTCTTATCGTCATTTTCATTGTATTTGCAAATTAGTACGCTGTTAAATCTATTTCTGGCATAATACCAAAGAACTTCAATACCTTTTGCCCTAATTCACCCGCATCCACATGTATAATATACACACCACTAGCAACAGGTACACCATTCGAATTTTTCAAATCCCACTCAATATTAGGAGCATCGGAATCTTTTTTAAATGTTCTGACTAAAGTTCCATTTAGAGTAAAGATTTTGATTGTACATTTCTGCGGCAGATTGGTTATTTTAACTCTATTATCCACCTGAGAATTTTCATATCTATACCTGCCCGTTCCTGATCTACCATAATATGGATTGGGTACTACACGAATTATAGACATAGCATCTTTCGCTATATCAAATTGATTTAGACTTGCTGCCAATTTACTTGTATTAAACGTATAAGAAGGTTTATCATTTGAGAATTTTTTATTGACACGTAATTTGATAGTTACGTCACAAGGCATATCTTCGGGTTTCTTGAAAGCATATTTTGAATTAGTAAGCATTGCAACAGTGACCCATGCAAAAGTATTATGAGCTTGAGCAATAGATACAGAACCTACCCCAGGCACATTCGGGAAAACATGACCATTATCAGCTCCCGTAGCAACATTAGACGTACCAACTTTTAAGCTATTAGCAAGACTTGCACATCCATCATATTCCGTATTAGAAACATAGATGTAGTGTCTACCGCCAGCTGCGATGAAATCAGCGCCGTAATCAGCAGTAGGGTTAAATAGCATATCCCCCCCATTTTGGTTCGTATACCATGATGCTTCTGCAAAAAGTATATTGAGCCTTTTTCCGTTATCTACATTGATAGCATAACCTGGAAACCAAGACATACCTTGCGTTGAAATGTCAAGAGTGGAAGCCTCAGGGTTACCATTAATATCTTTGGATATCGCCCAGCGTGCAGTCAAAGGATGAGAGCCACCTGAACCGCCATTAGCTAAAGATTTATTAGGTGAAGATTCTAACACTACACAACGAGACCATTTGGATTTATCTTTAGTTAAAACTATATCTACATTCGGAAGTTTATCTAAAGTTACAGCATCGCCTATAAATGCATTGCTGTTATCTTGGGTAGGTCCATAGGAAATTCTTGGTCCAATTACACCAGTAATAGAATTATAAGAACGTGTCATGATGTAGGGAGCCCAAGTTCGGTTAAGTATTTTTTCAAAATTTTCGTTGGGGTCATAACAATTATAATTACGGTAAAACTCTAATCCCGGATAATTAGTCACACCTTCTGCACCATAATCAGTGGTTGCATCGGGATTACTGGAAGTTCTGTGAGCTGTACCACAAAGTATCCAGTTCCAGGGTTCTACGGTATTAGTTTCATAATCTTCAAGACCACCAAGCCAGGGCTTAGAGGGGTCACTAAATTCAATGGTTGCACCAATAAATCCATTGGTTGGATCATTTGCATAATCGCCAGGATTGTTTACATCTTTCACAGCAATAGAAATCCCGTGTCCATTGATTACTTTTTCAACCCCATTTAAAGGCTTAGGGTTACTAAGACCCGTTAGTGTATCATATACGTAGGTAGATTTGTATACTTCTTGCCAGGTATTATTATTTTTTGTATACAGAATCCAATCCGCACGAATTTGTGTTGCTCCTTTATCTTCTACAATAGTATCTTTTGTTATAACTAAACGGTAATCTTTTGCTTGTACTTCCTTAGGATTCACTACTTTTATGTCAAATGGTGCAAAACCCGAGTTATAAACAAGTTCATTTACGGTACCTGATATAATGTTATTACGAATATCATCACGCAAATCCACAAATCTTCCTCCATTCCCATCTCCATTATTACGAGTTACCTCGGGAGCATCACCATATTGAGAATTAATACGAGTACCGAAATTTTCAAATTCTACTTTGTGAGCAACGGCTTTATATCGTTTAAAATTACCATTACCAGGCACAAATTTTCTACCATCCGCAGTAGTATCATTGTAGGCATAAGCAATGATGGTATAGTAATAAGGCCTATAGTTTACAAGCCTACGATCTGAACCCTCGGCAAAAAGGTCTTCAGTTACTTTTACCGAATGAACTAAACCTTTATTTTGACCTTGAACCATAATTTGATCTACAATAACGGGTTCAGTCAATCCTGTTACTAATTCGGAAGTTCTATTAACAATCGTTGTAATGGAATCTTCGATATCACATTGAAGTACAATACGGGCTTTATCAGGATTAGTTAATTCAGAAGCAGAGACTGTACTATCAATTAATTGATAAACGATGTAACCTTGAAACTTAAAAAAAGGGCTTTTACCGGGTGGTAACACAGAACTTGCTAATACAGGATCTTTTTCACTGTAGTTTTCATAAAAATTATTGGAAATAGGACCTATTTTGGAATAATCCCATGTTAAAAGGAGTTCTCTGTCATACTCATGGATAACTAAGTCAGGGGCATCAGGACCGTTGAGGACTTGGAAGTCATTATCAAAAAGTGCTTGTGCAATATCGTCAGCACGTAATAATCTACAAAGAGATGCAATTTGATCATTAGGGGAACCGGGAGCCCAAACTGCACCAATAACAATTTCATTTACGGCACCAGGCGTAAGTGTAAAAGGACCCGCAGACATCAAGAAACGTCTATCAAAAGGAGGATTTCCCGCAGATTTTTCTGTCCAACCAGTGGCGGTAGCACAAGGACCACCAGGCCAACCAGGAAAAACATAATTTGTTCTTGGGGTTGAAGCACTTTCAGGAGAACGCCCTCTCAAATTATCTGCCGTCATAGGTGAACCATCCTTCCAAAAACCTGTCAAATATTGATAAAAATGATTAGGGCTAGACGGGTTTCCATAGGGAGTGAAATCATTGTCATAGTAAACAAACTTAGCCATTCCGATACGTTCACCAAGTTCATCCGTGATACCATCTTTGTCGTTATCAACGCCGTCATTAGGATCGGCTAACGGACCCTGGAAAAAATCTACACCGAACGCAGGTATTACATTACCGTAACCTTGAGCAGTTTCATCATCGTTATCACCATTATAAACATAACCTAAGCCTCGTAAGGTATCACAGCCCACGTAATCATCAGCATAAAATCCTAAATCAGCATCCACCCATTGACCAATGTAAGTTTCGAAGATAGTATTAGAAGAACGGTTGATTACTTTTTGTTTGTAGAAAGTCATATCATTAAGTTGGTTGGAAGCGACAAAAGCAAACGCAAGTACTTGAATTTCAATTCCAATTTGTTCGCCACCAGTTTCAGTATGGATATTTCCTTTATCATTGATAACCCACCAAATGGCTTGGTCACCGTCCACTTTAGGGTAGTCGCCACCCGTTTCGGGGTCATAGATAGCGTTATTATTAACATCTACAAAAGGAGCGAGATAAGTTTCAAAATCGGGATCATTGTTCATAGCAGGCCATTCTTTTATGGTAGGATATTTAGCAAAGTCCACAGCATTAGCGGCAAAATCTGCTCTGAACTGGTTAATTTCAGCACGAGTAATTTTGAACATCTTATCCCATTGCTTGCAAATAGCATCATCTGTTGTAGCAGGACCATAGTTTTGACCGGGTGAAACTCTAAGAGGACCTGGATAAAAGTCATTGCCACTTTGTCTGTAAGTTTGAGCAGCGATACGGAGTTGCCCCGCTTGGTCATATCCACCTATCCACAACGATGCGGCAAAAGCAGAATGCTTACCGGAGCCCTTCGGAACTTCATAACGAGGGTTACCCACTAAGTCCCACCACATATCACCGCCATTGTGCAACAATGTTCTTACGTTGTTAATATCTAACTGCGCAGAAGCGCTGGAAGGCACACAACCTGCAGCAGTCTTAGCTACTCCGCCCGTTTTTCGAGGTCCACCGGGCACATTCTCTCTTGCTTGAACAACTGTTAAACAGCTGATAATCATCAAGCTAATGAACAACATCTGAAATCTTACTTTCTGAGCCATATGTTTAAAAGTTAAATATCATACCTAATCTTAAGCGTCTTGGTAAACTAAAATTAAAAGGACTATTCGATTTAATTGTGTATAAATCCACAAATGAAGCAGGACTAAACTGCGTAGATATCGTTTGTTGACCTACAGCAGATTGCAAAAAGCCATTATTATCAGGCAAACCTGAATAAGTATACACCCCTATAACGTTTTTGGTGTTCAATAAATTTAAACAAATAATATGCACGTTCAATGAATATTCTCTGGTTTTAGATTTTTGCCCTGTTTCTTCGTTAACTTTTTCTTTGCCGCCGAAGAAGAAGTCCTTATCAAGTCTTAAATCAAAACGGATATTAAAAGGTAGTCGTGAGCCCATAGGCGTACCTGCGGTTTGAATGTTAGGATTGATTCCAAATTGAACGTCAGCTGTATTAGGCAAAGAGTTACGGGTATAAGGAGTTCCTGAACCTAAATTGAAAGTTAAATTGGCACCAAAATTTTTAAGCGGATAAATACGCTTACCGGTAGAATCATTTCCCCCGAAGCCCGGTCCATTTAAATATTTACCTGGTTTCACTTGGTCACCGGTAAAGCGGAAATCCACATTTCCTGTAATGGTATGTCTTTGGTCGAAAGAAAGAGGCAATAAAGTTCTAAGCACTGCAAAACCTTCAATAGAACCTAAAGTAGCACGAGAAGAATTAAAGCTTGAACCGGTGCCACTTGCAAATTGCAAAGTATAAGAAGCACGCATTTTCAGAGGACCTATTCTACGTGTTTCAATAGTACCTGAAAAACCTTTGACGGTTGCAAAATCAAGATTTTCATATGAATCATAAGTAATAGGATAAGCGTAATTATTACGCAAAATTTGAATCATATTTCGCATTTCACGGTAGAAAGCGGATAATGTTAATGCCATTTTATCCCCAAGTGCTTGTTTAAAACCGGCCTCGTAATCAATAGTGGTTTCGGGCTTCAAGTCGGGGTTAGTAATGGATTCAGTAGCATTTTGATTGATATAGAGATAATTAGTAAATTGACCGACTACTGCGGCTTTAGGTCTTTGAGTGAGCACATCATAGTGAGCAAAGAATAGAGCCTCATCTGAAATAGGGAAAGAGAAAGAAATACGAGGCATAATATTGATTTGAGGTTTATAATCTGTAAATGCATCAATGCTAAGAGTATCGGTTTTAATATAAGGCTGTACTTTACCTCCCGTTGCTAATAGCTTTGGATCAACGGGATTACCGCTGGCATCATACCAAGTAGAACCATCCCGATAACCTATAATTCTACTGGGGTTATTGATATTATCCACATAAGGTGCCCAGTTCGGGTTTATATTGGAAGGCAAAGAAACACCTAATAATTTTGCGGCTTCCCCCGCATTATAGAAATCACGCATAATATACTTGTCTTTTAAAACTTTTTGATTGGCATCAAAGCGGTCTACACGTACACCAATGTTGAAAATCATTTTGTTTACTTCAAACTTATCTTGCAAATATACGGCTATATAAGAAGGAGAATATGCATTTTGATTTCTTAATTCTCTATTGGTAAAGAACTCGCTATCTGGTTTTTTACTTACACGATTACCTCTGAAATCATAACCATAATAAGTAACGAAAGATGCGCCGTTATTCAGTAATTCATCTGCGTTGAACATATTCAAACTAAAAGTGCTAGGGTCTAAGGCATCTATTTGAATGTAGTCTGTACCGTTAATAGGCAAACCTAAGGCTTGTCTTAAATTTTTATCAAAATTAGATTGCCCCGTTTCCTCATACTTTCTGTCGTAATGAACAATATCTTGAAAGACACCATTCACATAAACGGGACGAGGATTATCATAATCAATAGTAGTAAGATGCTTATTGGCTAATTGCCGCATGATGCTCCAAATCGCTCGCGAACTTATTCCCCAAAATCTTTGTGTTCTTTGTTGAAACTCAAATCCGAGTTTAATGTTATGATCACCTATTTCTGCTGTAGCTTGACCTATTAAACGATACATTTGTTCATTGTATTTTGTATAAATACCAAAAACAGTACCTTGTGGATTGTAAAGAGAATAAATATTTTGTGGTGCGTCACCATTTCTTATTCCTCCTAAAATCAATAGGTCTGTTTGAGAAAGCACGGTATTAGAATTTCTGAAGGTAAAAGTTGTAAAATCAAACACCTGTCTTGGATTGTTTCTTAAATAGGAATAAATATTGTTTAAATAATTAGCCATGATAGGATTACTGGAGTTAGAACCATCAAAAACATAACTTGTATCTGTAAAACCGATGGTTCCTAAGTAAGCGGATTGAGAAATGGAAGGATCATGGAATTCTGTACCTGGTTGAATAGGGAAAAGAATTTCAGCGAAATGGGAAGTAAATTTACCGTAATGACCGTAATTAAAGATTTTGTCGCGATGTCTATCATCCATTCTATTTTGGTTAAACACTTGATAATCAGCTTGAATAGAGTAATATAAATTTTTGATGAAAGCACCTGAATCTTGGAAAACCTGTTGGAATCTTATATATCCACGAGCGGTATAATCTTTTCTTCTTTCAAAAGCTTCTTGAGCTAAAAGAGAATTTGTGAGGCTCCATATTCTTCGGTTGGTATTATCGTAATTGGCGCCAATTTTAATAAAAGTATTTTTTCCGACTTGGTAATCCAGACGAACATTAGCACGAATAGCACGGTTCATGGCTCCATCTTTCCATTTTTCGTTAATGATATCCTTTTTGGTGAGATAGTTTGCACGATTGATAAAGAAGGTACCATCAGGAGAAGTTGTAAGGGGATTTTCTTTTAAATCATTGAGAACGTCAGGTTTTACTTTATATATACCTACAGCAGAAGGGCTATCGTCTTTTTGAGATTCTAGCTCAAAACCTGCAAAATAACCGAGTTTAGTGTTAATGATTTTTCCCGTAGAATCTTTTTTACTGATTAAAGGACCTGAACCAGAAACGGCAATCAAGTTATAGCCGTATCTATCAAACACTTGAGAGGTAATAGCCTCTACAGAGCCAGTGTGTTCAGAGCTAGGGGCTGCAGTAGTAATTTGGATAATCCCGCCGGTAGCATCGCCGTATTCAGCGGGGGTTCCACCAGTAATAACAGAAAGCTGGGAAATAGCAGCACGAGGCAAAGCAATTCTACCACTAAGACGCACCCCATCCACAAAATATTCTTGACCTTCAGCACGTGCACCTCTCACATTAAACCCTCGTTGGTCATCTTTTTGAACTATCCCAGCAGTAGTAGCAATATTAGAGGCAAGACTTCTTGAAGCTAATTTATCTATGTCTTGCTTAGTAAGGGTTCCACCAGTTGAAACTTGGTCTGCTTCTATTAACTTTTCGCCTATAATTTCAACAGTTCCTACTTCCACTACTGCCCCGACAAAAATTTCCCGAATAACTGTTTTGCCAGGTCCAACAAGAACCCCTTTTATAGTAGTCTTTTGCCCAGAATAAGAAACCTCAATATCATAAGTACCCGGTGATACAGGAGAAAAACTAAATTCTCCATTTACGTCAGTATTCATAGCTCCTTTTTCTATACCGTTAAGAAAAATTTTTACAGTAGCGTAGGGCAATGTTTCTTTTGTTTCATTATCTCTTACAACCCCTTTAATTTTACCGGTATCTTGTGCAAACATCCATTTACTACTAAACAATAGTAGCAAAATTAAAAATTTCAGCCGTTTAAACATCATTCTATATTGAAGATTTATCATTTTTTATTTTTCTATCACTACCAATTCTCCAAACAATCGTGCAAATATACAATAAAGATTTTTTTTACAATCAAACATAAGCAATTTTTTTTTAAATTTTTTATTACATTAAAAACCTAATTAACTAAAAATCAGTTTTTTATAAAATTCATCTTATTTCATTGTTTTTTTAACATTACAACACAAAAAGGAAGGAATGTTAGAGCAAAAAATTATTTTTTTGAACTTAAAATGTTCAGTAGGTCCTTCCAGACGGCAAGTTTATCCAATTCATTAAAAATTTCGTGATACATTTGAGGATAAACCTTCATAGAACCTTTTGCTTGGTCAGGAATTTTATCATAAAAAAGTTGGGTAGCATTTGGGTCTACGAGTTTATCATCACCTGCAACCATGAAATGTAAGCCTTCTTTTATTTTATCTACCTCATTAAAAGCTTCTTGAATAGCTTTCATAGTAGCTTCATACCATCCGGCAGTAGCATTCTTTAAGACCAATTTATCATTTTTGTAGTCCTCTACAATTTTTTTATCATGAGAGAGATACTCGGGATTCAAACCCGAAGGGATAGAAAGTTGAGGATAAATTTTTACAACTAGTTTAGATAAAGTTTTTTTCCAAGCAGGAACAGGTGCTGCAATTCCTAATAACGGAGAAGAAACTACTTTGAATTGCCACTCATTATTATAATTTGAACTTTGATGGTATCGGATAACAATCAATCCGCCCATAGAATGCCCCACCAAGAACCATTTTACCTTAGGATATTTTTGTTCATAGTAGTTTCTTACAGCGTTCAAATCTTGCAAATATTCATTAAAATGGCGCACAAATGCACGTAGTCCTTTACTTTTTCCGTGACCTCGTAAATCAAAAGATACAGAATTAAACCCATGATTTGCAAAAAATTCAATAATTCCTTGATACCTTAGGCAATGTTCTGCAAAACCGTGTACCCAAAGAATGGTCGGTGATTCTTCAGATACAAAATTTGAAATCGTGTGTAGTTTTAGTCCGTTAGACTGAATAAATTCTGTTTTCATCATCCTTGTATGTTTAAAAGTTAATAAGCTCTGAAATCAGTGTAATAGCTACGACGGTCATAGTAAGCCCGAGCCATGTTTTGGGATAAACTTTCTCTTTAAAAAATAATAACCCTACCAAAGTAAGAAGTAAAATAATTCCAATGTTATTTAAAGGGAAAAATTGGGTGCCATCCATCAACTTTAAAGCACTTAGCATAAAAATCAATGAAAAAAAATTAGGTATTCCTAAAATAATCCCCGCAGAAATATTCCTTATTTGAAGTTTTTTTTCAAAAATAAGTAAATAAAAAGTTCCTAAGATACCTGCAGTACCAAAAACCATTAAAATAAAAACATCTTGCGGAGTGGACAATGCATAATTTGCACTGAATATTTTAAAAATAGAGTCAATAATTCCGTTTCCAACAAATAAAATAGTTCCT
>Ga0308420_1001450_pt1 | contig 12451 bp, 11 predicted proteins | sample HotsprSampleMS55_FD_203802 | JGI IMG/M metagenome (GOLD analysis project Ga0308420, IMG submission 203802) | Hot spring phototrophic mat microbial communities from Mushroom Spring, Yellowstone National Park, Wyoming, United States - 20090730_MS55 ... | reverse complement strand
GTTTCTTTGAGCAAGCCACGATTGAGAAAGTAATCGAGTCCGATTTTGCCTTCTTTCGTGTTGAGGTTGGTATGAAACCATTTCGCCACCCATGCCATTAGGTCATAGTCTTCGCTTTGTTTATCCTCTTGCTGATTAGACTTGCGTTCATATTGCGAAAGGTCAATGCCGACTTTTTTCGCCACCCATTTCACCGCATCGATGAACGGCAGTTTTTCCATCTCTTGAATGAAGGTAAAGACATTGCCGCCTTTGCCTGTGGAAAAGCACTTGTAGATTTGTTTGTCGGGCGAGACATAAAACGATGGCGTTTTTTCACTTGGGTTAAAGGGCGAGATGGCTTTGTAATTGCGCCCCGACGGCACAAGCCGCACATAGTCGGAAATGATGTCGACAATGTCGGCAGTGCGGCGAATCTCATCGATTTTTTCTTCGGGCAAACGCATGACTTGCAACCAAGTTTGTTTTGCAGAGGAGTTTGAAACGATAAAAAGTTAGCGAAAAAACTGCGATTCTCGTTTCTCAATGGTTCGGCGTAATTTGCATTACCAATTCAAAAACCATGACTGAACGCGATTACCTTGATGCATCTCTGCTTCGCACGCCGAAACAAATTTTGAATGCGGTTCTTCAACTTCGGCGCGAGGTAGAAGCCGAAGCCGATGCGATGTTCGCCGAATGGCAGAAGTGTATTGCAAGAAAATCGTTTGAATACAGCGCGAAAAACTTTGCGTGCTATTTAGCCTTACGCCGTCGTGATTTACGTGCATTACAATCTGCTTTGCTTGCGTTAGGCTTGTCGTCTTTGGGGCGAAGCGAGTCGCGCGTTCTGCCGAATCTTGATGCGGTCATTGCCTCGCTTCAAGCCATCTGCAATGAGAAGAAACGCACTCCGCACCCAACTCCCGAAGATTTTTTCAGAGGCGAACAGTTGCTCAAACAAAATGCTGACCTTGTTTTAGGACCATCGCCCGACCGCCGCTCTGTGCGTATGATGATTACGCTTCCGCCCCGTGCAATCGAGGATTACGCCTTCGTCTCAAAACTCTTAGAGCGCGGCATGAACTGCGCCCGAATCAACTGCGCCCACGAAATGCCTGACGAGTGGGAGAAAATGATTCATCACATTCGCCGTGCAGAAAAATCTACAGGGCTTTCGTGCAAAGTGTTTATGGATTTGGCAGGTCCGAAAGTGCGCACTTCTACGGTTCAGAAGCCGCGCACCAAAGTCAAAAAAGGTGATTTGGTGTTTCTTTATGCGTCGCGCCCGTCTAATAAATTCAAGCCGTTTCAGCAAGTCAAATGCGCGTTGCCTGAAATTTTACCGCAGATTTCGCAAGGCGATGAAGTTTGGATTGATGATGGGCACATCGGCACTGTGGTTGAGCAGTGTCTCTCGTCCGGTGTGCTCTTGCGCGTCACCAGCGTTGAAGCCAAAGGCAGAACCATCAAGCCCGATAAAGGGTTGAACTTCCCGACCACCTCGCTCGTCATCAATCCACTGACCGATAAAGATTTGCGCGACTTGGATTTCATCTGCGAGTTTGCCGACGGTGTCAATTATTCCTTCGTTCAAGATGGAAACGACATGAAGCGACTCCAATCTGAACTTGCCAAACGCACCTCGAAGCGCAAAACTCCGATGGCGTTGATTGCCAAAATTGAGACGCGCCGTGCGGTTGAGAACTTTCCTGAAATCGTCATTCAAGGTGCGGGCAGAAATCCGTTTGGTGTCATGATTGCGCGTGGCGATTTAGCCGTAGAAATCGGCTACCAACGCATTGCAGAAATTCAAGAAGAACTCTTGTGGCTGTCGGAGGCGGCGCATGTGCCGGTCATTTGGGCAACGCAAGTCTTGGAAAGCCTTGTGAAAAAAGGAATCCCGTCTCGCGCTGAAATCACCGATGCGGCAATGGCGGAGCGCGCCGAGTGCGTGATGCTCAACAAGGGCGAGTATATTTTAAGTGCAATGGAAATTTTGGACAATGTGCTGATGCGAATGGAACAACATCAACGCAAAAAAACGCCACAACTGCGCGCGCTCTACTCTTGGCAGTAAGGCTTCCTGACGCTGAAAATCTTTTCAGCGCATTTTTGTATTTCTCGCCACTCTTCTAACTTCCCGTCTTAAAACGATTTACAAAATTTATCATCACTTATCACATCGTTCATGGGTTGCATAGGCTGTTCGTGCAGTAACGGGGGCTGTAAAACGGGCGTTTCGCTCGAAGCGTTTTTAGCCAAAACGTTTGGCGATGAGCCTGCTATTGATGAAATGTTTTTTGATTTCCCAATCATTGAAGTTGAGTTCGCAACGCATCGGAGTGACTTTTTTCGCAACCTCCCAAGCCTTGACCTTCGCAAAGGCGATGCCGTGATTGTTCAGACTGACGGTGGCGGCTACGACATCGGCATCGTGAAATCGCTTGGCAAAACCGCGAAGTTTAAGCTCGAACAAAAAAATCTCTCACCCGACTCACCCGATATTATGCCCGTTCTGCGTCGCCCCACGCCCGAAGACCTTGAACAGCATCAAAAGCATCAAGCACAACTGCCTGACGTCAAACGCTTTACACTTTCAAAGATTGAAGAACTCGGCTTGGACATGAAATATGTTGATGCCGAAATCCGACTCGATGAACAGCGCATCACGATTTATTTCACTGCCGACCAGCGCGTCGATTTTCGCGAACTTGTCCGCGTGCTTGCCGCCCAATTCAAAACGCGAATCCAACTCACGCAAATTTCCGCTCGCGAAGAAGCCAAGCGCGTTGGCGGCATCGGCTCTTGTGGCAGAACCCTTTGCTGTTCAACTTGGCTTCCCGATTTTGAACACGTCAACGCCGATGCCGCTAAGTATCAAAATCTTCCGCTCAACGCCACGCGGCTGAACGGACAATGCGGACGCTTGAAATGTTGCCTCAACTACGAACTTGATTCTTACCTTCTCCAACTCCAAAAATTTCCTGCGATTGACAGTCGCGTCCGAACCGAAAAAGGCTTCGCCCGTGTCGAGAAAATTGACATCTTCAAAGAAGAAGTTTGGCTCCATCACGACGACGACACTTGGCTCTCGCTCTCGTTGGAACGCTTTAACGCGCTATTCGTTAAGCGATGAAACTAAACATCTTCATACTATGCATACCTTTGAACGCTCTATTGTGATTGACGCGCCGATTGACTCCGTCTTTCATTTTCATGACGACCCACAAAATCTCCTTAAAATTTCTCCGCCTGATGTCAAGGTCAAGTTGATTTCGGCAACGCCTGCGGGCAAAGGTCAGCGCGTTGTGATTGATGTAACGCAGTTCGGATTTATCACATCAAGATGGGAAGCCGAAATCACCGTCTATGAACCGCCGTTCAAGATGGTTGATGTGCTTCGCAAAAGCCCGTTTCATAGTTGGAAGCAAACGCGGCTCTTTGAAAAACTTTCCGACACGCAAACACGCCTCACCGATAGGGTTGATTACGAACTTCCGATAGATGCCGTGAGCGGCATTTTTGCAGGCTGGTATGTGGAGCGTGAAATCGAGAAAATGTTTGCCTTCCGTCAGAAGAAAACGAAAGAACTTTTAGAAGCACAATCTGAAAAACTTGCGATTAGCCTTTCGCCCTAACCTGACCGTGCAATGAACCTCCAAGCGCAAAAAGGGTTATTGCTTCTCTCGCGTATTCCGGGCGTTGGCGTTACACGCTTGCGTGCTTTGCTTGCTCGCTTTCAACGCATTGACAACATTCTCAACGCCCCTATCAGCGAACTTGCACGCACGCCGAACATTGGCACTACAACTGCCGAGAGCATCTCTAAATTTCTTCACAGCCCTGACCGATTGAAATTCGAAGCCGACATTGAGCGACAGTTTGAACACCTCGAAAAACTCAACGCCTCACTTATCACGATTTTGGACGACGGCTACCCCACGCGCCTCAAAGAAATTTATGACGCGCCGATTTACCTCTTCGTGCGCGGCTCGCTCACACCGCAAGATGCACGCAGTCTTGCTATTGTTGGCACGCGCTACCCGACCGACTACGGCAAAAACGTAACGAAAAAATTTGCTACCGCTTTTGCGCAACACGGCTTCACGGTCATTAGCGGATTGGCGATTGGGATTGATAGCGTTGCTCATCGTGCCGCATTGGACGCAGGCGGACGGACAGTGGCAGTGCTGGGCAACGGCATCGATACGATTTATACCGACCCAAAAGGCACGCTCTACCCGCGCATTTTAGAACACGGGGCTATCATTTCCGAAGAGTGGCTCGGCACGGCACCCATCGCCGAAAATTTCCCTAAACGCAATCGCATCATTTCAGGACTCTCGCTCGGCGTGGTGATTGTAGAATCCGACCTCAAAGGCGGTGCCATGATTACCGCCAAATACGCCATCGAACAAAACCGCGACATCTTCGCCATTCCCGGTAGCATCTTCTCTCCCAAATCCAACGGCACCAACGCGCTCATTCGCGATAGCCAAGCCAAACTCGCGCTCTCGCCCGACGACATCATCGCCGAATACCCGCACCACCGCCCCGAACCTCAATCGCTTCTTGAACAACTCAACCAACTGCCTAACCTTTCCGCCGACGAACAAAAAATCTACGCCCTGCTTTCGCACGAACCCACTCACATCGACACCCTCGCCGAACACAGCGGACTCGACGTCTCCGACGTGTTGATTTTGCTCTTTGAACTCGAAATGAAAGGCGTTGTGCGACAACTCGCCGGTAAAATGTTTCAGCGATTGCCGTTGTGAGTCGATTGTGGATTGACTGCAAATCTGAATTTGTTACATTTCGGAAAATTGAGCAAACCGTTGCAGAGTATTTATCTCGTCAATTTCAATCATAACGGAGGGGAATATGAGTTCGGTCTTAACACCAGAAGAGGAAGCGACCTTAAAGTTAATGAAAAAGGTCGATGAGAAAAATCAAAAGGAATTAGAAGAGCGGTTAGCGAAGATGACCGAAGAAGAGAAGCAAGCCTTTTTTGAGTATATGCGTCGGAGGGCGCAATTTATGACCGAAGAAGCGTCGTAAATTCCTGTTGTGGATTGACTGCAAATCTGAATTTGTTACATTTTGAAGAGATATGCGGCAAAAAGGCGTTGGGAAACTCAATAAAATGATTGCAGAGGGAGTTCAGGCGACTTGAAGAACGATGTAAAGAGCAAAGAGTGATGCGTTTAAGGTTGCAATAAAACACAGAAGGGGGGCAGTTACCGCTGTCCCCCTTTCATTTTTGCAGAGCGTTGCTTGATGTTCAAAACGCCACAATTTTCATTACATTTTTCGCTCGAGTCCTAACGAAAGTAAGTTTTTGAGCGAAAAAGAGCAATTTTGTGCATCTGCTAGGATTCGAACCTAGGACCTACTGATTAAGAGTCAGCTGCTCTACCAACTGAGCTACAGATGCAACTATGAAGATTACTTTTGTTCAGGTGCGGATTGCGGTAGCACCGGTGAAACAGGTGCGCTTTGAGCAGGCACATTCTTTTGAATCACGCTTTCACCCGATTCTGTTGGAGAATTTGAGCCTGTGGTAAATTCCGCCACAATACACAACAGCATGAAGAGCGCGGCAAGGTAGGTTGTGGCTTTGCTTAAAAAGTCCGCCGTGCGACGCACGCCAAGCACTTGGGTTGCACCTGCCGAGCCAAACGCACCCGCAAGTCCACCGCCTTTGCTATTTTGCATCAACACAACGATAATCAGCAAAATCGCAACAATGCAAATGAGCGTAACAACAAGAATGTGAAGCATTTTGAACAGAGTTAATTTTTCAAGGGCGGCAAATTTAATGAAGTCTGCTTAAATTGCAAAGTCAAACTTCTTTGCGCTATGCTTTCAGAAGCACTTGGAAAATTTTTAATTGTTGTCGGACTTTCGCTTGCAGCGGTTGGTTTTTTGTTCGTTGTGTTCAGCCGCACCGATGCGTTTTCGTGGTTCGGCAATCTGCCACTTGATTTCAAGGTCGAGCGCGAAAACTTCAAGTTTTATTTTCCGCTTGGCACCTCCATTTTGCTTTCAATCATTTTAAGCCTTCTCTTTTATCTCTTTCGCAAATTCTCTGAATGAACCGACCATCACGCACCGCAACCATCGCCCGCAAAACCAAAGAAACCGATATTCACGTCGCCGTGAATCTTGATGGTGACGGCACTTACGACATTCAAACGGGCATCGGCTTCCTCAACCACATGCTCGAACTTTTTTCCAAGCATTCGCACATTGACCTTCGCCTCTCGTGCAAGGGCGATTTGCACATCGACGACCACCACACGGTTGAAGATGTTGCGATTGCACTTGGCAACGCTCTACGCGAGGCACTCGGCGATAAGCGCGGCATCGCACGCTACGGCTACGCTTACATTCCAATGGACGAAACACTCGCCCGTGCCGTCGTGGATTTGAGCGGACGCAGTTACCTTGTCTTCAACGCTAAATTCGCACGCGCCAAAATCAGCGACATGGCAACTGAAATGGTCGAGCATTTTTTCTTCTCACTTGCCGAACATCTCAAAGCCAACATTCATCTTGAAATTCTCTACGGGAAAAATACGCACCACAAAATCGAGGGCTTGTTCAAAGCGTTTGCCGTTGCGGTGCGTCAAGCCGTGAGCATTACATCGGAGCAGATTGCTTCAACAAAAGGCGTGATATGATTTTTCACAGCAAGCCAATGTTGAACATAACTCGACTGAGAGTCTCCCATGCCGCATCTACTCTGGTAGAACAGGTTAATCTAAATCGAACTGCAACTCGGAGAACATTCGATAGATGCCGTTTTCGCGCTCAATGAGTTCTTCGTGCGTGCCGACTTCCACCACTTCACCATTTTGAACCACGATGATTTTATCAGCCGTGCGCACCGTTGAAAGCCGATGAGCAATGATGAACGAGGTGCGTCCTTGCATTAAGGTTTCGAGCGCATCTTGAACGAGTTTTTCCGATTCGGAATCGAGCGAGCTGGTGGCTTCATCTAAAATGAGAATGGCAGGATTTTTGAGAATGGCTCGTGCAATGGCGACACGCTGACGCTGTCCGCCTGACAGTTTAATGCCACGCTCGCCGACAATCGTTTTGTAGCCTTCGGGAAAACTCGTGATGAACTCATGCGCGTGTGCTTTTTTTGCCGCTTCAATGACTTCGGCTTCGCTTGCGCTTGGATTGCCGTAGGCGATGTTCTCAAAAATGCTTCCGCCAAAGAGCATCACATCTTGCGGCACGATTGCCATTTGGCTTCTTAGTTCAGAGAGCGCGTAATCACGAGCATCTTTTCCGTCGATTAAAATTCTGCCACTGTTAGGCGTGTAAAATTGCAAGAGAAGTGAAACAAGTGTTGATTTCCCTGCGCCGCTTTTTCCAACAAACGCCACGCGCTCCCCTGCTTTGACCTCAAAGGAAATGTTTTTGAGAACGGTAATTTCTTTGCGCGAGGGATAACTGAACACCACGTTTTCAAACTGCACATCGCCGCGAGCCCTTGACTTTACTTGGGGTTTCAGTTCAATCGCTTCGGGCGTTTCACGCAAAATTTCTCGGACGCGCTCCGTTGCGCCTAAGGCTCTTTGCACTTGGCTGTAAAGCTCGGCGAAACTGCCCATCGCCGCGCCGACAAAGGTTGTATAAAGAATGAACGATGTCAATTCACCGACCGTCATCTCGCCTGCTTGAACAATTTTCGCGCCGACCCAAAGCACCAAAACAATCGCGCCAAAGAGCCCAAAAATGATAAACGAAATAAACGCACCGCGATACTTCGCGCCTTTCAACACGGTTTTCAAAAAGAAGTCGATGCTGTATCGATATCGATTCACCTCGAAGCCTTCATTTGCAAAGGCTTTGACATTGGTAATGCCCTGCAAGGTTTCTTCAACAATCGTGTTGGTATCAGCGAGTTTATCTTGCGCTTCACGCGAGAACTTGCGAATTTTTCTGCCAAAGAAAACCGCAATCGCAATGAGAATCGGAAATGAAGACAGCATCACGACGGAAAGTTTCGGCGATGTAACGAAAATCAACACTATGCCGCCGATGAGAATTGCAGTTTGTCGTAAGAGTTGCGCGAGCGTTGAGGTCAGCACATCTTGAATTTGCGAGAGGTCGGCAGCGATTCGGCTGGTGAGTTCTCCGACACGTCGATTGGCAAAGAACGACATCGGCAGCGAAATGATGGTTTGGTAAGTGTCTTTGCGTAAATCGGCAAGGCTTCGCTCCCCTACTTCCACGAACCACAGTGATTGCACAAACGAAAACACGGCTTGAAGCGCAAGCGCAAGTATCAGAACCAGCGCAATCGTATCAATGTCGCCGAAAAGTCCTTCGCTCTTGCCTGTTAGCGCGCCATCAACCAACTTGCCTGTGATGTAAGGAAAAACCAATCCCAACAAACTTGAACAGAGAAGCGCAACGAGTGCAAGCACAAACTTCACTCGATACGGCGAAAGGTAGCGGAAAAGTTCAACCACATGCCTTAGCGATTCTTTGGAGAGTTTCACGGGCGGAAGTTCTTCCTGCGGAGTACGTCTGTATCGTGCCATTGGTGTTTAATTTGCTTGAAGATACAACGAAAGCCGCTCAACGAAGCAAGGCTTTTATCAGCAGTTCAACATCTAAACCGAGCGTCGAGTTTTTTGCATAAAACACATCGAGCGATTCTTTATCTACGGCTTTATTTTTTTGAATCGACCACAAACTCCACACGCCCGATTTTCCAACAAACACGCCGCTTTTTGAGTAACCGCCAAGCGATTCTGCCGCGCCAATCCAAGTCTTTTGATTCGTTACAACCTCCCAAATAGACTTGAAGATGTGCCGATGTCCAACAAGAAAAATAACAGGCGAAAACACAAAGAGAATCGGCGTGATGGCAAGATCGAAGAGCCGTTTGCCTAATTGGCGCGACTTATGCGAGAGATTGAACTCCACATCAGCCAGCGGCACGCTTGAAGCCAGTTCATCGATTGCGCCTTTGCCAATCATCACGTCCATGCCTTGTGGCACAATTTTGAAATCGATTGCTCGACCGTTGCAGCGCGTGATTGCGCTCAAGACTTCGGTGTTGGAAAGCGCAGGCGAAACAAAAATCAGTTCATCAAGGCGATTGATTCGCGCAATTTCATCAATGTTTTCAAGGCTTCCCAGCACACTGCCCGCAGGCAACGCGGTCGATGTCGATTCCCGCACTTCAATAAAGCCCACAATACTGTAATTCTTTCCGACTTCTTTCAACAGTTTTTCAGCCACGCTTTGTGCAATCTTTTCAGTGCCGACAATCGCCACACGTTTTTCAGGCTCAAACGCACCGCTAAAACTACGTTGAATCAGGAGCCGCGTCAGCAATCGCCACCCAAACACAAGTGCAAAGAGCATCAAGTAAGAAAACCCAAGTCCCGCACGCGAAAACGCCACCGCCTTGAAAAAAAAGTTGAAGGTCGAAGAAATCACAAACCCTGTTAAGAGTGCAGGAAATAATTTTTTGAGCGAGTAATGATACCCTTCTCGATACTGCCCAAACGACACAAACGAGAGCAGTTGAACCATTACATACACCGGCAACGCAAACTCCAAAAACGCTTCGGGATAAGCATCAAACTTCCACTTGAAGCCAATCAAACACGAAACCACCACACATAGCGCGTCAATCATTGGCACATAGAGATGTGCAAAGAGCCTACGCAAAAATGCCAGCGACGCACGCGCATAAATGCCCAAAATCAATATCGCTTCAAACCACTTTGAGGACGCATAATACTTGCGCACGAAAATCAACATCGCTTCATAAAACTGCACCACATAGTTGAAACTCATTTTCTTCGCGCTCTCACCTTTGTAGTGAATGATTTGCGTGCCAGGGTAGTAGTAAATTTTCCAGCCTGCTTGCTTAATGCGATAGCACCAATCCAAATCTTCGCCATACATGAAAAATGCTTCGTCAAACAGTCCGACCGTTTCTAAGACTTCGCGCCGCAAGAACATAAACGCGCCCATCAACGCATCGACTTCGTAAGTCTCTTCGGTTGAAAGGTAAGTGAGATTGTATCTCGCAAAGCGTGGGCTCTTTGGAAAGAGCCGCGAAAGCCCAATGATTTTGTAGAACGAGACTTCGGGACTTGGGAAACTTCTTCGGCAAGAAAGTTGAAACGAGCCATCAGCATTAAGCAACTTGCACCCTGCAACACCGATTCTTTCATCAGTTCGCATAAAGGCAATCATCTTTTCCAAAGTGTCTTCCTGCAAGAGCGTGTCGGGATTCAGCACCAGCACAAATTCGCCGTTGCACTGTCGCAAGGCTTGATTATTGGCTCTGCCGAAGCCCACGTTTTCTTTGTTGAACATCAAATGCACGTTCGGCAGGTTGAACTTGGCTTTGAGCATGGATTGCGTGCCGTCAACGGAGTTGTTATCCACGACAAAAATTTCACCGTCAATGTTTTTCATCGCTTTCAGAACAGAGTGGAGGCATTGCTCCAAAAACTCCTTGACATTGTAACTGACGATAACGATGGAAAGCGTCATTGAAGCGATTGCGGTTTCGGTTGAAAGACAGCGGCGCACACAAAGAGCTCAAGCCACTCGATATCGAGTTTGAAGCGAATGTTAGCCACGTGCGTGAGCGCGTAGACGGTGGTAAAATAAAGAAGCACAAGCAGTATGGAGAGGGCAATTTCGCGCCGAATGTGCCACACCTTCACCGTTCCCCAAACGAAGAGCGCATTTAGAACCACAACGGGCAAAAGCCTCACGACTACAAATTGAAGCGAGAGGTTCTCAAAATATCGTGGCGGGAAAAGCCAATAGAGCAACGCTTGCCAGCACGTCTTTTGCGCATACTGCAACGGCTTTTCTTTCACAGCGTTAATAAACGCCGCTTTGTAATGCGATTCCATCTGCACATCGTCGTGAACTTTTTGAAGTGAGTTTAAGTGTTGGATTTTTGTCGAGTCAAGAAATTCAAACTGTTTCAAGCCCGAGTATTCAGGAAGTAACCCGACATAAAGGTTCATGTAGAACGGCGATTTTGTGGGAATAACTTTTTCAAAGGTTAGCCAATTTCGCGCGGTCCAAACGCCAATCGGCAACAGCATTGCGGTAAAGATGATGAGGAGTGATTTTGCATTTGTGCGAAACCCAATCGCGATACACGCCACAATGGGCAGAAGCGCAATCGGCTGTGTGAGAATCAGAACGCCTGAAAGCACGCCAAACAGCGCACCGTCACGCAATGTTGCAGAGGATTTCACCGCCCTAATCGCAACAGCACACCAACACAGTGCAAGCGGCACAAAGAGATTCGTGGCTTCAATGACCGTTGGATAGTAGAGGTAAGAAGGGTGAAAGAGGAACATAAGTGCGGCGATTTTTCCCAACGTTTCCATCTTCAATGCTGTGCCAATGCGCAAAAAGAGCATCGGCAAGAAGGCAAAGAGCGCGTGCTGAACCATCACAATCGCAAGTTTTGATGCGTCGCCAAACGCCCAAATAAACAGAGCAAGAAAGAAGGGATACACAGGGGCTTTCATAGCAGTTGGGTGGAAGTCATCTTCAAAGCCGCCGTAGGCGAAGCCATCGCCGCGTGCAAGGTGTTCAGCGATGTTGAAATCTTCGACTGCATGAATGTGAGGTCGAGTAAGCAAGATAAAAGCGATGCGTAAAACAAGCGAAACGATGCAGAGCCTTGTGAACAGAGGCGTGTTCAGCCGAATGAGCCACGCGCTCATAACTTTCCGAAAAAGCTTCGCAATTTGAGTGCCCACACCATCCAAATGGCTTCCCAAATAATTTTCTTTGACATCTTCGAACTGCCGACGGTTCTATCGACGAACACAATCGGAATTTCTTTGATGCGAAAGCCGCGCTGCCAAGTTTTGAAGTTCATCTCAATTTGAAACGAGTAGCCGCCGCTTCGAACATTGTCTAAATCTAATGCTTCCAAGACATTGCGTCGGAAGAGTTTGAATCCGCCTGTTGGGTCTTGAATCGGCATGCCTGTGATGATGCGGGTGTAAAGGCTTGCGCCGATAGAAAGAAAGAGTCGTGAAAGTGGCCAGTTGACAACATTCGCTACCGAGCCGACATAGCGCGAGCCAATCACCAAGTCAGCCTCTTTAATCGCGGACAGGAAAAGCGGAATCATTCGCGGGTCGTGCGAAAGGTCAGCGTCCATTTCCATGATGAAGTCGTAGCCTTGTTCAAGTGCGAATTTGAATCCGCGCACATACGCCGTTCCGAGTCCCAACTTGCCTTCGCGCTCGATAAGATTCACGCGGGGATTTTGTGTCGCAAGTTCTTTGACCACATCAGCCGTGCCGTCGGGTGAGTTGTCATCAATGACCAGCACATCGACATCGGGCAATTCCAAACTGAAAATTGTTTCCAATACCAAGCGAATGTTCTCCGCTTCGTTGTAGGTCGGAATAATGACCAATGTTTTACCCTCCGCCAA
>Ga0308420_1001448_pt1 | contig 12453 bp, 13 predicted proteins | sample HotsprSampleMS55_FD_203802 | JGI IMG/M metagenome (GOLD analysis project Ga0308420, IMG submission 203802) | Hot spring phototrophic mat microbial communities from Mushroom Spring, Yellowstone National Park, Wyoming, United States - 20090730_MS55 ... | reverse complement strand
GCTGTTTGAGCTTGTGTTACCTTGAGTTTGCAGGAAAGGGTTAAGGTTTGGGTCATAGCTCTATTATGATTCATCAGAGCGCATTCCTCCCGACCCCAGTGCGGGGCTCCTGCGCTGGTAAGCTGAAGTTAGCGCTCCCTTACGGGGAAGTAGTATAACTGGGCTGACAGATAAAACCAACTTGGGCGCTCTCCTTGGCATGTTGACCAGATACTTTGCCCCAAGGCTACTAGATCTTCCCCTGCCCTAAGACTGCTGTTTGTTGGGGGCGAAACTTCCAAACTTGCTCAAACCATTTATGGCTGAGGCTGTTTGAGTTGGCGCTCCACTTGTTCTATTTGCCTTTTGTGTTCTTCTAAAGTGCGGCTAAAGGCATGACTGCCGTCGTAGCGGGCGACAAAGAACAGGTATTCGGTGGGTTCGGGTCGTAGCACTGCTTCTAAACTGGCGAGACTAGGGGCGGCGATCGCCCCAGGGGGGATGCCCTGATTTAGGTATGTGTTGTAGGGGTGGGGTGTGCGCACCTGCTTGAGGGTGAGAGGGCGTTCCTTAGTTTGCTTGATCCCCAAGCCATACTCCACCGTGGGGTCGGACTCTAGGGGCATTTTTTTTTGCAGGCGATGCCAGAACACTCCCGCAATCAGCCGCCGTTCCCGTTCCACTGCTGTTTCTTTTTCCACAATGCTGGCTAGGGCTACCCAGTCTTTGAGACTTAGATTGACCATCGGCGGCGGGATTTGCCGTTGGTGGGCTTGATACACAGGCAGTGCCACTTCTGCAAAGCGATCTAGCATTATCTCCACTGCCATTTCGGGGGTGGTAGCTCCCACAATCATTTCGTAGGTGTCGGGGAACAAAAATCCTTCCAAATTGGGGCTGTCTGCAGGAAGCCAAGGGCGACGGTTACGGGGAGGGCGGTCGGCGATCGCCAGAAATTCTGCCTGACTAAATAAACCCTTTTCTTCAAACAGTGCCCCCATTTCCCTGAGATTGAAACCCTCGGGGATAGTAACCCGCACCACTTTGATTTGACCAGTTTGCAGTTTAGCCACTACCTCAGGCAGAGACAGATTGGTAGGGAATTCATAGGTACCCGCCTGTAGGGGTTGCCCCCCCTGCCATACTTGCCACTGAACCAACAGGCGCAGTGCTAGGCTAGAACGGATTACTCCTGCCTGTTCCAGTTTTTCAGCGATCGCCTGTGTGGATGTGCCCTCGAGAATATCAATGCGAATGGTGTGCCCCCCTGTGGATTGGGGCGGGCTGACCGCCCACAGCCACCACGCCGTACCAGACCAGCCAAGTGCCAACACTGCGATTGGTAGCCCCAGTTTTACCCAGCTACTCTTCACAATCCTCATCATCTTCCAATTCTTGCAGACGCTGTTGGATGTAGGGATACAGTTTCTCCAGTTCCTCAGCGTCAAATACAGGTTCTATTTTGCCATTGCTATTCCGTCTTGCATAGAAATACATGGGGTCTAGGGGCACAAAAATAGAATAAGCCTGCTCCTCGTGGTAAAACTGCGCTATTTCCTGCAATTCTTCACTCAGTTCCTCATCCTCAGTGTCTAGCTCCACGATTTGCTCTTCATCTATTTCAGGTAGTTCTCCCTCCACTGTCAAAGTGAAGGCAGTGCGTTTCAAAATGAGATTCTGCTCTGACAATACCGCTTTGGCGATAGGAAAAATTAAATCCAGTTCTTCGTCATCAATATCCGTGAGTTCTGATTCCTCTTCATTCACATCCCGCCATGCCAAAATCTGCACCGCCGCATCCACAGGTTGCAGGAGAAGATACTCTATTCCATCTACTTCAAAAACATCATCCACTTCGCAGGGAAGAGTTTTACCTGTCTCATCAGCTAGGATTACGGGAGAGTCGTACATCAGTAAACCGCCCAAATGACTGACAGCATTATGCCAGTTTTTGAGGATAGTTTTCGAGATTGGGGCAAAAAACTTTCCCCTGCCTTTCTATAGCTGGGCCTCTGTTATACTAGGTATACTAGGCTTGACTAGGGGACTGGCAGTAGGGGTATGTACAACTTCATCTTCTACAACCCTGTAAAAATCCTGTTTGGCAGGGGTCAAATTGCCAACATAGGGCAGGAAATCCCCACCTCTGCCAAGATTTTGTTGACCTATGGCGGCGGCAGTATCAAACGCAATGGAGTCTATGACCAAGTGGTTAAGGCGCTGTCAGGGCATAACTTCATCGAGTTTGGTGGCATTGAACCCAATCCTCGCTACGAGACCCTCATGCAGGCGGTGGAACTAGTGCGCCAGGAAGGAGTGGATTTTTTACTGGCGGTAGGGGGCGGTTCTGTGCTGGATGGCACTAAGTTTATTGCGGCGGCGGCGCATTTTGTAGGCGATCCTTGGGATATTTTGGCAAAACAAGCCCCTATCTCCTCTGCCCTGCCGCTGGGAACAGTGCTGACTCTGCCTGCCACTGGCTCTGAGATGAACACTAATGCAGTGGTAACCAAGTGGGCAACACGGGAAAAGCTCTATTTCAGCAGTCCACTGGTGTTTCCCAAGTTCTCGGTACTCGATCCTGAAACTACCTATTCCCTACCCCTGCGCCAGATTGGCAACGGTATTGTGGATGCCTTTACCCATGTGGCGGAACAGTATCTTACTTTCCCCGCCAACGCCCCCCTGCAAGACCGCATGGCGGAGGCAATTTTGGTGACACTGATTGAGGAAGGACCCAAAACTGTACGAAACCCCACGGACTATGAGGCACGGGCAAATGTGATGTGGTGTACTACCATGGCGCTCAATGGCTTGATTGGGGCAGGAGTGCCGCAGGACTGGACAACCCACATGATTGGACATGAACTAACCGCTCTGCACGATCTGGATCATGCTCAAACTCTGGCGGTGGTACTACCTAGCGTACTGACATGGCAAAAACAGCAGAAGCGGGAAAAACTCCTGCAATATAGCGATCGCATCTGGCACATCAGCGGGGGTAGCCCAGAGGAGCGCATTGAGCAGGCGATCGCCAAAACCCGGGCTTTCTTTGAATCTGTGGGCGTGCCCACTCGCCTTTCTGCCTACGGGGTGGACACCAGCACTATCCCAAGAATTGTCGATAGGCTAGAACGCAGGGGGGTGTTTCCCCTAGGCGAGCGCAGGGATATTAGCGCTGACGCCGTGGCGAAAATTTTAGCTATGAGCGCCTAGCGCCAACGGCGATTTTCCAACTCCCTGACCTGTCGCTCTAGGCGATCAATTCTCCCCCGCAGTTCGTCAATTTCGTTTTGGCGAGGTAAGCCCAAGTCTTGCATGATATATTTCACCTGCCGCTGAATGAGCTGTTCTAGGTTGATCTGCTCATTTTTCAGTCGTTCACTAATTTCGCTGATAAACTCTGCCGCCTGTTCAGCATTGATCTTGCCATCCTTGACCCAATCGTCAGCCACTTCCCGCAGTTTCTCTGCCACTAGGGAAGTAGTGCCAATGCCAATCATCAGCAGTTGTTTAAGTAGGTTGTTTTCATCCATGGTTGGTCTCACAAGAGAATTTTAGGGGGAACTAGCAAAAACAACAGAGCATTGCCCACGAAGGGTGGCTCTTGAGGTAAGGTCAACCCTATCACTCCCGCCTTCTTCAAGATTAGCACCCCTTTGGCTGTCCCCCAGAGCAGGATCTCCGCCCATGCACTCAAATCAGGTTCATGCCCCACTAATCCCAAGGAAAAATTGGGCTGATTTAATTGCTTTAACCATTCCAGCCACGCAGTCAAATCCCCCTCTGGAGCTAGTAGGGGATTTACCTCCACAGGTAAACGGTGCCCATACACCTCTGCGAAAATCTGGGCGGTTTGGCTGGCTCTGAGAAAGGGACTAGTTTGCAGTAAGTCAAAGGTCAAGCCCAGCTTGTGTAGTTTTTGGGCTACCTTGCGGGTTTTGCTGATGCCTTCTTCAGTGAGGGGACGCTGACTGTCATCAGGATAGACACTATCGTTGCGATCGCCCGCTAGACCGTGTCTTATAAGGTAAAGATTTAGCATAACCAATTTCTGCGCAGTAAATCTACCTATAGCAGTATGTGCTTCCCCAGAGATTAAATTACTATTAAGCTAACGCAATAATTCTTAATCAAAATCTAAAGGAGAGAAAAACCATGACTCAGAACACCACTCCCGCCTCTGAACCTAAATTTGGCTTCAATGCCTTTGCCGAAACTTGGAATGGTCGTTTGGCAATGCTTGGCTTTGTGATTGGTCTAGCCACTGAAGCGATCACTGGTCAAGGTATTCTGTCCCAAATTGGCTTGATGTAAGTTTGTTTCTGTGGCTATCCTTGGGCTGGTGGCATTTCCCACCAGCTTCTTCATGGCTCCCTAAAATATGGCAAATTCTTATATTTTTCTTAACAAAGCGTGAATTTTTCCTAGTTACTGCTAGTCTTAGCCTATGGTTTTTACTTGGCGAGTTTATGATGCTCAAAGCACTGACTATCCTAGCGCTAGTGCTTGCAGTGTTATTGACAAATAAACTAGCTTTAGTCATTGCTGTAGCTCTTGAAATAATTGACGGCATGGTCTATTCTTGGCGCAAGTCCAGTGCTTCTCGTCTCTAGTTTTCTTGAGAAGGTGGAACTGCAAGAGTTTTCTATTATCTGTTACATCTAGGGGAAGGGTTAGTGCAATCCCGCTTGCGGATCAAAAGGGAAGAGTTCACCTATCAGTTTGGACAGAAGGAATGAATTTCCTAGAAAGTGCACGCATGGCTGTACGCACGCTGGCGGCTAACCGTTTGCGCAGTGTGCTAACTATGCTGGGAATTGTTATTGGCAATGCGTCAGTGATTGTGATGGTGGGAGTGGGGCAGGGGGCACAGAGGTATGCCGCTAACCAGTTTCAGTCCTTGGGAACGGATGTAATTTTTATAATTGCTGGCACTGACAATGCTCGACGCAATATTATTGCTCCTCCTAATCGTTTGGTCTTGGCGGATGCAGAGGCGATCAGCGCCCAAGTACCTGCTGTTAGTGCCGTTGCTCCGCAAATCAACGGTTCAGAGTTAGTCATAGCAGGCAGTAACGCCAAGCGTGCCACTGTTTTGGGCACTACCCCCAGCTATGCCATCGTTAGAAATGCGGAAGTGTCTGCGGGGCGGTTCATTAGTGACGCAGACAACCAGCGCAGTGCGCGAGTGGTCACCTTGGGTTCTGCCATTGCCAAGGAGTTATTCCCTAACCAAAGTCCCATTGGGCAGTATGTGCGCATTAGGGGCACTAGCTATGAAGTGATTGGGGTGATGGCAGAAAAAGGAGCCTTTCTGGGCACAAACCAAGACGACACAGTATTTATGCCCATCAATACTATGGTCAACCGTCTGTCAGGGCGCACTTCCCCCTATGGGATAGCGGTGCAGGTGATCAACGCCATGGCCAAGAACAGCGCCAGTGTGGAGGCGGCGGCATTTCAGATCACTAACTTGCTAAAGTTGCGCCATCAGGTGTTTGACTCCAACAGTGAGGAAACTTTCACAGTGCGCACCCAAAGGGATGCTCTGGAGATCGTTGGCAACATTACGGGGGCATTGACTATCATGCTGTCAGCGATCGCAGGGATTTCTCTGATAGTGGGCGGGATTGGCATTATGAACATCATGCTGGTATCGGTTACGGAACGCACTCAAGAAATTGGCTTGCGCAAGGCGATCGGAGCCAAACAGCGGGATATTCTCAGTCAGTTCCTCATTGAGGCAGTGATTCTAGCAGTGGCAGGGGGAGTTTTGGGGACGGCCCTTGGCATTGGCGGAGTTGCCCTAGTGGCAATGACTACTCCCCTAGAGGCGGGGGTGTCAGGGGTAGCAGTGGTGATGGCTCTGACAGTATCGGGGGGAATTGGGTTGTTTTTTGGGGTATTCCCCGCCCGCCAAGCGGCAAAGCTAGACCCCATCGTTGCCCTGCGGAGTATTTGAACCTATGCAGACCCAACTCATACCCACTAGGTCTCAACTGCAACGGGCGGAGGTAATTCGTCTCGAGGGTGTCTGCAAGTACTATGGGGCGGGGGAAACCAGGGTTACTGCCCTAGATCATGTGGATATGGCAATTCATGCGGGGGAATACTGTTGCATTATGGGCGCTTCGGGGTCGGGCAAAACTACTTGCATGAATATCATTGGCTGTTTGGATCGCCCTTCCGCTGGGCGCTATTTTTTGCAAGGTCAGGATGTTTCCCAACTGGACGACGATCAGCTAGCCACCATTCGCAATCGCAAACTGGGGTTTGTCTTTCAGTCCTACTATCTCCTGCCCCAACTGACTGCTCTGGAAAATGTGATGCTCCCCATGATCTATGCCAATGTCCCTGCCAGAGAGCGTAGGGAGCGGGCAGAGAAAATGCTAAATCGGGTGGGTATGGGACACCGTTTGCACAACCGCCCCAATGCTCTGTCGGGAGGGCAACAACAGCGAGTGGCCATCGCCAGAGCTTTAGCCAATGACCCAGTAATTATTCTGGCAGATGAACCGACGGGGGCGCTGGATTCTCGCACTGCCAGTGAAGTAATGGAGTTGTTCACGGAACTAAATGCCAGTGGCATTACTATCGTTGTAGTCACCCATTCTGCCGAGGTGGCACGCCATGCCCAGCGCATTTGCCTGTTCAAAGACGGCAGGATTCTCCATGACCATTTGCATCCCAGCGACTTGAGCCAGAAGCACTTTGGTTGATCTGCGGGGCAAAAGTGCTATAATTAGCCACTTGTGAAAAATTAGCCGTCCCCAGCGTATGTTGCTAACTCTCCCTTGCAAAAGCCGACCTGAGAAGCAGAATCCGCGCGCTCTCCGCCGCAGTGGACAGATTCCCGCCGCTGTCTATGGACACAAGGGGGCAGAGTCCACTTCCATTGTGATCAATGCTAAAGACCTGCAGGCACTGATGCGCCGCCATCGGGTGGTGGTGGGGAATACTCTGATCCAGTTGGAGATGGAAGACGGAGACCTGCGGGAGAAAACTCTGATCCAAGAGTTGCAGAGACACCCTTTCAGGGATGAGATTTACCACATCAGTTTTTTTGCCATTTCCAAGCAAAAATCCATTGCCCTTAACATTCCTCTGCACTATGTAGGAGTACCTGCGGGGGTAAAAGCAGGGGGGTCTATGAACATTCTCAAGAATGAAATTCGCGTAGCTTGCCCTCCAGACAAAATTATTGACAGGTTGGATGTAGATGTCAGTGAATTGACCATCGGCAAGGGAATTCATGTGGGGGAACTGCCCCTGCCCGAAGGGATCAAAGCGCTCTCTGATCCCTCAGTGCTAGTGGTAACTATCCTGCGCAAATAGTTGCAACCCAATGCAGGCGATCGCCAAGTGGCTAGAGGTATTTCTCCAGCCCAAGATGCTAGTGATCCTAGGCTATGGGTTTGCTTCAGGACTGCCTTTGCTTCTCACTAAAGACACCTTGCAGGCATGGATGACCAAAGACGGGATCAACATTGAAACCGTGGTGTGGTTCTCTTTGGTCAGCCTGCCCTACTCCCTAAAAGTTCTTTGGTCTCCCTTGGTGGATCGCTTTACTCTTCCTTTTCTCGGACGGCGGCGGGGATGGATTTTGCTAGTGCAGTTGGCGCTGATGGTGGCGATCGCCCTGATGGCAAGCCAAAGTCCCAAGCAAAATCTAGAGGCATTGGCAATACTCGGGGTAGTAGTCGCCTTTCTCAGTGCCACCCAAGACATTGTCGTCGATGCCTACCGTGCTGACATCTTGGAGAAACACGAAGCGGGAGCAGGAGCGGGGATCGCTGTGCTAGGTTATCGCCTGGCTCTACTGACCACTGGCGCTCTGGCTTTTAGGTTGGCTGATAGGATTGGCTGGCAGTGGGTCTATTTACTGATGGCAGGGTTGATGGGCATAGGCATAGCCACCACCCTGTGGGGCAAAAATCCACCCAGTGAAACTATCCCTGCCATTTCTCTGGTAGAGGCGGTGTGGCAACCATTTGTAGAATTCTTGCAACGCTTGACCTTCAAAAAAGGACTGCTAATTCTCCTGTTTATCTTTCTCTATCGTCTCGCAGATTCTCTGGTGGCGGTGGTCGCTGTTCCTTTCCTGTTGTCGCTGGGGTTCAGCCAAACTGAGTTGGGGGATATCAGGGGAGGCATTGGTTTAGTAGCTACTCTGGTGGGAACCCTAGCAGGAGGAGCGGTGTTGAGCAGAATCGGCATCAACAAATCCCTGTGGATTTTTGGCATCCTGCAAGCGGCAAGCAACGGCTTCTACTGGCTCTTGGCGCAGGCAGGACAAAACTTGCCCCTGATGCTAGTTACAGTAAATGTGGAAAATTTTTGTACGGGCTTGGGGACGGCGGCATTGGTGGGCTTTTTGATCACCATATGCAATCAACAGTTTTCGGCAACCCAGTATGCCTTACTCTCCAGTCTGGTGGCATTCGGGCGGGACGTGGTGGTGGCTCCCTCGGGGGAAATAGTGAAGTTTCTGGGCTGGCAGGGTTTCTTTGCCGTGAGTATTTTTGCTTCCATACCGAGTCTGCTCCTCCTGCCCCTGTTTGCCCCTTGGGAAGAAGAGAAGTGACGACTCCCGACACTCATCTTTGTTGAGTAAACACAACTTGATAAAGTGCGGGCTTCACGCTTCATAGACTTGTCTGTACAGTGGAAAACCCGTTCTAGGATCAGAGGTAAACTCCTGATTCAGAGTTTAGGGTTTTCCAGTGGAAAACCCGTTCTAGGATTCAGAGGTAAACTCCTGATTCAGAGTTTAGGGTTTTCCAGAGGTCTCTGCGTGCTGACACCGTGCGTCCCACGGCGTAGCCAAAACTTGTCTATAGATTATAGTAGCATAATAGGCTTTCATCCCGACACTGTTCCGAAGGTGGCGCAAGCCATTTTGCTCTTGAGTAAACACAATTCACAAATGCGTGGCTTCCCGCCGATTTAGCTAATCTTTGGTCAGTACTAAAATCCCCATCATGCCCCCAGCGATCGCATAGTGGGTAGCTGAACGGAAACCGCAACTTAGGGCAATTTGTTCTTGAACCCTGCCTTGGGGAAATCTCTGCAAGCTGGGATAGAGATAACCATATTCCTCCGCTAAGCCATAGAGTGTGGCTATGGGAACAACGATATTGGTCAAGTAAAATTCTTGAAATTTTCGCCCTAGGGGATCATAAGGCAAATGGAAATCCAAAATTACTGCTCTGCCCTGCAATTTGAGTACCCGATACACTTCCTGCAAGCACTGGCGCATATCCACCACATTGCGCAGGCCGTAGGCTATACTCACTCCATCAAAGGAAGCGTCCGCAAAGGGCACATTCAGCGCATCCCCCAACTGCCAGTGAATATATTTTTGAATGTGCGGGGGAAATCTGCGCTGGGCGATCGCCAACTGGGCGGGGGCAAAATCTACCCCAAATACCTTACCTGTAGGGGCTACTTGGAGAGCCAGCAGACCCGCCATATCTCCACTGCCACAGCACAAATCCAACCATACTTCTCCAGGTTTGGGCTGAGCCAAGCGCACTGCCATTTTTTTCCACAGGCGGTGACTGCCCAAACTTAACCAGTCATTCAACTGATCGTAGTAGGGAGCAATGCGCTCAAAGAGAGCACGGATGTAGTCGGCTGAGGTCTGCTCCATATTCACTGACCAATGGCGATCGCTGTAGGCTCCTGTTCTCTTCTGCCAAAAAGTGCTTTGGGGAAAAGCAACCTCTGTAGAAGCAACCACAGGGACACCAGTTCATTGGGTACATCCTGGCGTTTCCACTGCCCAGGGCGACAGAACAACAGTTCCACCAACTGTCTTTGGCGGGGCAGATCGACATTGACAAAATCAACCCGCACCATGGGGAATTCCCGCTCAGGCTCGGTTTTGCTAATTACCCCATCCAATTTGATCTGCTCTTCCATCAGTTCTATTTCTACAGGAATGGACTGATGGGGTTGCAATGAGGGAACTCCTGATTGGGTTAGTAGAATCACTGCTCCCACTTCAGAAATCGTGGAAGTAATGCCCCAGAAGGTCTGATCTCCCATCTGTAAACGCACCACCCGCCGCAGATAGAACCACTCAAAAGTCTCAGGTTTGGGCAAATCCAGCATTACCAGAATAGCAATTCCCAAAAGCACCAAGTTGTAGGTACTCCACCACCAGCCCAAATCCAATCCCCTAGTATAGCTTATTCCCAAAGAATAACTATTCATTTCCATCACACACTTGCCCAAGTTGAGCCATAAACTGACCGCAGTTAGCACAAATAGAACCATGAGAGGAAGGGACAAGCGCCAGTTAAATTTCAAGTGATCGCTCCTTGTGCCTTTAGGTGTAACCTTAAAACTCCCCCCAAAGGGATGAAATAGGGTGCGCAAAGTTGCCAAAGACAAAGGAATGCACAGTACCACATCGTAAATCTCGGAAATGAATAGAGAGCGGGCGTGATAGCTCAACCAGGAAAACACTAGTAGATTCACCACATAGAACGGTAGGAAGTAGAAAATTACTTCTTCTAGGGTCGCTCTCACAGGAATTACCCCTAGATAGGAATAGGCAAGGGGAACTAGTAAAAATCCCACCCGCGACAGGGCAGTAAACCAGTGCATGATCCCCGTCAGATGTGCCAGCCTTTGAATGGGACGCAAGCCAGGAATAGTCAGGGGATTCTCTTCTATGAAAAAGGCTTGCAGGGTTCCTTGGGCCCACCTCAGCCGCTGATTGGCATGGGCGCCCATGTTCTCAGGAGCGGCACCAGCGCTCAGTTTTTCATCCAGATACACTAACTTGTATCCTCGGTGAGACAGTTTAACGGAAGTAAAGTAATCTTCACATAGAGAGCTAGTGACAAATCCACCTCCAGCTTCCTGTAAGGCACTGCGGCGCACCACAAAGGAAGTGCCTGCACACACCACACTATCTGTTCCATCGCGCACAGGTTGAATCTGGCGATAGAATACTTCCTGATCGGGAAGGATGATATTTTCCAATCCCAAGTTGCGGGCAATAGGGTCTGGACTGTAGTAGCTTTGGGGAGTTTGTACTAGGGCAACTCGTTCATCTTGGAAAAAACCTACTGTGCGAATGAGAAAGTTTTTGGTCGGCACAAAATCTGCATCAAAGCAAGCAATCAGTTCTCCATTGGTGTTGGCAATACCATAGTTCAGGTTACCTGCCTTGGCATGGCGATTGTCAGGGCGACTCAGATACTCACAGCCCAACTCCTGAGCTAGCGCCTTGATGTGGGGTCTCCTAGTATCGTCTAAGATATAGATTTTCTTATAGGGATAGTCCATCGCCTGACAGCCGATTACAGTTCTTCTCAGGATGAACTCTGGCTCATCGTAGGTGGGAATCAATACATCTACCGTAGGGCAAAATTCCCCAGAGATTACCGCCTGAGACTTCTCATCAGCTTCCCGTCGCCGATCACGACTCTGCACCAGCAGGAACAGTTGTAACGCTCCATTCAAAAGGGAAAACATTTCTAAACAGAATAGCCCCACACTGACGGCAGCATTCACAGGATCAGTCAGATTTAGGGTCGTCAGCGATCGCCACAAAACATAGCGTATGGTCAGGATCAGCAGAATAGCCACAATCACCAACCTTGACCACTGCTCAGGCTGGGGCGAAATGTAGGTAATTACCAATGCCACCACCGATAGAGCAATGGTGGGAAAAAAGAGAAAACCACCCATAGAAAGAGGCACTTGCAGCCAGACAGGCGGTTGCCGTTGCCATACCTGCAACTGCCAAACAATTTGTTTAATCACCCCAATATGGGCAAACCACGCCGCCACCAATAGGGCACTACCGATGACAATCCCCACCATCACTAGCGTAGCCACTGGCGGTCGCATTATTTGCCACCCCTTAGCATGCCACTTGCGGGACTTGAGAAATAGCATCGCCCTGCGCTAGTTGAGTTCTGGATGTTGTGCCAAGACCTCCTGCCAAAAGTGAATTTCGCCTTGACAGTGAACTACCACCTTGCTACCACTCGCCAGAGACAAGACCTGCTCTTGGATTACTTCTCCTGCCACTACAGGAATGGTGGGAGTACCTGCGCGACTGATCAACTGTGCTCGCTCCCACGCACGGACAATATCCTCTGGACTAATCGTTCTCGATACTTCAAGAGCTAGGTAAACTTCTCGGGTCTGTTGGGCAGTTTGCAGTTTTCCTTTGACTACTACATCGATCAGAATAGCTTTTTTGAATTCTGATTCATCCAACACCTCCCGCAGATGGTCGGCTAAAACTTCTTTGGGCAATATGCGCGATCGCTTGAGCAGACGAGCAAAATACACTGCCCCATTCTTTTGGTAGTGATCTTGCAAACGCCACCCTTGGAGATCACCGACCTTACTTTCCAAACTATCCAACCGCCGCTCAATTAGCTCAAAGCGACGGTCAATTTCCTCCAACCGCCGCTCAATTAGCTCAAAGCGACGGTCAATTTC
>Ga0308420_1001446_pt1 | contig 12457 bp, 13 predicted proteins | sample HotsprSampleMS55_FD_203802 | JGI IMG/M metagenome (GOLD analysis project Ga0308420, IMG submission 203802) | Hot spring phototrophic mat microbial communities from Mushroom Spring, Yellowstone National Park, Wyoming, United States - 20090730_MS55 ... | reverse complement strand
TAGCGGTATGGCGCGGGCCGCTGGCTCCTGCGCCGGTAGCGCGGTCCGCGACATTGTCGGGAACCGTGCAGGTCGAGCGGCGGTTCAGCGCAGCCCTGGATATGGAGCGCGACCTCACACTCTATCTACCGCCGGGCCACGCCGTTTCTGGGAACTACCCGGTCATCTACGCAGCTGATGGTGAAGCGGTAGCGGGACTGGCGCAGGTCATCGAGCCGCTTATCACTACAGGATCAATCCCGCCGCTTCTGATTGTTGGCGTCCACTCCGGCGAAAGCGATGTGCGCGCCATGGAATATTTGCCGCACATCAATCCGCGACGGTTTATGGCCCACGCCCGTTTCTTTGTGAACGAGGTTGCATCATGGGCCGAGAAAGAGTTGGGCGCAACACCAAAGCGTATGCAGCGCGCGGTATTCGGCTTCTCCAACGGCGGTGTCTTCGCTGGCGAGATGGTGCTCCGGCATCTGGAACATTTTGGCGTGGCAATGACGTTCTCATCCGGATACGCCCCCACCATCAAACGATGCCATCCGCGCCTTGCGGTGCGATGGTACGCCGCCGCCGGTCTGTTCGAAGCGGGATTCTATGAACAGACCCGCGCCGGTGCGCTCGCGTTGGAACGCGCCGGCGCCGAGGTCATATTCAGTGCCAGAGCCGCCGGTCACGACTACGTGATGTGGGAAGAGGAGTTTGCCGCCGCAGTGCGCTGGGCCTTCTCCCAACTGTAGTCGGGCCTTTATGAATTCTCAGAAATTGGTCAGAACAGAGCCTCCTCACGTGAGCGGTTTGCCGTCGGGGTGAACCCCTCGGCTATTGTGTGCCGTCGGGGGAACCCCTCGGCTAAGCGGGGCGAAGCCCGCCCGCGCGGGCTATTGTGCCGTGGGGGGGAACCCATCTCAAGGGTAGAGTTCCTGGGCGAGATGCGCGGTTTGCTGCATTCCCGTGCGCTTTTGCCCCTCATCCCCCCAACCCCCTTCTCCCACAAGGGGAGAAGGGGGAGTTTGGGCATCCTGAAGCTCAAAACGAGAGAAGGAACGCAGGCGCCTCCCAAAAAACCTACCCCTGTAAAGGGTGCACCCCTCGGCTATTGTGTGCCGTGGGGGGGAACCCCTCGGCTAGACGAGGCGAAGCCCGCCTGCGCGGGCTATTGTGCCGTGGGGGGGAACCCCTCAGCTAGACGAGACGAAGCCCGCCTGCGCGGGCTATTGTGCCGTGGGGGGGAACCCCTCGGCTAGACGAGGCGAAGCCCGCCTGCGCGGGCTGGCGCGCCGCGCATTGCGCCGGTGCGCCCGGTTGCCGAGGGGATGCGGCCAGGGTTGCTGCTGGCCAACCGCTTCGGTGTCTCGCTGTATGAGGACATCCAGAGCGACCTGGGCGTCAGCGGTATGGGTTGGGCGATCCGGCCCTTCAGCGGCAGTGACGACCACGGCGACGGGCTTGCCGCGATCGGCTACGACCTCGACGGGCTGCTGGCGAGCCGGGCGCGGCCGGACGCCTACGTCCCGAAGTACCTCAGCGCGGACGACACACCGCCGCCGGGCATCGGCGTCACGTGTCTGGTGGTTGAGATCGACAGCGGCAGCGAGGACGCCTGCCAGCTCGCGCAGCGCGCCCGCAACTGGCGCGTCCGCTAGGATCAGACCGCCTGGCCGATGGCCACCCACACGATCTGGATCACCGATAAGGGCTTCGCCCGCCTGGAGGCGATCTGGAGCGCCTGGACGCAGCATGCGCTCCTGCCCGCCTTCTTCACCACCGTCGAGACGCTCATCCTCGGTACTGGCAGGCTCTGGCATCCCTGGAACCGGCGCTGGCACCTACTCGACGGCTGCAGTGTGTGGGTCTGGCACGACATGTACGACCGCCCGCACTCACTGCGACCGTGGGATCTGGAGGAGGCGACATGTTTGAGCAGCCGGTGGCGGTGCAGGCGAGGAGTCTGGGGGAGAGCGTCGAGAACCGGGATCGCAGACATTGACCAGGATTGTCCGTCGCTCAACTTTTATTTTCTAGGCTATCAAGTAGCTGATTAATCGCTTCGAGAAGAGCCCCCACCTCACTGGGTTGCACGCCCATTCGTATCTGCATCTCATCAGAATCGAACATTCCTCTAACTTCGTTTAGGGCATTATTAATCATAACGAGCTCGCGCTCGTTTAACACGACCATCGCCTCGTTTGTCTGCATAGCTATAATGCGCATAACCACCCCCTATTAGTGAGATTTGACTACATATTAACTGGGCTTTTGCAAAGTCCAGCTAGGCTACGGCGAGTTGCACCTGGATTTTGGGCAGACTCCACCCCTCGTTGGCACGGGCGACGACCCAAGCGACCGTTTTCCGCAAGACCTCACGTGACATAGCTCGACAGGCTCGGCCGACGGTCATCAGCACTTCGGGCGCCCACTCCTGCGGCCGGTCCTGCTGCAATTCAGTCATGATTGCGCGGTACGCCAGGAAGACCAAGTACATGTGCCGGGTCTGGCCCAAGCCATTCCTGAGCTGACAATCGCCCATGCCGAGATGCTGCTTGCCGTCCCGATGGAAGGTTTCCGTGCCCGTCCGACGCTGGCGATAGGCTTTGAGGATGCGCGTGATCTCCCAGATCGTGCGATTGGTGACGAGGATCTTGCGCGGTTCCGCATCGTCGCGGTTGCGCCAGAGCACGACGAGCCGTACCGGGTGGTTTACTTTGGGGATGCGTACCGTCTTACTGAACCAGTATTGGGTTTTGCCGTTGATGGTGATGCGCTCACGGGCACTGATCGGGATCGTCGCGGCCCACTCGCTGGCTTTGCGCTCCTGATCGCCGACCTGAAGTTTCCGATTGAACTTGAGATCGCCCACGTACACCCGGTCATAGCCATGGATGTGGTTCAACACCTCCGCGTGGGTAAAATAGCTGTCGAAGGTGAAGACCCTTGGGATGCCCCGCTCGACCACCCAATCGATCAGGTCGCAACTGAGGTCGGTATGGCTCAGGAATGGGGTCTTTTCCGCCTCACACAGCTCCCGCTTGCGGAAGCGGCGAAACTCCAGCGGATAGTGTTTGCCCGAGCTACAGACGTAGTTAATAATGAGGTAACCGTGGGCAATCAGGTGGCGTTGGTCGGCGTGATCCCAGAACCAGCCCACATCCTCGATCAGCTTGCCATCGTGGTCGATGAGGGTGTTGTCGAGCGGGATGGTGCCCGACGGACTATAGCGGGTGCGGCTATTGCGTTGCAGCAGTTCCAGGCGTCGGGCGTTGAATTGGGCCGCATCCCAGGTCACCTCGGTCAGCCAGCGATTGAGGCAGGATTGGTTGGTGGTGACGGCAAACTCCCGGTTGATCCCGCTGACGTTCTTCCGCTCGGCCACAAACAGTCCAGTCAGATACTCGGCAAAGTGCCGCCGTTCCGGTTCGTTGGCAAACAGGTCGCCATACTGCGCCACCAGCTTCTGCACTAGGCTGGGATACTCGACGATCGCTGGCATCGTGGTCCCTTTTCCTCACGCTGCGCCGCGTCCTGATGCCTCCATCCTACCATGCCTGGCAAGCCCTTCCAGACTTTGCAAAAGCCCAGTATTAAAATCGGTTCGATAGACATCTTCAGCACCCTGTTGACAAAAGAGAACGAGCGTTCTCTTATAGCGGTAGAAAGAAACGGCATACGCTCAAGAATGTCCTTATTGTTGATGAAGACGGCTCTATTCATTTTCTGAGCGATACATATGAAGGATCGGTCCATGAGAAGCGTATCGCCGATGAAGCCGGATATGCCCTGCCATCGGGAAGTGTTCTCTATCAAGATACCGGATTTCAAGGCTTTTATTGTGAAGGCGTCCTGATCATGCAACCGAAGAAGCGACCGCCCAAGGGAACCCTGACCGCCGAAGAGAAGGCGGAACATCGCCGAATATCGTCCATTCGTGTGCGTATTGAGCATAGCATTGGCAGCGTCAAACGTTATCGCATCATACGTGATGTCATACGGTCACGTTGTTCGGAATTCCGGGATAAGGTAATAGAAACGTGCTGTGGATTGCACAACTTCCGCCTCATCCAGAAAAAGCGAATAAATGATCAAAACAAACCTTGATAAGGTCTGATTTACCGAGAAACTGTGGCAGAAAGTAAGAAAGGACATCAGCTTTGTTTGTCGAGTTTAGGGTATTCTGAATCGTACCGACTGCCATCAATCCAAAAAATCCAAATAAGCTTCATTAATCAGATCAAGGATCGCATCACTTCAATTTGTCATAGTAGCTTTTTGGAGGGTCGTAATTGTCGGGATTTGGCTTAAAAATAGTTCCCACATCAGGATGGCTTGGATCAACTATCACGACAGCCTGATAATGATCGCTCCAATATGCTGTTCTTCCAAAGCGTAACTGTTTTGGCTCACTGCTATCCATAATCTCTTGCGTGATCCTTTGTAAGTCTTCCGGCGTTTCCACACCGTCGAATTGTCCCTTGTGCTTCTCAAAGGCATGCCCGTGTGCAATCTTATAAGCAGTATCTGCTGTATCCTCGGTGACTTCAGTATTAGCCATATGCTGCGGTTCATGCCCATGGTCTAGATTTTTTTCTTTATTATCACCTGTCGTGTCACTTTCCCACCCTAGAGCAGTCCTGACCTCCTCCCTAGCACCCCCAGGATGGTCACGAATATGCTGCAACTCAGTATTCCAAAAGTTCGCCTCGCGATCATTCGGGCCATAGGGCTCCAAGTAGTATGGATCTTTTGAGAGATCAGTCGGTGCGGCTGTATCAACGGGTGCGTCATCGCTGAAGGTGTACTCCACATCGAGCTCCGGCCTACGCATGTCATCAGAATCACGCTCGACTGGAGTAATGCCCTCGGCGATCTGGGCGTCAGCGGTGTCATCAACGGAGTTGTCACTTTGGCTGTCAAATTGCTCCGGAGTCCGCACGCCCTCGGCATTACCTTCCATCTCAGATCGCTCTGGAGGCTTTTCTTCCCGTATTTGCTTATCTTTGTCATCGTGTACGTCTGACATAACAGCTTTCCGAGATTACGCACTGCTGTCGATTGCAATCATCTCATCGAATCGCTCGCGCTGAAATCGCTGGAAGGTGAAGCTATCGCCCGCCTGCTGCACCCAGTAACACCAAGCCGCATCCGGAAGATTAGCGTAGCCAGCGTTCTTTGCTGCCTCCTTCATCACAGATATAAACTCTCTCCACGCAGTATAAGCCGTTGCAGTACGTTCCTGCTGTTGGGGGCGCAAAACCTGCCAGCGATCATAGAAGACCTTATGTAGATTCTTGTCGGTGGTTTGAGACTCAATCGCAGCTCGATAGAAGCATCGGCTACGGCAAAACGTACAGCCTTGAAATGGAAGTACAAGATCGGGATATTGTTGATAAAATACTTGCATATGCTGAATTAGTTCTTCTTCATTCATCTGGTCATCGTATTGTCTGTCACGCTTGTAAGCTGGTACCTCAATAAAGGTCGGTTTTTCAAAGCCGCTCATAAACACGGCTGCGTGTCCAACCTGGAGTGTCTGGACTTTTCGCTTCTGCTCCGGATCCATCACCATCGCATTTCCGATCGCCTCAACCTCGCTATGACCGACAATCTGATGTGCGATCTTGAGACCGGTGTTGTTCATCGCGCCTCGTACAAGCATAGATGGGCTCTGCTCAACGATAATGACGCCTTCTCCGCTTCCGCCGATCTCTGCCAGGAGTCGCTCGAACTGTTCGGCGCTCGCACCACTTGTGTTCGGCGCCACTTCGGGATTCATGACAGGCTGCACCTGACCCATGATCAGGTGGGCCTCTTCAATCAGCGTGACATGCTGCAATGCACGGCTCTGATGCAGCCGCCGATACTCACGGACAAACATGAGCAGGAACAGCATCGCCAGAGGCTGCTCCTGCTGACCGAGCTGATCGAGTTCGAGGACAACAGGTCGACTCATAAGGAGGTCAAGGGGGATTGTACGCTGGGTGTTGAACATGCGACCTTTACTACCCCGGAGCAGGCTCCCAACGCGCTTCTCCAGGGCAGTCTGGAGGTTCTGTTTGACTTCGCCAGCATACCCTGCCACTGTCCGAGAAAGCGTATTGTAGAGGTCACGAAGGGTGGGGTACGAGCGCGGAGGGTCACCCGCTACACCTCGGTGTTTTGGACGCCAGCCTGCCCGAGCATACACCTCGTGAATCGCCTCCTCGATGAGCATTGGCAGGACGCCGAACTGTGGAAGTGCAGCCTCAAAGCAGGCCTGCAGTGCGCCGATATGAGCCTCAAGTTTGACACCCGGCAACAACTCGAAGGGGTTAATGCGAAACGGAGCGACGCTTTCGTCGCCGAGTGTAAAGATGAGCAACTTCTCAAATCCCTGCTGCCGGATGAGACCCCGATACTCCGTTTTCACTGGCTCAATCACTAGGAACGGGATATGGTGGTTGCGCCATAGCTGATCGAGTAAGTTGAGGCACGAGTTTGTCTTGCCACTACGAGTGAAGCCTGCCACCAGCGCGTGACGGACAAGATCATCGCGCTTGACCGTGATAAACCCGCCAGTCACCGCATTACCAAGTAGGATCTCATCAGGCTCAACCTCCGTCTTCTGGGGACCGAGGTGAAATGCCGGGGCGATCTGGCGCGTCACGATTCCCGGTATGCCGCTTCTTAGTGCGATGGGAAATCGAAACCTAGCGGCCACCCCACGTGCGTCAGACAGATACCGAAGCCGAATCTGGTCGGGGTAGGCGTGGGTGTCTCCCCAGTCGTTGAGATACAAGCCAGTCAGCGTCTCACGTGCGATTCGATACTCATGGTTGTTTCGAGGTACAACGACGTCGTTTTGTACTGGTAGGTTACTTTCCTCGTGAGAGGAGGACGGATTGCGCGTGGAGATCGCGGTTGACAAAGCCCTTGCTACAGTCATTGCGGTCGTCGGATCAGGGCTCGTGACCTGTGCCACGGTGAGGAATGGTTCCTGTAGCCGACGGCTATTCGCGGCATACACTCGGGACACAACATCGGCGTGAGGATTGCGAATGCGTAAATCTTTATAGTACATTCCCCGGTAGGTAAAGTCAGCCAGATCGGCGGCGAAACCGGCTGCGCGACTAAGCATCCCTCGCTCGTGGTCATACAAGTGTGTCGGTTCGATGTGCAAATTGAGGAGTACGGGATGTAGTTGCCGAATCAGCACTTCGCAAAGTGCGATCCAATCTCCACTCGGCTCCCACGACCGGTAGACCACGTAGATATCGTACTCCTGGTCAAGTTGTACAACCTCTAGCCGCTCACCTTGGCGCACTTCCAGGAGTGCCCCCTGAGGAAATGGATCCAGGAATCGGTGCAACTCATCTGGAGTTTGGAGAGGCTGGAGCGGTAACGTGAGCTGCGCACCAAGGACTTGAAGATCTGTGTGCAGCATAGTGCTGAGCAACGTCTCTTGCCCGGGCGATCCAGCCACACGACAAAGCAATGCTAACTCAATTGCACCGGCAGACGGGTTCACGAGGAAGCGAAGGGAGAAGGCTGCGTGCTGCCACTTCCAGAGGTTAGCAACAAAGTCGATCCATCGTTCCAGCACTGATGCTACCCGCTCCGCCTCAGTGCTACCTACCGTCACGGTATCAGTGAGCAGATTGGGAAGAAAAGGAATATTTACCCCAAAGACAGCCATCTGATGAGGTCTATCTGCACTTAATGCACGTGTTGCCGTGGCAATGGGATCAGGGAGAGGTGATACACCACGAAGGGCTATATATGGTAGACTGCTCATCACATCCCTTTGTTGGTTTGACGAAACTGTCAAGAACACCTCTGCGCTCTCACGATCTATATGTAAGAGCGTGGAGGTGAAGGCACGACCGGTCTAAATGAGACGCTGGCGCTGTCCTCCATGAAATGTCTCTTTAGCCCGCAGCAGGTTCTGACTTATACCAGCCACATCGGCCGCTTCGAGGATCGAATGATGCACAGCGAGTTGCATAGCCGTGATGTCGTCCACGTCGAACGGCGAGAGTTGCTTAAAGAAGAAACCTAAGAAGTTGCCTCGCACAAACCGACCAGCTAAACCTACTAGGAAGCCCATCCAGATGGAATTGAAGATTGTCCCTATGATCCAGAGGGTCATATTGAATGAGGACGGGCCAAAGAATGAGGGTGTCTGCGCTCCCCCGAGAGCCATGAGTGCAGCGAGACCAATCAGGCCAAGGATTACCGGCCAATTCGGCAATGGTTTAACCCATAAATCCCAACTAAGATACAGATCACGACCGTAGTTGTCAATACGTACCGCCAGCGTCGCTCCAGTTTGTGTCCGCACGAGGTGATAGAAGCGATTCCCACTAAACATCTGGCCAGGAGTGACATTAGTTGCCTGAATTGAAAAATGCGACATTTGCCGCGCAGCCATACGCTCGCTAAAGGCTTGCACAACAGTAGAAAGCCTATCGCCTTGGTTGTCGATCAGGTCGGCCCAACTGTCTACCAACGTGCCAAGTCCTGAGAGTGTCTGTGTACCTGAAGGTTGAGGTAAGCTCTGCACTGGAGGCTGGGTCAAATTGCCACTTGTCGGGTGAAAACTCACCGTTGGAGATGATGGGGCTTCCTGGGGCGCTTGATATGGGGGAGGTGCGGTGGTCGGCGTAGGAGGGCTTGGTAGAGGGTTCTGATCTGGTCCCTTGGTCGTCATGGCCATCCCTTTCATTATCAGTACGAACAAGGAAGATATATTAGTGGTCGGCTAGCCTCGCTGACTCTCGGTCTCCTGAAATTCTGCGCTTCCCTACCTCACATAAATAGCATACGGGTGTCAATTTTGCAAGTAAATTCTTTTTAATGGGTGCAGGCATGAATTGACAAGAAGTTAAGCGCTCCGCCCCAAGCGGGTATGCTTCGTCGCTCACCCCGGCCATCCTGCTGAGAAGGAGCGCATGCCGAGTGATCTAGCGACCGCACGGAGCGGTTCGTGCAGCAGATGACCGACCAGATGACGCGCCTGGTACGGACCCCGAGCGACTGGATGCAGGCCGAATCGCGCCCCCTGCAGGAGATTGAGGCTCAGGTGGTGCGCACGCTCCACGATCTGGGCAATAGCCTGCTGGCCGCCCTCACGCCGCACGCCGCATCCGCCCGTCCCGCGCCGGATGTGGCGTGCGCCTGTGGGCAGACGGCCCGCTCTCTGCGCATGCGGTTGGCCGCCGTCATCACCGTGCTCAGGCGCGTGACGCTGGAGCGGGCGATTGATCGCTGCCCGCCATGCGGGACGTATCAGGCGCCGCTGGATGTCCAGCTCCAGATCGCACCCGGCAGTTTCAGTCCTGGTCTGCACGAACTGCTCGCGCTGCTGGGCGCCGCGCAGGATTCGTTCGCCCAGGCGGCAATAGTGCTCGAACGCCTCTGTCTCGTCCAGGTCTGTCCCAATCGTGTGCGGGCGGCTCCTGAAGACCTGGGAGCGGCGCTGGCGGATCACGACCAGCAGATCGTGACGACCGCACCGGCGACGGGCACACTGCTGCCAGCGGAACAGGATGCGCCGTCCCGCGTGGACCTCAGCATGGACGGCGTCGTGGCGCACGTGCACGACGTCGGGTGGAAGGAGATCACGGTCGGCTGCGGGTCCACGACCCGGACGCGCACGCCGCGCCAACGGCCGGAGACGCTCGTCATTCACGACAGCGCTCTCTTGCGGCGCTGACTGATGCCGCAACGTTCGGCTGGCAGCTGTGGGCGGAAGCCTGCCAGCGTGGGGTGACCGACCAGACCGAGGTCGTCGTGCTGGGCGATAGGGCGCACTGGATGTGGAATCTGGCTGCGGAACAATTCCCGCAGGCGACCCACATCCTGGATTGGTAGCACGCCAGTCAGTAGGTGTGGCAGGCGGCGGCGACGATCGTTGGCGCAATGAGCGACCTGCGCCTGCCGTGGGTGCGCCAGCAGCTCGATGCGCTGCGGGATGGGCGGGTGACCGACGTGCTGGCGGCGCTTGCGCCGTATCGCGCCAGGGGCAAGGGGGTGGCGGCCGCCCTGAGCTTCTTCACCACGCATCAGGCGCGCATGGACGATCCCGCCGACCGCGCCCGCGGGCTCCAGATCGGCAGCGGGACGGTCGAGAGCGCCTGCAAGCGAGTGGTCAGTGTGCGACTGAAGTGAGCGGGCATGATCTGGGATCAGGAAGGAGCGGAAGCCGTGGCGACGGTGCGAACCTGGCTCCGGAGTGACGTTGGAACGAGGCCATGCGTCTGCGCCCGCCGCCCCGACGCAGAGGCGCCTATCGACGGCAAACTGAGTCGGCTGCGGCCTGACAACGCATGCTCGCACTCCTTTTTAACTTTTGCGCCTTATCCTGAGCCCCTGTTGTACCGCGTTGAAAGGGCGACAGTTCGCTGATTTATAGCAGTTCTCAGATACGTTGACCTCTGTCTGGGCCTGCCGTGTCGCGCGAGGCGCCCGCGTCCAGCGGAGTGTAGACCGAAATTTATTTCGGTCATCGTGTGGGGCGCGCTATTCCCGAGAGTGTTCAACCTTGTCCATCAGGTGCAACCTTTGTGAGAACTGCTATAAGTCTCGTCGTGCTAAATGAACAGCCTCATCAGGCCGAGCATGGGTGCTACAGACAACTCGAATCCTCGAATCGGCCTGTATCTTGGTGCAGAGCATCTGAAGGGTTCTACCACGTTTAACTCGCATTGACTCTACCAATTGGCAGTGATCACCGATGCGCATCCGGCCTGGTGATGTGATGATCGAGAGGCACAATCCGTCGGCAGCGCCTACGCAGGTGCCTTGCTTCACTAGGAGGAACCTCACGATGCTCAACAACGGCGCCGGCCAGGGTTTGCTGGCCGAGGACTGGGATGTCGCGCTGGCTGCCCCACCTCGTCCCGCAGCCGCCCCCATCGCTGCTGAGCTGCCTCCCGCGCCCGACGCTGCCGGCGACCTGCTGGCCCGCACAGGCCACGGCCTCGTGCTACCCGACGACGTCGCTCTGGTGCTCGACACGGCGCTCCACGGCGACCGCGCGCCAAGCGGGACGCCCAGGCTGGATGGGCGTCCGCGCAGCAAGAACCTGACCGTGCTGGTCGGCACCGTCCGCGTGGTCACCATCGGCCGCAGCGAGAAATGGCGGATCTTCACCGAGCTGGGCGCCGTCGAGTATCGCTACGAACTGAGCATCTACGAGCTGAGCATCAACGAGGTCGTCAGTGACGAGCAGAGCGCCGCGCGCACCCTACCGCCTACCGATCACGATGAGCGACGCGGTGCGCGCCCGCGCCGGGCACCTCCTCGAGGACGGCCAGCGCATCGCGCTGCTCGGCCCGCTGGGCATGGAGGAGTACTACGACCGCAGCTCCCAGTGCGGTTCCCACGCACCCGGTTAGTTCGCCGCACCCCCCCAGTCCCCCCCGCATGCCTTTTCATTACCCATAAGTGTTTTGTCAATCTGTGTTCCACGTACACGGTAACGACCGGAGAGCCGAAACCTCAGCCATTGTACCGGGGAGGCGACGATGACATCATGGGCTGCGACCGAACTTCAATCGGTCACCATACGGGATGCACGCTTGCGCAACCGACTGTTTCGTATGGTTGACAGCCTGATCGCGCAGCCAACCGCGAGTATCCCGGCGGCGAGCGGTTCCTGGGCGGCGACCAAAGCCGCCTAGCGCTTCCTCGCCGCCCCATCCGTCACCCCGGAGGCGATTCGCGCCGCGCATCAGCGCGCCACCCTGGCGCGGATCGCGGCGCAGTCCACCGTGCTGGTCATTCAGGATACCACCGAACTGGATTGTACCAGGCATCCGGCGACGTCCGGTCTGGGCTATCTCGACCATCCCACGCATCAGGGGCTCACGGTGCACTCCGCGTTGGCCGCTCCCACGGACGGCGTTCCGTTGGGGTTGGTCGACCAGTTCGTCTGGGCGCGCGCTGCGGCGCAGATGGGCAAGAAACGCCAACGCGCCAAACGCGCCGTCACGGACAAGGAACGTCAGCGTTGGGTGACCAGTCTGCCCGTGACGCAGCACGCCATCCCCGCCGACTGCCGTGTGGTGGTGGTCGCCGACCGGGAAGCTGCCCGCTCCCCATTGGTTGCCGCAGCGCGGCGGGCGGGGGTGGATGTGCTCATCCGGGCCGCGCAGAATCGGCGCGTTGATGCGGACACGCGGTTGTTGGACGATGCGATTGCCGCAGCGCCGGTTCGCGGGACGCTGACCATTGACGTTCCGCAGCGCGATGAGCGCCCCGCACGGCGGGCGCAGTCGGCCATCCGCTGGACGAGCGTCCGTCTGTGCCCGCCACAGCACGCCAAAGGCCGGGCGACCCTGCCGCACCTTCCGGCGCCGGTGGTGGTCGCGGAGTAACTGTGTTGCTTGTCAAGGGGCGCTCGTATGCACAGCCGGATCCCAGGGCTTTTGCTGACGCAATATTGCGCCGAGAATAGTCAGCAGCTTGCGCATCGCAGCGACGATGGCGA
>Ga0308420_1001444_pt1 | contig 12462 bp, 13 predicted proteins | sample HotsprSampleMS55_FD_203802 | JGI IMG/M metagenome (GOLD analysis project Ga0308420, IMG submission 203802) | Hot spring phototrophic mat microbial communities from Mushroom Spring, Yellowstone National Park, Wyoming, United States - 20090730_MS55 ... | reverse complement strand
GGGCGACAGTAGGGATTCCAGGGACCGGGATCTTTTACACTACGACTCTATCGGATCCGATATTCGTGGGGTCCTACTGGCTCTAGCTGAAACCTGTCAAGCACAGGGACGAAGGGCTGAGGCCATTACCTGTTTGGAACGACTGCGGCAGCTCGAGCCTGAGGATGTGATTGTTAAACTGTCACTTGCCGAACTGTTATGTGACTCGCAGCCTGGAAACCGTGACACTGCTGAAAAAATTCTGCAGCTTGCCGCGGGGGTGGTCAATGAATAGCCTGTTCATACCGTGCCGAACTAAATTATATGCAGCAGCGCCGGATTACGAGGACGTAGCACATCGGCTAGGAATGGTGTAAATCTCGCCCCACAGCACCTATCCCCTCTCACCTGAAGAAGGAATATACTGGTGAAAAAAAGGATGCGCGTAACACGACACTTGATGTTCTTCCTCTCCTCTCTGCTGATGCTTGCGGCAGGATGTCAGACCGAGAATCGTGAGCATGCGGACGAACTTACCGCGCTCCGGCAACAGGTTGCTATCCTCACCCGTGAACTCGAAGACACACAGGAGCGGATGAACGTCTTACAGCACAGTATGCAAGAGGATCGCAGAGAGTTATCTTCTCTCCGGGCTGAGGTTGAACGGTTCAAGGCGCAGGATACGTCGGCGCGCGTCGAGGCTGCCAAGGCACAGCCACTTGCATCGGCCGCTCCGCAGTCACCGCAAGTCCAACCGGTCGCGTGCGCGGAGGTGTGGAAGCTCCTCGGCCAGGGAAAGGATGAAGCGACGGTTACGCGTACCCTACACATCACGCCCGAGAGGGTCCGGGCGTGTGAGCAGCAGGTCGGACGTGCCCGTCTCCGACGCTAGAGTGGCGGTGGAGATTACTGCTGGAGGGGGGGAGAAGGCTCTGCGGTCGAGGACCGGGCTTTGTTCCGCATACCAACGTACGTTGCCATCAAGCTGGGGAGATCCAAGGGGGATTCGGTCTCGCGGATCTTGCCTTCCGGTGGGATAAGCTGGTCCGAGCCTCCAGGGGTAATGACGATATAGCGACCGCCTAGCAGACCCTTCGTCTGGATAGAGGCGATCGCGTCCTCTTGCAAACGGAGATCGCTGCGTAAGCTCAACCGTACTCGCGCGCGGCCATCGACAAGCCGGACGTCGGTGACCTGGCCGACGTGGACGCCGGCGATCTCAATCCCTGAGCCGGGGTCGAGCCCGCTGGCGTTTGTGAAATCGGCATACACTGTATAGGTTCCTCCGTATCCTATCACGGCTTCCCCCATGTCGGTGAAGAGGTAGCACAACGAGCCTGTGCCGAGGAGGAGGAACCCGACAACACTCGCCCATGTTCCGACCTTGTGCATGCCCGTACTGTAGCAGGCTGTGGAGCAGCCCCCAAGTCTGGCGGCCTCGTTTCGCTCAATGCTATGCCGGGGGCGGCCCCGCCGAGGAGGGAGGTTGGTGGAGTTGCTGGGTGACGAGAATGTTGGCATCGCTGCTGACTGTGTGGCAGTACCGCTAATCTCTGTAGAACACATTCTTCAGGCCGTCAAAGGGCACGGAGGCCCCCTCTCTTGCAGGAGAAGGGATTTCCCCGTACACACAGGCCGAGGCAATCCGCTAGGTGTTGCACACAGACGGCAAAAAGGATGGCGGTCAGGTGAGGAGCTTTTTGGCTCTCATTGTCGTCATGACGTATGTCCCAGGGCAACTGCTGCATGCGGCAGAGACAGACCGTGCTGCCCGCGGTCGCTATGTTTTTGCCCTTGCTGGAGGGTGTGGCTGTCATACAGCCGAAGGGGGGCCGGTGAACGCCGGGGGACGGCCGCTGAAGACCCCTTATGGGACTTTTTATAGCACGAATATCACGCCTGATCCGCTCTATGGGATCGGCCGCTGGACGGACCAGCAAGTGATTGACGCCATCCGTCTCGGGGTACGGCCGGACGGGACGGTGATGAGTCCGGTGATGCCGTATCCGGCGTTCAGCGGGATGAGCGATGAAGATGTCTCGGCGCTGGTCGCCTATTTGCGCACGTTGCCCGCGGTGGCCCGGGAGAATATGCCGCACGCAAGCTCCCTTCCCTTCATGAACCTGCTCATGCGTGTGTGGCGGTGGGTCTTTTTTGACCGGGGGCGACCTCCGGTGAGGGCTCCCCAGGAAGGGGTAGAACGCGGTCGCTATCTCAGTGAGCATGTGGCTCACTGTCAAGAGTGTCACACACCACGGACAGTGTTCGGTACCCTCGATCGTGCCCGTTATCTTGCCGGCAATCCTGACGGCATCGATGGGGAAGTAACCCCGAATATTACGCCCGACCCAGAGACCGGTATTGGCAACTGGGATGAGAGTGACATTGTCACCCTCTTACGTGAGGGCTTTCTGCCAAACATGGATAACGTGCAGGGACTAATGGCACTCCTGATCGATGGCATCCCTCTCGGAGGGTACAAAGATATGACTGATGAGGATGCTTTGGCTATCGCGCGGTATCTCAAGCAGGTTCCACCGGTTGTGCAACGTATTGACAGGTGAGCTTCAGAAAGGAGGGTTGTACTGGATGGCAGCAAACATGCGGAGACCGCTTTTCCTCTATGTCGTTGTGGGACTTCTGCTCGGGAGTCTAAGTGGGAGTCAGAGTAGCGCGCATGAAGAGCATCCCGCACATCTGCCCGATGAGAAAAAAGATATGATCGGGTTTCGCGCATACTTAATGGAAAATATGGGTGACAATGCCAAAGAACTCAACGACAAGCTCAAGGCCGGCAATGTGGCCGCAGCGAAGCTCAATGCCCACGCCATTGCTTTGCATGCAACCCGTATCCCTGACCTTTTCCCTGCAGGCAGTCTGTCGGGGAAGTCACGCGCGAGAGAGGAAATTTGGCAGCAGTGGGATGATTTTGTCAAAATTTCGCAGACCCTCCGGGATGAGGCAATGCGCCTCGGGGTGGCCGTCGCAAATGGCAATGCGGAAGCCGTAAACGCGCAGGCGAGAAAAGTTTTCGGTGCGTGCAAGAGCTGTCACGATAAGTTCCGCAAGCCAGAGGAGAAACAGTAGCACTGCCTGACTGCATCTTCGGATTGCAGCAGCAAGGGACATGGCACGGCATAAGGCTGAGGCCGCCGTGTCGAAAGACCTAGCGGAAAAATCGTGCGCATAGTAGTGCAGGCGGTGAAAATCCCAGTAACGGTGAAGACGCGGTGCGGGTGGGATGAGTCACAATTGGCATGCCGTCCGCCTCGCTCCTCGCTTGATTCTGCCTCTCTATAGAGTTTAGGATGATACCTCTAGATGGCTCTTTCCACCCTTCCCGCTCTGCGGTGTGTTCTCCTCAGCCTGTTGCTGTTGAACGGGCTGATCGCTATTGGTGCTGCTCAAGAAGAGGAAGCGGTCTTTAGTAACGACGAGCCTGCCGCGACCTCCGACCTGCCTGACGACACCAGTGCTCCGTCTCACCCTGCTACGACCTATTGGAGAGTCGGTGTCACAATGACGCTCACGACCGTTGCGCCCGGTACACGGGTGCAAATGTTGTTACCCCTGTCTGACGGTCGTCAGAGTGTGCTTGCGCGCCATACGAGCGTTGAGAATGTCCGGTATCGTGAAGAGACTGACGGACTCAATCTGTGGGGCCATTGGGAGGTCATTGATACGACCTCCCTTCCCTACCAGATCACGTATAGCTATACGGTGCAGATTGCGGACCTCCGTATCAACGTTCCTACGGTGCCTTTTCCCATCCCAGCTCTTGTGTCCGGGGTCGAGCAGTATCTCAGACCTTCTCCCCTGATCCAGAGTGACGCGCAGCCGGTGCGGAGCTTGGCTAGGCGCCTCACGCAAGACAGCAAAGAAGCTGGTCAAGCTGTCAGGGCACTCTACCGGCACGTCATGGTGCTGCGGGCGCCGGATACTGGCAGGGAGAAAAGCGACGCTCTGTCGGTTCTGCTGACGGAGCGGGGGGGGCGAATCGGGAAAACCAGAGCGTTGGTTGCATTGTTGCGCGCCGTTGGCATTCCTGCACGTGTGGTTGGTGGGATGCGACTCGGTGACGCTGCCTACAAGCGCACGACGATTGCCTGGGTCGAGGCGTTCATCGGCGATACCTGGGTCCCGATGGACCCCACAGAAGGGCACTTTGCATGGTTGCCCCACTCCTACCTCGCACTCTACCGCGACGATCTGCCCTTGCTAACCCATACCCGCCAAACCGCAGTGACATATTCTTTCTCTATTCGCCAGCTTACACGCACCGCTGCCTTCTCGACTGAGCAATTCCCCATGGATGTGCTTAATGGGGGGCGGCAAGCATATGAAAGCGCAGCCGTGCATACCCGTGCTGTGTATGTCGAGCAGCCACACGCCAATGTGGTGTTGATCCACGATGGTTCTATCCCGCAAGAAATAGTGGCGCGGATCCTGGCGAGCGCTCAGGATGCACGCCTGAACCTGGCGGTACTCAGCGTGGGAGCCGTGTCGTATGCCGTGCGGGAGCATTACTTCCACGCGCTGGTGAGCCAGAACCTCGCGCTCATCCGCGAAGCTCATGTGGTGCTGCTCAACACGGCAGGCACCGCTGGGTTGTATGCTTTCCTGAAGCAAGGGGAGTTGGGTCTCAAGTTGCGTGAGCTGCGTATGGTAGTGGCCAGCGATGTTGCCCTGCCCGTGAGGAAAATCCTAGCGACGGTTCTCCTACAACTCCTCGAGCCCGCGGACATTGTCCTTATCCCTTATGAGCCCCAGGTTGTGCGGTTGTGGGATATCGCCCGTGCACGTATCCTGCAGGGAGCGGCCCCACACAACGCGGCGACACAGCAGTGTCCTCGCGCGACACGTGTGACTCTCCAAACCGTTCGTGAACTTGGGTGGTGGCGGCAGCAGGTGGTGGCGCTGTGGGTAGCGGCGGTCCGCAAGCATGTTGCCTTGCCGGCGCTGAACCTCATCCTCGTCCTCCCCTTGATTGCGTTTTTTCTAGTCATTATTCGCAATGTGATTGGGTTAGAGACTTTCGGCACCTTCTCCCCCATGTTGTTAGCGCTCGCCTTTCTCACCACTGGGTTGGGGTGGGGGCTCATCGTCTTTGCCATTATTGTTGGCTTGGGAACCGGTCTCCGCTTGCTCTTACAGCATTTGCGGTTGCATCTCGTGGCGCGTGTCGCGATTTTGATCGCCGTTGTCTCTGTCTGTATGGCGGGATTGACTGTGCTGGGAGCGGTGCTTGGTATTGGCGGGCTCCTCCATGTGAGCATTTTCCCGATGGTGATCATGGCGAACATGATTGAAAACTTCACCAATACGCAGCTGGAGCGCGGGGCAGGGGAGGCGCTGCGGTTGACGTTGAGTACCCTCTTGGTGGCGACGTGTTCGTACGTCGGGATCGAAAATACGGGGGTGAAGCCGTTTGTTCTCGCCTACCCTGAGGTCCTCATCGCCGTGATCGGCGTCGAAATCCTGTTGGGCCGCTGGCGGGGGTTGCGCCTGCTCGAGTACGTCCGGTTCTACCATATCGTGCGCTGCCCGCGGGTCGAGCCGGCGGTCGAGACCAGAAAGGTTTCGGTGGGATGATCCGCGCGCTGCACACCTTATCCCGTGAGGTCTTAGGTCTGAATCGCCGCAATCAAGATGTAGTGGGGCGTTATAACCCGCGCCGCTTATTCCAAACTGTCAATCACAAACTCAAAGCGAAGGAAGCTCTGCGGGCTTGTCAGCTCCCAGTGATTGAGACCCTGCAGGTCTACCGCTGCCAACGCGATCTCTCCGCATTCGCCGACCACGCCCAACGGTGGGACGAGTTCGTGATCAAGCCGGCCCAAGGAGCCAGGGGAGAGGGGGTCATCGTCGTGACCGGCCACCAGAGCGAAACCTTCCTGACTCTAGATGGACGTGCCTTGCGACTATGCGACCTCGAAAGTCACCTCTGCGATATTCTTGGCGGTGTGTTCTCCTTGAACCAGCGGTACGATGAGGCTATCGTCGAGCGCCGCATTCACCCCCATCCTATGCTCGCGCGCCTCAGTTTTCGTGGGTTGCCTGATATCCGTGTGGTTGTCTTTCGCGGGGTACCGCTCATGGCTATGGTACGGCTGGCGACCCGGGCGTCCAGAGGGCGGGCGAATTTGCATGTCGGTGGGGTGGGGGTCGGTGTCGATCTCCTGACTGGCATGACAACATACGCCGTTGCTGGCAAACAGGAGCTGTTGCTCCATCCAGATATGGAGGAACCGCTGTGTGGCGTATATCTGCCACACTGGCAGGAGCTGCTCACCATTGCTGCACGTTGTGCTGAGGCTGTTCCCCTCGGGTACCTGGGAGTAGACCTTACCCTCGATGCGTACGGTGGTCCTTGTGTGTTGGAATTGAACGCTCGCCCTGGCCTGTCGATCCAGCTTGCCAATCGCCGAGGCTTACGCCCCTTGCTCGAAGCGGTAGAGAAGACAATCCGCCCTGGCCTCTCCGCACCCGAACGCGTCCGCCTCGGGCAGGAGCTCGCTGCCAAGGGGTAGACCGATTGTGTGTCTGGCCGTATAGAGATCTACCACTTCGGCCACTAGGAATATCTGGCTGCTGAGAGCAGCTGGCAAATGCCCCTCCCGGGGAAGCTTAAGGGATGAGTCCAGGCGTTGCTGTGCGCGCTCCACCCCTGCTGCGTACAGCAGCGTTGCCCAACACGACGCAGATCAAGCAATGGCAGGCTGCTGCCTCCTCTTACGGCCAGACCTTGGGTGTCAGTCCGCTGTGTTGCCTTCCATGGGTAGTCCTCTTGACGCGCGGAGAATAAGCGGAGTAGTATGCGTCAAAGATACGCAAACCCCTGGGGAGGGAATATGCACAACGGACACGAGGGGGCCAAAACTCCTCAACAACTATACGCCTCTTTGTCTCGCCTCGACAGCAGCTACACGCCTGCAGCCTGTGCGCAATACGCCCAGTGGATTGACGAGATTCGGGCGCTGAAGCAGGAACGCAACGCGGTCGTGCTGGCACACAACTACCAACGGCCGGAGATTTTTGCGGTTGCCGATTTTATCGGTGATTCACTCGAACTGGCGCGCCAGGCGAAACAGGTCGCTGCTGATGTTATTGTGTTTTGTGGTGTCCATTTCATGGCGGAAACCGCCAAGATCGTGAACCCTGAACGGACGGTGTTGTTGCCGGATCTGCGTGCCGGCTGCTCGCTTTCTGCGAGTATCACAGCTGAGGCGTTGGCGGATCGCAAGGAGCGGTTGCGTCGGGCCTATCCTGATTTACAGGTAGTATGCTACGTCAACACCACAGCGGACGTGAAGGCGGAGTCCGACGTCTGCTGCACCTCGGCCAACGCCGTGAAGGTCATTGACGCCTTAGACAGTCAGCACATCTTATTCGTGCCTGATGAAAATCTCGCACGCTATGTGCAAACGCAGACGACGAAGACCATCCTCTCGTGGGAGGGCAACTGCTACGTGCACCACCACATCACGCCCGAGCAGATTCTTGCCGTCCGCCGCAATCTCCCGCACGTGAAGGTTCTGGTCCATCCCGAGTGTCGTGCAGACGTGATCCAACTGGCCGATGCTGTCCTCTCGACCAGCGCGATGGTCCGTTATGCGAAGGAGAGTCCGGCCCAAGAGTTCCTGATTGTGACAGAGTGCGGCCTGTCCGACCGGCTGTTCCTCGAGGTGCCAGAAAAGAAATTTTACAAGAGTTGCAAATTGTGTGCGTATATGAAGATGATTACTCTAGAGGGCGTGCTCACCTCGCTCCGTGAGATGCGCTACGAAATTACCCTGCCCGAGGACGTTCGCGTGGGAGCAGAACGCTCGCTCAATCGGATGTTCGAGTTGAGTGCCTGAGCAGGATGGCGCATGGTGGATGGAGGAGTGCAGGGTGCAAACGAACAAGCATGTATGCTAGCGCATCCGCGGGTGGCTGTGGATGCGGTCCTCTTTACTATCGCTGAGGGAGAACTCCAGACCCTGCTCGTAAAGATTAAAAAAGGCCCCTTTACCGGGCGCTGGGCGTTCCCCGGGGGGCTGGTCCAAGTTGGAGAAGCACTAGAGGAGGCGGCACGCCGCGAGCTGTACGAAAAGACCGGCGTCCGCGACCTCTACCTTGAACAGTTGTACACCTTCGGTGACGCCCGCCGTGACCCGACCGCGCACACCGTGTCCGTAGCTTATTTCGCCCTTGTGCCCTATTTTGACCATGCTCTCCATAGTGGAGAGAAATATGCGGATGTCGGCTGGTTTCCGGTGCGGTCGCTCCCGGCGCTGGCGTATGACCATAATGCTATTGCCGCCTCTGCCCTCCAGCGTCTCCAGGCTAAGCTGAGTTACACGAATATTGTCTACAGCTTGCTACCGTCGGAGTTCACTCTGGCAGAATTACAAGACATCTATGAGGTGATCCTCGGCAAGAAGCTCGATCGCCGGAATTTTCGCCGCAAGATCCTCACGCTGGGTCTGCTCAAGCCGCTGCAGAAAACTCGTCGCGGTGCGCATCGGCCGGCGATGCTGTATGCCTTTACCCGCCGCAGTCCGATGAATATCGAGGTGCTCTAAGGAGGACCCAAGGACAGCAGCTGAGCAAGGAGCCGTGGGCAGCGTGTTGCGGTTCGCCTGTTGGGTGGTACTTGGTTGCGTACTCGTTAGTGCACGCCCAGACGTTATGGCATCTGTGCCTCCTCCTCCGTTGAAGTGTGTCTCCTTCAACATGCTCCATGGTGGGGTGTTCTCTGGGCTATGGGGGGATGGGCAAGATTTAGAGCGCCGTTTGGAGATCGTGGCAGAAGAGTTGCGGACGCTGGAAGTGGATGTGATCGGCCTGCAAGAGGCCTCAGTCGGGGAGGGCAGAGGCAATATCGCTCAGCGCCTTGCCCACAAGCTGGGTTTTTATCATGTCTTTGCTCCGGCTGGCCTCCGTCTCTTTGCCAGCGAGTGGATGAATGCGCTCACTGTGTGGGTGATGAACTTCAGTGAAGGGCCCGCGATCCTCAGCCGCTTCCCGATTAGGGCATCTATCTCGCATGACCTGCCACGGTGCGGACGCTTTACCGACCCCCGCGTAGTGCTCTGCGCGACACTCGACACGCCTTGGGGACTGTTCGATGTGTGCTCGACCCATACCTCGGGCAAGGTGTGTCAAACGAAGAGTTTGATTGATGTCCTGCAAGCGCGACGTGGCTCGCTTCCCCTACTCTTGATGGGTGACCTGAACGCTACCGAGGACTCTCCCGCCATCGCCCTACTGACAGAAAAGGCTGGGTTTGTCGATACATTTCGTGTGGCCAATCCCACCGCACCTGGTTTAACAGTGTGGCAGTGGGTGTACGCGCCTCGCCCGACGGTGTTTCGGCGGGTAGACTATCTTTTTTTGTTGCCCGGGAAAGACTTTCCCGGCAAAATTCTGTCAAGCCGAGTCGTTTTGAATGCCCCACGGCGGATCCAGGACGGAAAGGTCTTGTGGCCATCTGACCACTATGGAGTGCTGAGCGAGGTGGAGGTTTTCCCACCTCCAACCTAATATCTCTTCGATAGCGCTTGGCCAGGACTCTTGCTCATCTGCTCTCTCCTCTGTGTTCATAGTGTGCGCTGTGCTAACCTGGCTAAACCTTGTGTAGGAAAGAAAGGAAGCGGAACGAATGTGGAAAATACTCTGCGGCGTTGGGCTCTTCCTCTTTGCCCTCGTAGAGCTATTCCTATTACAGACCAAACCGCTCGCGCAGATGCACGCAAACACCCCGACGGTTGCCAAATCTACACCAGCACTTGACTCCCTTCCTGCTCCGCTGCCGGCCGAACGATTCACGGGGCGGACGCGCGAGGCGTATCAGGCCGCCGCTGACATCCCAGATGTCTTGGCCGCCCTACGCTGCTACTGCGGCTGTGACAAGTCTTTAGGACACCGTTCTCTCCTCGATTGTTTCGTTGACGACCACGGCGCCGGGTGAATGCACTGTGTGAATGAGGCGCTGGATGCGCACTCGCTGTTTATGGTTGGGACCCCGCTGGAAGAGATCGGCAAGTTTATCGATAATAAGTATGGGCCGCGGTGAGCGATCAGGAGCAGGATGCGAGCGGGCATCCGTTACTGTACCGTGGCGAGAGGCAATAGCAGACCACAGGGTGCAAATGCTGCAAGATTGATTCGCGGCTTCTGTGATAAGGGTATATGACCTCCCAGACCTCAGCTGACGTGTTGCAGGACTCGGCGAGTTGTCGTTTTCTTGCTGACCGGACGCTTGGCAAGCTGGCCAAGTGGCTGCGCATCCTCGGGTATGACACGGCCTATCTGCCCCAACTCACTCCCGACGGTCTGGTACGTGAAGGACGGCGGCAGGGGCGGATTATCCTGACCCGTAACACGCGCCTCCTACGACGTAAGGATGGGCCGCCGCTGGTGTTTGTGCAGAGCGATCACTTCCGTGACCAGTTAAGACAAGTAGTCGACAGTTGCCACCTTGATCCCATCCAGAGGTTGTTCACGCGTTGCATTGCCTGCAATGAGATTCTCGAGGAGGTGCCGAAAGACGTGGTACGGGACCGGGTGCCGGAATATGTATGGAATACGCAAGAGGTATTTTGCCGCTGTCGCCACTGTCAGCGGATTTACTGGGGGGCAACGCATCGCGACCACGTCCTCGACGAATTGCGGCGGCTTGGCCTCATCGGCGCGGAGAAAAACGCCGGGCAACCTTGACCATTCCCGCGGAAGGGTGCTAACTGGATTCACTCTCGTATGTCAAGGAGGGCAGTCGTATGGTGTATCTCCAAGCATCGCTCAAACTCCGGCCGGGGAAATTGCAGCAATTCACCGAGATGTTGAACCAGCTGGTGCCGGTGGTAGGAAAACATGGGTGGAAGCTCGTGGGGAGTTTTGCCAGCACAGTCGGCCGCCTCAATACAGTGGTGGATCTGTGGGAGCTGCCCGATGCCAATGCTGTGCAGGCTGCGTTGGCAGACCCAGAGCTGCAGAAGTTCGGTCCCCAGATCAACGAGATTGTGGAGGATGAGACCTTACAGCTCATGACTAAGCTGCCGATCTCGTCCTGAGAACCTCGAGCTTGCCCTGGGTTCTTGGTGGCTGTTGCGGCCGGTGGCTGGATGCCGGTCGCACGGCGAAGTAGGACTATTGCTGACAGGAGTGGGTGTCGGCGTATTGAGGAGAGAGCCATGGCCGAGTCAATCAAAGACAAAGTAGCTGTCATCGGTGTCGGGTGTGTCAAATTCGGCGACAACTTCGACCAAGGGTATGAAGAGATGGCGGTTGAAGCTGCGTTTGCCGCGTTCAACGATGCCAGAATTACTCCCGAGGAAATCGATGCCGCGTGGCTCGGGACCTATTCCCCTGCCCAGGGACACGGCAAGGCCGCGGTGTCGCTTGGCGATGCGCTTCGCCTCTACAACAAGCCGATCTCGCGGGTGGAGAATTTCTGTGCCACGGGCACGGATGCCTTTCGACATGCCGTCCTAGCAGTGGCCGCGGGGCTCTATGATACCGCCTTAGTGTTAGGAGTAGAAAAGTACAAAGACCGGCCGGGACGTGGGATCGCCCGAGAAGGGGTCCATCCATATTATCATGATGGCTCGACCGCTCCTGGGCTCTTCGCCCTGGCTGCGACCCGCTATATGCATACGTTTGGCTTGACGCGGGAGACGTTGGCAAAGGTGTCGGTCAAGAACCATTATAACGGCTCCCTCAACCCGAAAGCCCACCTCCAAAAGAAGGTGACCATAGAAGAGGTCCTCACTGCCCCCATCGTGGCCTATCCATTTGGTTTGTACGACTGTTGTCCAACGACGGACGGTGCGGCAGCGGCGATTGTGTGCCGAGCGGACCTCGCCCGGAAGTACCGTGACGACTACATCCTGGTAAAGGGTGTAGGGTTAGCAGTGACCAGCGGACGGCCCTTCATGGACCCGAACTTTGACTACCTCGGTTTTCGTTCGACCCAGCAGGCAGCGGCACAAGCCTATACGATGGCGGGTATCAAGGATCCGCTGAGGGAAATTGATGTGGCAGAGGTGCATGACTGCTTCACCTGGACCGAAATCACCAATTATGAAGACTTGGGCTTTGCCAAGAAGGGACAGGGGGCGAAGCTGATCGAGGAAGGACGGACTGCGCTCGACGGGGACATTCCCATCAACCCCAGCGGAGGACTCAAATCGTTCGGTCACCCGATTGGGGCCAGCGGGGTGCGCATGGTATACGAGATCGTTACGCAACTGCGCGGCCAGGCCGGCCCACGCCAAGTCAAGGATCCCCGTATCGGCCTCGTGCACAACGTGGGCGGGCCGGGGGCAGTGTCGTGCGTGGCGATCCTCGGCCAGCCGTAGAGAGGGCGCGCCACACCTGCCAGTACCGGCTGGGCGGGCGTGTCCGCGAGGGAGAGGGGCCTTAGCTGTAAGGGGAGGGAATGTATGTTGTTGAGAGATAAAGTGGCGGTGGTCACGGGTGCCGGTGGCGGGATCGGGC
>Ga0308420_1001443_pt1 | contig 12463 bp, 11 predicted proteins | sample HotsprSampleMS55_FD_203802 | JGI IMG/M metagenome (GOLD analysis project Ga0308420, IMG submission 203802) | Hot spring phototrophic mat microbial communities from Mushroom Spring, Yellowstone National Park, Wyoming, United States - 20090730_MS55 ... | reverse complement strand
ACTGAACTTATTATATCACTGTTTTTTCGGACTAAAGACGAAATGATACATGTCTCATACTGAATACAGTGCACAATTTGTTCAGTATAGTTCAGTGTTCCTTGGATTAGAGGAAGCTCCCGATGGCTGACACAGGCATTGTACAAGTAGCAATGCAGACGGCGGGCAGAATGTAGAGCCTTTTCCTGTGCTTTGCTTGGATACAGTCGGAATGTCTGCCTTCTGGTTGCCATGGGTAGTTAATCCTATCCTAGTTCTGAGTGCTTTATCCCCCGAACAACTAACCCCGTGGTGTTATCCATCCCCACCTTATAGAGGGTGGGGAATTCCGCACATTTTGTTAAATCAGGAACAGCAGGCAGTGCCAACACCTCGTTGTCACAAATGACCAGATTTTATATTAGCTGGGTTGGCGACCCATTGCGTTTTGTAACAAATTTGCCCTAAAGACCGCCAGCCTACATCAAGCAAGGCAAAGCCCTGAAATTCTTGAAAATACTGGATTTCAGTCGTTTCCCTCACAAGGTAAACATTCTGTTATCAAAAAAAAAAGCCCAGAATCCCTAGAAATAATGGTTTTTTACTGTACACAAACTGGGGATTGCTATTAGAATAGGCGATTGAAATTCACAGCCCATCTGCTTTTGCCAGCAGGTGAGCTAACAATGCGGTTTTCCGCTAACTCCGCTAGCAGAGGATCGCACCATCAATTCAAACATTTCAGAGACAAAGGAACTGGTATGAACAAAGGGCAACTTGTTGATGCAATTAACAAAAGAGCCGCAGAAAAGGGCATGACCCACACCAAGAGGGTGATTGAAGAAGTCTTGACTACCACCCTAGATGTGATCATTGACACGGTAGCCAAGGGTGAGAAGGTAACGCTGGTGGGCTTTGGTTCCTTCGAACCCCGTGAACGCAAGCCTCGGGAAGGACGCAACCCCAAAACTGGGGAAAAAATGGAAATCCCAGGTACACGGGTTCCTGCCTTTTCCGCTGGTAAGACCTTTAAGGAGATGGTTAATCCTCCCAACAACCAGTAACCTAGCAGACAGGACGGCTCAAGTTGTGGTTTGGGCTGTCCTAGACCGCTTGGGTGGGAAGTCTCTAGTTTAACTTGCTTGTTTTTTTCAGCTAGGGTAATGGCGGTGTTTTTTTGCACCAGACCTATGGCTATCATGATGGCAAAAACTTTGCTGAATAGCAGTACAGGTCGCCGTTTGGCAAGGTTCCCCCTCAAATGAAACTCTTAGCCCCAGCACTGCATCCAATGCCAAGACCAGTAATATCCCAAGGCGAATTTGGGAATGCACGGTGATATACCGCCAGAGCGTTTTTTTGCCTATCTCACTTGGCATGACATTGCCACCATGCCTGATAAACATCAGGTGGTGATCCTGCAACCCATGGGAGCGATCGAACAGCATGGCTACCATTTGCCTTTGGTAGTGGATTCTGCCATATGCACGGCGGTTGTGGGGCAAGCTCTGGCACAGTTGCCTGCTCACATTCCTGCCTATGCCCTACCCCCTCTGTACTACGGCAAGTCCAATGAACACAATAGCTTTAGCGGTACTATTTCTTTGAGTACCAATACAATGCTAGCTCTGCTGACAGAGGTGGCAGAGAGTGTGTATCGTGCAGGCTTTCGCAAATTAGTTCTGGTCAACGCTCACGGCGGCCAGCCCCAGTTAGGGGAATTAGTGGCGCGGGACCTACACGAGAAGTACCCAGATTTTTGGCTGTTTCCCCTGTTTATTTGGCGTGTGCCCCACCCTAGCGCAGAGTTATTCCCTGCCTTGGAAGTAGAGCAAGGGATTCATGGCGGGGCAGTGGAAACTAGTGTGATGCTGTCTCTCCTGCCCGAAACTGTCAAAATGGAGCAGGCTCAGCGGTGCTATCCTCCTTCTTTTGCCCCCCACTCCCTACTCACTTGGGAAGGAAAGCACCCCGTTTCCTGGATTACAGCCGATCTGTCGGCTACAGGAGTGATTGGGGATGCTACCTTAGCAGACAAAGCAAAGGGCGATCGCCTCATGACTGCTCTAGTGGCGGGATGGGTGCAGTTAATCCAAGACATCTACCACTGGCAAAATTAGCACTCGAGTCCTAAGAGTGCTAAATCAGTGTAGAATGGTTATTGCTGTTTCAGTTTCACTGAACCTATGGCGAAGAAGGTAGTTTTTAAGGAAGAATCGCGACGGGCACTGGAGCGCGGTGTCAATGCCATGGCTAATGCAGTGCGCGTTACCCTTGGTCCCAAGGGACGGAATGTGGTGCTGGAGAAAAAATACGGGGTACCGCAGATTGTCAATGACGGTGTAACCATTGCCAAGGAAATCGAGCTAGAAGACCCCCTAGAAAATAGCGGCGCCCAGTTGATCCGTGAGGTAGCATCCAAAACTAATGATGTGGCAGGGGATGGTACAACCACTGCTACGGTTCTCGCCCAAGCCATGATCCACGAAGGACTGCGCAATGTCACCGCAGGTGCCAATCCCGTGGGTATTCGCCGCGGCATAGAAAAAACCGTTGCCCATCTAGTGGAGCTAATTGCCAAGCATTCCCAGCCAGTTACAGGAGATGGTATTGCTCAGGTAGCTTCCATTTCCGCAGGCAATGACCCTGAAGTGGGACAAATGATTGCTTCTGCCATGGAAAAAGTGGGCAGAGATGGGGTGATCACTGTAGAAGAATCCAAATCCATGACTACGGAAGTGGAAGTAGTGGAGGGGATGGAAATCGACCGCGGCTACATCTCCCCCTACTTTGTGACAGACGCCGAACGGCAGGTGGTGGAGTTTGAGAATCCCAAACTGCTGATTACCGACAAGAAGATAAATTTGGTGCAAGACTTGGTGCCTATCCTAGAGAAAGTGGCACGCACGGGTTCCCCCCTGCTGGTAATTGCCGAAGATGTGGAAGGGGAGGCACTGGCGACACTGGTGGTAAATAAACTGCGAGGGGTGCTGAATGCCTGTGCTGTTAAGGCTCCTTCCTTTGGCGATCGCCGCAAAGCCATGCTCCAAGATATTGCGGTGCTCACAGGAGCGAGGGTGATCTCCGAGGATATGGGCCTGACCCTTGATGCCACTACTCTGGAAATGCTGGGTAGTGCCCGCAAAGTCACTGTCACCAAAGACAAGACAACCATCGTGGCAGGTCCCGAGCACAAAGCCGACGTGGAAAAGCGGGTAGCGCAAATCCGCAAAGAACTGGAGGTCAGCGACTCGGAATACGATCGGGAAAAACTGCAAGAGCGCATCGCCAAACTAGCGGGTGGGGTGGCAGTGATCAAAGTGGGAGCCGCCACCGAAACGGAACTAAAGGATCGCAAACTCAGGATTGAAGATGCTCTCAATGCCACCCGTGCCGCCGTGGAAGAAGGCATCGTGCCAGGAGGTGGGGCAACGCTGGTGCATTTAATCCCCAAGGTCAATGAATTCAAAAAAGGACTGGATCAAGAGGAAGCCGTTGGGGCAGACATTGTCGCCAAAGCCCTTGCCGCTCCTCTTAGTCAGATTGCTAACAACGCTGGCTTAGAGGGTTCGGTGGTGGTGGAGCGAGTTCTGTCCTCGGAGTTCAACATTGGCTTTGATGCCTTAAAGGGCGATTATGTGGATATGATCAGCTCGGGGATCATCGACCCTACCAAAGTGGTGCGCTCTGCTCTGCAAAATGCCGCATCGGTAGCGGGAATGGTGGTAACCACTGAAGCACTGGTAGTGGAGAAGCCCGAACCCAAGAAAACTCCCAGCCCCGACATGGGTGGCATGTAGTTTCTCCCTGGGGCTGGTGTTGATCCCCTCCCACCACAGGAGGGGTTTTTCTGTGGGTATTAGCCAAATAGCAGTAGCCAGATAGAGGGAACAAGTCTAAACTTTAAGTTAATCATTGCTCAACTTGCTAACTGCATGCTAGCAACCACAAAGCAGTCTGCCCCTCTGCGCTGGCAAAGGGTTAGAGTATCGGCGTGGGACAGACAGAGGGAAGTGTTTGGCACAGCTTTTGTGTTTTTGGGGATGTTGTGGTGGGATCGCCTGCGGGGGTGCAATACCCCTGCCCAACACACCAAGCGCGCCAAGTGGCTAGTGCGCCAACTGCTGGAATTAGGTCCTACTTTTATCAAGATTGGGCAATTCTTATCTACGCGGGTGGATATTTTGCCCCCCGAATATCTGAAAGAACTGTCGGAGTTGCAGGACAAGGTGCCTGCCTTTCCTGTCAGTGAGGCGATCGCTGTTATTGAGACGGAGTTAGGGCGCTCCCTGCACAGCATCTTTTTGGAATTTGCCCCTGAACCTCTGGCGGCGGCAAGTCTGGGACAGGTGCATCGCGCCAAACTGCATACAGGAGAAGAGGTAGTAGTCAAGGTGCAACGCCCCTACCTGCGCCGTCTATTCGACTTGGATTATGTAGCTGTGGGCAGACTGGTGCAAGTGTTGCGCTGGCTGTGGCGCGCCAGAGAGAATTTTGAACTGCAGGCAATTTATGAGGAATTTTTTACCACTCTCTACCAAGAGATTGACTACACCCACGAAGCCCGCAACGCTGACCGCTTTCGCAAAAATTTTGCAGGCTACGATCGCATTATCGTTCCCAAGGTCTATTGGGAGTATTGCTCGCCTAAAGTTCTCACCCTAGAGTATGTGCCAGGGATCAAAGTCGATGACACATCAGCCCTCAGAGCACACGGTCTAGACCCTAGAGACATCAACGAGTTGGGCATTCGCGCTTACCTAAAGCAGTTTTTGCAGGATGGCTTTTTCCACGCTGATCCTCACCCTGGCAACTTGGCAGTTAGCCCCGACGGCTGTTTGATTTTTTACGACTACGGCATGATGGCAGAGGTGGCAACCAATGATCGGGAAACCATGCTCAACACCTTTTTTGCCATTCTCAAAAAAGACACTAACGAAGTGGTAAATCGCTTTACAGCGCTGGGGCTGTTGGAACCCACTGCCGACATGAAACCTGTCAAGAAAATGGTGCAGTTTGTGCTGGATCGCTTCACGGAGAAGCCTTTTGACATCAAAGCTTTTGGGGAAATTAAGGCAGACATCGTTGCCGCTTTCGAAAAACAGCCCTTCCGTTTGCCTGCCAAAATGACCTACTTGCTCAAGTGCTTGGGTACTTTGGTGGGGATCGCCTTGATCCTTGACCCTGAGTACAACTTTCGCCGCGCCGCCCAGCCTTTTATCCGCAGTCTCGCCATGGGGCAGGGCAGGGGTGGGGTTTGGGGTAATCTGGCTAAGCAGGCAAGGGATTATCTGCAATCTCAACTGTTTAAGCCCAGCCAGACCGAAGTAATTCTGCGCCGCCTTGAAGAAAAAATCGAGCGGGGGGACTTGTTGATTCCTGTGCGCACAGAAATCAGCGATCGCACCATGAAGCGCATCAGCTTGGGGATCAAATGCCTAATTCACACCTGCATTACGGGTTTTCTCCTGCTCTCAGCGGTATTGCTAGTGGTAGGAGGCTACAAGCAGTGGGGGGTGTTTTTGGGAATACTGACTGCTCTCTCCTGCCTGCCTCTGTTTAGCTCCTATATCCAGCTATCCCTGCGGGAAAAGTTAGATCGGTTGATAGAATCTTAAATTTTAGTGCAGGAATTGGCTTCCTTAGCTGTTAAAATGCTGTTGTTTGCAACAGCGTGGAATCTAGCTTGTGAGAATTGCAGTAGATGCCATGGGCGGGGATTATGCCCCCAAGGAGATTATTGATGGGGCGATTCTCGCCCAGCGGAAATACGGTTTAGCTATTGACCTAGTGGGCGATCGCCATGTGATCAGTAGTTACCTAAGCGCCCACCACCTCAACGAGAGTCAACACCTGCGCATTGTGGACGCCGAGGGGCAAATTGATATGCACGAAGAACCCTTGGAGGGCTTGCGCAAAAAGCCCCGTAGCTCCATCGCTGTAACCATGGAACTGCTCAAACAGGGCAAAGTCTCAGCGGCAGTGGCGGCAGGGCATACGGGGGCGGCGATGGCGGCGGCTCTCCTGCGTTTGGGACGACTGCCTGGGATTGAGCGTCCAGCCATTGGGGCACTTTTACCTACCATGGTTCCCCACAAACCCGTACTTCTGCTAGATGTGGGAGCTAATGTGGATTGTCGCCCCAAATTTCTGGAACAGTTTGCCCTGATGGGGGTATTGTACAGCAAGTATGCCTTGGGGGTGTCTGAGCCCAAACTGGGTTTGCTCAACATCGGCGAAGAACCTTCCAAGGGCAATGACCTAGCAGTGCGCGTTTACCAGAGCCTACAGGACAATCCCCTGCTTCCGTTCGTGGGTAATGCCGAAGGACGGGATGTTATGAGTGGGCGGTTTGATGTGATAGTGTGTGATGGCTTTGTAGGCAACATTTTGCTGAAATTTGCTGAGGGAGTGGGGCGGGTTGCCATGCAAATTCTAGAAGAAGAACTGCCCCGCGGTCTTCATGGCAAGTTGGGTTGCTTTCTGCTCAGACCCAACTTCAAGCAGGTTAAAGAGCGCATGGATGCGGACGAATATGGCGGTGCTCTGCTGTTAGGGGTGGCGGGGGTGTGTGTGATTGCCCATGGCAGTTCCCGTGCTCCCAGTATTGCCAATGCCATTCGCGTGGCGCGAGATGCAGTCAACAATCGGGTGCTGGAGCGACTGCGGGAGCAAACCGAGAAAATGCAGATTGCCCATGAGTCCCCGTCCTGCTGAAGGTGGTGGCGTGCGCTTCATTGGCTGTGGCAGTGCCGTTCCTACCCAGGTGCTGACCAATGATGACCTCGCCAAGTGGGTGGATACCTCTGACGAATGGATTCGCACCCGCACGGGAATCAGGCAACGCTATGTGCTGGGAGCGGGGGAGTCGGTAACTAGCCTAGCGGTGCAGGCGGGACAGCGAGCGATCGCCCAGGCGGGGATCACTGCTCTTGATTTGGATTTGATCGTGGTTGCCACTTCCACTACTGACGATCTGTTTGGCACAGCGGGGCGAGTGCAGAGGGAACTGGGAGCGGAGCGCGCCGTTGCCTTTGACCTGTCTGCCGCCTGTGCGGGGTTTGTCTTTGGCTTGGTCACCTGTGCCCAGTTCCTACGCACTGGGGTATATCACAATGTGCTCCTGATCGGGGCTGATGCCCTGTCCCGCTGGGTGGACTGGAGCGATCGCCGTACTTGTATTTTGTTTGGCGATGGCGCAGGGGCGATCATCATGCAGGGTTGTCCCCCAGAGAGCGATCGCCTGTTGGGATTTGAACTGCGCAGTGATGGCAAGGGCAACGATCTGCTGAACTTAAACTACGATCCTGAGCGCAAGGGTTTTGTCCCTATCACCATGAACGGTCAGGAAGTTTACCGCTTTGCCATAACTGCCGTTCCTGAGGTAGTGGCAAAGGCGGTACACCGTGCCCGTTTGACCATAGACGATCTAGACTGGCTAATCCTGCACCAAGCCAACCAGCGAATTATCGATGCGGTGATCCAACGGCTGAATATCCCCCCTGCCAAAGCAGTGAGCAATATGGCAAGGTATGCCAACACCTCAGCGGCATCGATTCCCATTGCCCTAGATCAGTGGATTGGAGAAGGCAAAATCCAAGCAGGACACATTCTGGCACTCTCAGGTTTTGGAGCAGGGCTGAGTTGGGGGGCTGTGATCCTGCGCTGGGGCTAGGGCTTCGCGATCACCCCCCCTGCCAACAGCAAGTCTCCCTGCTGATCTCGGCGATAAAACACCGCCGCCTGCCCAGGGGTAATGCCAAATTGAGGTGTATCAAATAGGATGCGCGCTCGCCCTTCCCCTAGGGGGATCACGGTAGCAGGGGCAGACTGGGCACGATAGCGGGTCTGCACCTCTGCCCTAAAAGGCACAGTGGTTTCTGCTGTGGACACCCAATTGAGGCTGTGTACTACACATTCCTGAGTTTGCCCCTCTTGGCGAGTGCCTACGACCACTCGATTCAGCACAGGGTCTAGAGCTAGAACATAGAGAGGTTGTTCAGCGGCAACTCCAATCCCCCGCCGCTGTCCGATGGTGAAGTTGTGAATACCCTCGTGCTCTCCTAGCTTGTTGCCTTGGGTGTCCACAATATCCCCAGGGCGAGGACTCAGGTACTTAGCGAGAAATTGACGCATGGAACCATAGGCTTCAATCAGACATAAGTCCTGACTGTCAGGCTTTTCAGCAGTAACCAGTCCCAGTTCCCTAGCAATGAGACGCACTTGGGATTTGGTGCGATCGCCTAGGGGAAACACACAGGCAGATAGTTCTTCCTGCCCTACTTCATAGAGAAAGTAGGACTGATCTTTGTGCAAATCCACGGCACGGCGCAGTTGGTAGCGCCCTGTCGTGGGATCATAGTTGACTCGGGCGTAGTGTCCTGTGGCAATTTTGTTGATCCCCAATTCTTGGCGGGCATACTGCAACATCGGGGCAAACTTCACCGCCTTGTTACACCGTGAGCAAGGCAGGGGGGTAATCCCTGAGCTGTAGCCTGTAACTAGGTAGTCCACTATTTCTGCGGTGAAGCGCTCTCTGCTGTCCACTACCGTATGGGGAATGCCCAATTGTTCGCACACCCGTGCCGCATCTACCAAACCCTCGGAGCAACACTGTCCTTTCCCGCGCATTAGCCACAGGGTCAAGCCATGCACCCCGTAGCCCCACCGCTTCAGCAGTGCGGCTGACACTGAGCTATCTACGCCCCCCGACAGTCCCACTACAATTTGTTCCATATTTCTATCCTAATCTGCCGTACCCTTTTGCGAGGTGGGACGGGGCACCTCTATAGTGAGAAAATCATAAGCCAGAATAGTATTGGGAAAAATGGCTCTTGCTTCTTCCAGTAGCTCTTCTAGGTTCAGGTAGCGGGGGCTGAAGTGGGTCATTACTAGCTGTTGTACCTGAGCGCCGCGGGCAACCTGTGCCGCCATAGTGGTGGTGGAGTGCAGACGTTGCAGTGCCATGTCGGCGTCTTGGTGGGCGAAGGTTGCTTCGTGGATGAGCACATCGGCATTCTGAGCCAGTGCCACTGAATTGTCGCAATAGGTGGTGTCGGTGCAGTAAGCGATCGCCCTACCCTTCTGGGGTGCCCCCACAAAATCTGCCCCATTAAATGTCCGCCCGTCCTCTAGGGTGACTATTTTGCCCTGCTTGAGCAAGCCGTAGATTTTCCCCTCGGGAATGGCTAGGCTTCTGGCTTTCTCCACATCAAACCGCCCTGCCCGATCGTGTTCAGTGATGCGGTAGCCATAGGCTGTCACCCGATGTTTCAGAGGAGCGCAAGTAACTGTAAACTCATCGTCGCTAAACACTATCCCTGGTCTGGCGCGATGCACTTTGATAGGGTAGGTCAGTTTGGTTTCGCTGTAGCGCAGACAGGCATCTAAGTATTCCCCCAGCCCCGCTGGACCATAGATGTCAATCCTTTGGGTTGCCCCTGCCATACCACAACTTGCCAGCAAGCCCGCCAGCCCAAAAATGTGATCTCCGTGGAGGTGGCTGATAAAAATCTTGGAGATTTGGCTACTTTTAATGTCACTGCGCAGGATTTGGTGTTGGGTGCCTTCGCCGCAGTCAAATAGCCACACTTCTGCCCGCTGGGGCAGTTTTACCGCCACGCTGGAGACATTGCGGGTCTTGGTGGGAACTCCTGAGCTAGTGCCAAGGAAGGTAATTTGCATAGCTGGAACTGCGCCAGAACCCTAACTAGTCTCGATCTTAACGAGGAGGGGTGATAAATCGCTGTCTGGCACAAAAGCGGCACACCCCCCAGCGCTCTAGGTCAAAGGGGGTGGTGTAACTCTGACACCGAGGACACTTGACGGTGCGCTGTTGCTTTAGGGTCTGCCCCAGTCTCTGCCAAGCGGCAAGGGCAGAAGGGGGGGGCTCCACTGCCGTAGGTAGGACAGGGGGAGAGGAGGGGTGGGGACTCTGCCAGCGCGCCGTGGAGAAGCGAATGTCTCGCAATAGTTCTTGGGGGTGGGTGCGACTGAGAAGCTGGTTGATTTTGCCTAAAATGGGCGATCGCTGCAGGGACAGTTCTTGACACCACACCGCACTGGAAGTTGCCACCTGCAGTACTCCTCCGTAGATTCCTATGGGCTGGGTCTGCCGCGCCACTTCTTGCCCCACTATCTCTTGCCAACTCTGCAAGATAATGCCTAGACGCTTGCCCCTGCGCCACTGAGACTTAGCAGTAATCTGGTCGAGAACTTGACCTAGAGAAGCAAAAGACATTAGTTACTGGCACGATTTGTAGCTATTTTAGCAATTTCTTCTACACCCATGGGTTCGGGCAAGTCTACCACAATGACGAAACCCTCAATTTTGCCGTTCCCCACCTGCCTGATCTGCTGGAGAATCTGGGGCATATCCCCCCGCACTAGATTGCCATGGCTGTCATAGGTTTCAATGCTAGACAGACAGCCCAAAGTGGGATTCCACTCCCCTCGCCGCTGATCTACACGGCGGAAATAGTCTGGGGCTTCCCCACTGCCGTGGATGCGAAATAGCGATCGCCCAATCCGCCCTGCCCAGTAGGTTTGTTGCATGGGAAAATAGTGGCGCCAACTGGGAGGCAGAAGTTGCAGATAGGCTTGCAGATCGCCTTGGAATTTCCCTTTTTGAGGGGGCAAGAAAGCCTGTACCCCATCCTCCCAAGGTACAAACAGCTTGATCAGCTCAAACTGCCCATAGGCACGAAATAGGGAATCATCAGGCTGGGGCACTGTTCCTTCCATGCGATAAATGCCCTGAGGAGTAGCTCCCCGATAGAAGTTCCAATCTAGGGAATGAATAGAAGCTAAAAGCAGAGGTACAGACCACAGTTTGCCCTGGTGGTGCACAAATTTTCCTTCTCGGTCCCGGAGCAGGGCAAAACAGAGTTCTTGGCGATCGCTCTGGCAAAACACAAACAAGTGCACTTGCTGAGGGGCAACTTGCCAGTGCAGTAGGTCAGCTAGGGGGGGTAGGGGCGGGCGGGAGAGTTCGTGGCTGATCTGCTCCACTGTGGTATAGAGAAAAGCATGGCGTGCCCAGTGGGCAAACCTGCGGGGCAGAGCACCTAGTAAGGCGTAGAGTTCACTGCGACTAATGCCAGACCTGTGGAGAGCGGCGATCGCCATGGCAGTCCACTCAGGGTCTGGGCTGGCTTCAGCAATTTGGCGTAATCTCTCCTGAAGTGTCCCATAGGCTTGGGGACGGTGCAGTAATAGCTGATGGCTCACCTGCAGAGCTGACCGCACAATTTGCCTTTGTCCTGCCGTCAATGGCTGTGCCCCCGCCAGTGCCAAAATCTGATCCAATGCCTGCAAGACAAAGGGAGCTTCTGGCTCCAACACCGCCACTGCCCAGAGCAGTTGTTCCCAGTGCCGTTGGTAGCGATCGCCAACGGGGAAAAAGCGCAAATCAAAATTGGCGGGAGTCAGCTTCTGCTCCTGTTCTTGGACATACAGCTGTCGCAGATGACTAGTCGCCTTGGGTTGGGGTTTCTGCGCCCACAGGGTACTAGGCAGTCCCCAGACAATTAGCAAAACAACCCACCAACTGCGGCTTCCCATCTCCCTTACCCCCACAGTAAACTTGGCTTGATATGATGCCACAAACTTTGCCTCTAGGCTACGACTGGGATTCTTGCCTGTGGGGGGAAACCCTACCTCTCTCCATAGGGAAGAATTTCTAGACTAGAAAAGGGGTTTTCTAGTGATAGCTTGAGCACCATCCCATTCCTGCAAGCCAAGGGACGTGTCCACATACAGAGCATGGATTAAAAAGACAAATACAGTAGATTTGCAGACGGGGATCGCCAAGTTCTCTAACCACTATGCTGGCTACATGGACTTGCTGGCGGATAAGTCCACTGTCATGAAATATCTGGATAATCACTCCCAATGGTTCCGCCGTTGCGCCAAACCCCTCCGCGCCGATCCCATTGGCACCAGTGGCTACGCCATGGGATTTGACAGGGTGGGTGCCTTCGGTTTCTATGTCGATCCGCGAGTGGGGCTTAACCTTTTGCCCTGTGAAAACGATGTCTATCGCATCTGCACCATCCCCATTCCCGATCAAGAACCGCAGAGGTACGAAGTGGATTTCCAAGCTGAAATGCGACTGCGAGAACGCCCCCTAGACCTAGAAGAATTCCCCTTGATGACCTGCATTGAATGGGATTTGGATTTGATAGTCACTGTGGAATTTCCTCCCTTTATTCTGCAGATGTCAGGGGAGGTGATCCAAAAAACTGGTGATACCTTGCTGGGATTTACTGTCAAACAAGTATCCACCAGCCTAACTGCCAAAGTACAGAGGGATTTTCACCGCACCCACAATATCAAAGTGCCGAAACACGCCCCCTTACGCCTTTAACTGGCAGTCGGCGCCGTGCTTTGGTATTGCGGAATTTGCGGACTACTTGATAGAGGAAGGTTCATCTCCGCCATCATTGCCTGCCCCCAAGGTTTTCCGTTGTCTATAGTCCCAACT
>Ga0308420_1001442_pt1 | contig 12466 bp, 12 predicted proteins | sample HotsprSampleMS55_FD_203802 | JGI IMG/M metagenome (GOLD analysis project Ga0308420, IMG submission 203802) | Hot spring phototrophic mat microbial communities from Mushroom Spring, Yellowstone National Park, Wyoming, United States - 20090730_MS55 ... | reverse complement strand
TGACTTCTAAGGATACACCCTTGAGGGCCCAGATGATGTCGTCTCCTCGAGCTTTCTCCGCTCGTTCCCCACACCATGACCTCACCGTGCGGTGGAACGGGGCCGTCACCGCTTCCACGATCGTCTCGCGCAAAGTCCTATAAGACGTTTGTCGTTTCTTACCGATGCGATATTTTTTGCCGAGCCCTTCGACACGCAGAGCCAAGTTCCCCATACGATGTGTTCGCCTTGTCTAATTGAAGCTACGAAATACCGGTTTGACCGGACGACTATGCAGATATTTCTCGATACCCTCGTCCAGCGCCTTTTTGTAAACATAGAGGGCTTCGCTAATCGCGTCTATTGTCCGATCGACATCCTGATCTGTATGAGAAAAACTCACTACCAGCGATGGCATGAGCAGGCCGCGTTTGATCGTCTCCTGGAGAAACAGCGTACGAAACGCTTGCGAGCGATGCTTGTCCTGATCACGCGTCACATAGATTAGGTTACACGGTTTACTGGCGAGCTGGAAATATTCTTCGAGGCGGTGTTCCCTGACGGCCTGCATTATCCCCCGCGTTAATCGTTCCCCTTGGCAGTAGAGGTACTCCACCACGTGCTCGCGTTTGTACACGCGCATCGTTGCCAGCGCCGCGGCTAAGGAGTGACACTCCGCGCCGTGGGTCAGGGACAGCAAAAACACGCGCTCTCGATCATGGTCCAGTCCTCCGAGGCGCATAATTTCTCTCTTCCCGACCAGGGCCGAAACGGCGAACCCGTTGGCCATCGCCTTACCAAAAGTGGAGAGATCAGGAACAACGCCGTAATACTTCTGTCCTCCACCGAGGTGCCACCGAAATCCGGTAATCATCTCATCCAAAATGAACACCGCACCATTCTTGTGGCACAGCTCTTGGACTTTATGCAAAAAGTTGTTGCGCGGAGCTTCCATCGCTTCGGGTTCCAATATGACACCGGCAATCTGTCCAGGATACGCCGCAAAGAGGGCTTCGAGACTCGCAATATTATTATATTGAAATTTGAGCGTTAAATTGCGAATCGCCCGGGGGACCCCCGCAGCCATTGCTGTACTGCCGATAAACCAGTCATCAACCGAAAAGAACGGATGGTCAGCACAGACCGCGATCAGATCTCTCCCGGTATAGGCGCGTGCCAGTTTTACTGCGGCGGTGGTCACGTCGGATCCGTTCTTGGCGAATTTCACCATGTCCGCACCCTCGATCAGGCTGAGGAGCTCTTCGGCACATTCGACTTCGATCGGCGCCGGCCTGGTGAAATTGCTCCCCAAGAACATCTGTTTATAAACCGCTTCCACCACAGGAAGGTACGCATGTCCCAAGGTGACCGCACGCAACCCCATGCCGTATTCGATAAACTCATTGCCGTCGACATCCCACACGTGACAGCCCTTCCCTTTGACGATAAACGCAGGGGCAGTTTCGGGGTACTGATCATCTCCCTTCGCGTAGGTGTGACAACCGCCTGGGATCAGTGTATGCGCACGCCTTTGCAACGCTCGAGATTTCTCGAAATTCACGTTTTCCTCCTCTCCTGTGTGAGCGAGATAGACCGGAGCACTTCCTCTGCGACTATACGATGCCCTTCCTCTGTATAGTGGCCAGATTGGCGGAAAGGAAAGAGCGCCAGCGGATCAGGGTGCGCTTGGAAAATGGGATGGAGGTCGATCACCGGTAGCCCGAGGTCCCTGGCAACAGTCAGGACCGGCTCTCGATTAGGATTGGCAAACTGTGGGCCGGCATAGCGCTCCCACCCCGGTAGAAACACGAAATACAACGTCCCGCCCCACCCGCGAACAGCCTCCCGCGCCTTCAACAGCACGGTACGAAATAATTCTCTCTCGGCCACAGATGCGGCGTCTGGGTGCGTCCCTGGCGTACATAGCCCTCCGGACACTAACCCTAAGCGATTCCGTATCGAGCCCAACTTGATGACTTGAACTGGCAATGTCAGCAGCCACCGGATATCTCTCGGTTTGCGCGTGATCTCCGCTAGCTGATCCTCGAACTGGCTCATGCTCTGCGCCATTGCGCTTTCGATATAGGCCACTAGTGCGTGGTCAATCTCGGTCTGTTTGCTCCGCAGCCCTTGGGAAAACTCGCTCTCCACATACCGCATCAACAAAGGACTGTTCTTCTCCCTTCGCAAATCCATAAGATCGTTCTCAAAATAAAACCACAGTACGACCTTCGGGCGCAGGGGTTGGGCATACTCCTTGAGGGTCGCCAGCATAGCGAGAGGGCCATCCCCTTGGTTGCCTAAATTCAGCGTTGCCGGCCACTGTCGGCGAATGAGGGCGACGAAATTCTTGTCAGAAGGGACGCAATAGCCTTGGGTAAAAGAATCGCCCAGGGCAACGATATCGACGTGACCATTAGCCCAAATACCTTGCGGGTTATGGAAGCTGTATTCGTCGCTTCTATAGATGAGATACGTGCCGGTCTCATTACACAGGACCGTCACTTTATTGGCGACTCCACCCAGCGGCAGGACCTCTGTCCCCTCGATCGCAATATCCGATTTCACATTCCCGTTCTCCCCTTGGCGCAACAACATCGAAGGGGCAATAGCTGGGATAGCATCTATCCCTTCCCGCCGCAGATCGAGGACAACCTGGAGACGGCTCCGTGTGTCAAAGTCCATGCCACTTGCCCGCGCCGCTTTCTGCCTGGCCTGATCTCGCATTTCGGCAAGAGAACCAGGTTTCGTCAGGATGAACAAGAGTTCCGCGAGACAGATCGCCATACCGGTCGAGAGCAGCACGAGTGCCAGGTTCAGTTTGTAAGCGGGGCGCAACCACAACGCGGCCACCAACAGACCGGCCAGACCGAGCGGCAGCCCGTAGGACAAGAGCGGACCGGCTGAAGAGCTGAAACATCGCTGTTGGGTCCAACTGTAGTAGTAGAAAAAGTAACCCGCGACCAGCACGCAGAAGACCGCCCCACCGATGAACAGCATTCCGGCCACTCGTGCTGCTCGTTCTATATACCGCTCTGCTGCCATAACTTACTCCTCTGTCAAAGCGAGACGGACCTTCGTACTACCTTCGCAACCAGCCGCTGGCCCTCTTCTGCATAGTGATCGGCTTGGCGGAAAGGAAAGAGAGCCAGATGTTACTGTTCGGTGGCAAAGCGTCTAACAGCCCTGACGAGATCTCCTGGCGTGCCGATGTCTAAGTATGGGGTGTCGGAAACGGGAAAGGCCTCAACATGCAGCTGAGCCTCAATAGCCGCCTGAAACGCTTCACCCATAGTCAATTCCGACTTTGTCCCTGCCACGCCCCCGCCTGTAGAGAGAAAGGTGTGCAAAAAGTGGGTGAATCGCGGCGTCCACACCGCAATACACCAGGAATACGTCAACTCGCTCTGGGAAGCATTGAAGACGAGCCGCCGCACCCGCCCGTGCTCGTCACGATCGACCAGATCCACCCTGTGGGGATATTCTGCGGGGAACATACCAAGCACTACATCTGCCCCGCTTGAGGCTTGTCGGCCGAGGAGTCGGATAAATGCATCGTCAGGCTGAAAGAGGATATCAGGAAAACCAAATGCCACAACGGCGTCTTGCACGAAGGCGTAGGCTTGATCGACGGTATAGGGTGGCCCAAAGGGTAACCCACGTATGAGATAGGCCAGGTGCATATCAACAAGGCTGCCATCACCGAAATAGCCGGGAATATCCCACTTCCCGTCCCGCAGAATAATATACGCTTTCACAATGCCGGCCCGCCGCATCTTCTCCAGCAAGTAGTGACAGACGACTTTCGGCCGCACCTCCCCTTTCCCCATTGCCCGAAACCCAACAGGATACACTTCCTTGCTACATGGCAGAGGGGCAATACGGGTTGCATGTCCCCCTGCCGGAATTACTCCAACAACTTCTCGCATCGTGCTTTGCTCCGGCTAGCATCCAGCATATGCCCAGCAGGCAACGACCACTATTTGATGAGGTTATGCTGCGCCAGCGCATTCGCCACCTGGCTGATGACCTCGAACTGCATTCCCGACCGCTCGGCGATATCTAATAAGGAGTGCGTCCCATCGGATAAATTCAGGACCCACAGCATGGCCAGCTCGTTGGATTTTCCCTCTGTTTGTCCTCCCACGGCGCGATAGAGCCCCCTCTTCCCTAACTGGGGTTCACACTTGGGGTTTTGATTGACGTATACTCTGTTGTGTTCCAGAACAGTGAGAATGGCTACGCACTTAGCAAACGAATCCGCCAGGGCAGCAGGGGACACAAAATCGAGGTCGTCGGCAGAGGTATGGTACTCCGGATACTGCCCAAAGGGGGTGCGCATAACGCAGCCGATTGGCAGATTAAACGCCGGGGAGCAGAACTGTCGCTCGTCGTAACCATAAGGGGAAAAATCTATGACCGCGTTCCCCGTCCCTGCGTGTCTCAACACATGGCACGCGACCCGGTCAATCTCCGCATCACCACGCCGACTCTTCTTATACGTAAACGGCCCCCGGTCTCCGACCCCTGCAACCACCAGACCGTGTTTAATCCGAACAACCCGGGACTCGTTCATCCACAACCAGGTAATCGAGCCGATCGTGCCGGGGATAAAGAGGAAGCGATAGGAATAACGTCTGGGGAGGGTAGCAAAGTACTTCGCCAAGAAGGTCACTACGGCGATCCCAGAGAGGTTGTCATTACAGAGGGAGGGGTGACAAACGTGACAGGAGAGCAAGACCTCGTCGTGCTGTTCTCCTGGGAGATAATACTCACCATATGTTAAGGAGCCGTCTGTCAATGACGACTCGATGCATACTTCATACTCTTCGTCCTCGCGTAGTTGCGCAAATTGCTTGTGGCTCAGGCAAAATCCCCAACTCTCCGTGTAGTATGAGGTCCGGTACGGAATCCATTCCGGACGCTCAGGCAGCGTAAAGAGATGCGGCCTCAACGCGGCAAGCGACATCTTTCCTCTCACCGGCACACTGTAACTCACGACATGCAAATTGGATTTATTGAAATCGACGATGCGCTCGCCCTGGGCATTTTTGATATACGCATCTTGAATATTCCACTCTTTTGGGACTGTCCAGTCAAAGACCTGCGTGCCGCTCGGTACTTCATGCACGGTCACGGGGATATGCTGCTGGAGGATGTGCAAAGTTCTGCGCACCCCATCTCCCGTAATACTCCGACACAGCGGATAGAGCTCGGTAATGAGCCGATACATCTCCTGGCCCACATCCGGCGTGGGCCGGACCGCCGCAGGACTGCCCTGGCTCATCGCTTTTCCTCTCTCCTGCCCAGAAAGTCAGGATAGTGCCGGTCGCGCTCCGAGATGATGCGCTCAGCAGGGGGCCAAGCAATAGCAAATGCCGGATCATTCCACCTTACTCCGCGCGCGCACTCGGGGGCATAAAACTCCGACATCTGATAGAATACCTCGGTATTATCCTCCAGCGTTTGAAACCCATGGGCGAACTGTTCGGGAATATACAGCATGCGATGGTTGTCCGCTGTGAGCTCGACCGCGATCCATTGCGTAAAGGTAGGTGAATCAGGGCGCAGGTCGATAATCACGTCATAGATCGCCCCGCGGGTGCAACGTACGAGCTTGGCTTCCGCATATGGTGCGACCTGATAGTGCATCCCTCGCAAAGTCCCCCGCCGCCGGTTAAACGAGACGTTACACTGTACTAAACGAGGGTTGAGCCCATGGGCGATAAATTCACGCTGGCACCACGTGCGGGCGAAGAATCCCCGCTCATCCTCTTGCCTGTCGAGTTCGATAATAAATGCACCTTGCAAGGCGGTCTCGAGGAAACGCATCGTCTGTAGTAAGCGGTGAGCTGTGAACGGTCGCTGCGTCTCGTTCTTAGCGACAAGTGACGTGCTCAAGCCCTACGTGAGAGCAAGGCATTCATTGAGCATCCTATAGTGGGAAGCTGGGTGTTTTTCGGTCAATCGCGACCGTTCAGTCCATCGCTTCCTGCTGCCAGGCCATAAGATTACGATGAGGCTTCTTCCTGCTCACTGCACCGTGACTTCCGGAATGGGAATGATAAACCGGCCCCCCCATTGGCGGATATAGGCCATCTGCTGCATGATTTCGTCCTTCAGGTTCCACGGCAAGACAAACAGATAGTCCGGCTTGGTTTGGCGGACACGCTCAGGGGCATAGATAGGAATGTGCGTCCCCGGTAAGAAACGTCCCTGTTTATGAGGACTGACATCAACCGTATAGTCAAGAAAGTCCGAGCGGATACCACAGTAATTCAGCAAGGTATTCCCTTTAGCCGGGGCGCCGTAACCAACGATCGATTTGCCCCCTTGCTTTTCCCGTATGAGAAAGTCCAAGATGTCGCGTTTTGTCTTCTTGACTCTCTCGGCAAAGGACAGGTAGGGAGCTAAGCAGGTCAATCCGGCCGCCTCCTCGCGAGCGAGCAGGTCTGCCACCCGTGGGCCGAGCGGCTGAGAGGAGTCTTCGGCATGACACACATAAATTCTCAGCGAGCCGCCGTGCGTCGGCAGTTCTTCAACGTCGAACACTGTCAGACCATGCGCGGCAAAGATCCTTCTCACGGTCGCCAAAGAAAAGTACGAGAAGTGCTCGTGATAGATTGTGTCAAATTGGTTCTCTGCCATGAGCCGCATCAGGTGCGGGAACTCTAAGGTGATGATCCCGTGAGGCTGGAGGAGCACTTTCATCCCCCTGACAAAATCGTTCAACTGCGGGACGTGTGCCAGCACATTATTCCCTACCAGCAGATCTGCCCGCACGCCTTGGGCGATCAGGTGGTGGGCGGTCTCTTCCCCGAAAAACCGGATGATGGTCGGAATTCCCTTCTTGATAGCCTCCTCGGCCACATTTCTCGCTGGCTCGATCCCAAGCACCGGTATCCCCCGCGCGGCAAAGTACTGGAGGAGATAGCCGTCGTTACTGGCGATCTCTATCACTTGGTGGTGTGGACCCAGTCCAAAACGTTCCACCATCATCTCGGCGTATGCACGCGCGTGTTGGAGCCACGAACTCGAGTAGGAGGAGAAGTATGCATACTCACTAAAGATGTGTTCTGGACTGGCAAATTCTTGCAGTTGCACGAGCAAGCAGCTCTCACAGACGTAGACATGCAACGGGTAGAACGGTTCCATACAGTGGAGTTGCGTCGGCAAGAGATAAGAGTTAGCCAGCGGAGACATTCCCAAGTCGACAAAGGTGTAGCGCAACCCTGTCCCACAAAATCGACAGTGTGTTTCATTCATATTAGAGCGCGTGTCGCCAGAAAAATTTGTCATCGATCTGCTGCGTGCGCAGGAGATACTCTAGCTGCTTCAGCCGCGTATAAGCACGAAACTCAAACATCTCACGAGACAAGGCAATACGGCTGAACAACTCGTGGAGTTGCATGGCACCTTGGAGCGCATCAAAGCGGCAGCGAAACCCGGGGAGGTACGAGTTGATTTTCTCGAACGAGACCCGATAACTGCGGTTGTCCCCGTCGTTTTTGCCGAATGTCAGCGAGCAGCCGGGAAACACCTGCGCGACAATTTGGGCAATATCTTTGATTTGATAATTCGCCCGGGTATCTCCGACGTTAAAGATTTGGTTATGGATAACCTCGCGCGGAGCAGCAAGAGTGCACGCAATCGCTGCACAAATGTCAAGCACGTGGACAAGCGGGCGCCACGGGCTGCCGTCGCTCGTCATTTTAATTTCCCGCGTCGTCCAAGCGAGGCCAGCTAAGTTATTCAAGACGAGATCGAACCGCATCCGCGGGGATGGTCCATATGCCGTAGCGTTGCGGAGAAACGTTGGCGAGAAATTCTCATCGGCCAAAGCTGCGACATCTCGCTCGACGAGCACTTTGCACTTCGCATAAGCGGTCTGCGGGTTTGTGGCGGACTGCTCAGTCTTATATTCATCACCCGCCCCGACTCCGTACACACTGCACGACGACGTATAGACGAAACGCGTAATACCGACTCGCTTACATTTTTTCGCCAATGCAACAGTGCCCTGATGATTGATCTGGTACGTCACCTCGGGGTTATGCTGCCCCAAGGGGTCGTTGGAGAGTTCGGCCAAATGAACGATAGCGTCATACCCCTCAAGATCCTCTTCGCTGATATGCCGAATATCTTTATTAATATAGGGAGGAAATTGTGCCGTGTGGGTGTGGTATAACCACCCCTCTCTGTAAAATCCCGTATCCAGCCCAGTAACCGTGTATCCCCGTTCAACAAGGACAGGCAGTAGCATGACGCCAATGTATCCATCCGCTCCTGTAACGAGAACTTTCATCGTTCTACACCTTTCTCGATCATACAAGAGCGGCTAATGCACAGAACCGCGCTTCAGTCTCCGACAACATATAGCCATGTATTTTCACAATGCGCCCCTGTGCAAAATCTTCCCGTTGATGGCGATGAAACCATTTGCGCAGCTCCGCAGAATCTTCCTCACTAACTTGTTGCCACTGTTCAGGAGATAAACGTAAATAATCAAGCAACACCGCAGTGCTCGCCTCTAACGGTGCATTAGATAAATAGGCCCAACCAACAATGGCCGCATGCTCTTTATTGGAATGGAAGAAAACCTCTACCAGCTTAGCTGCCACCTCATTCAGCACCAGACCTGCCCTTGGCGTAGTTTCCGGAATAAGGAGCGGGACAACCCCAATCGCCCCCGAACATTGCACTATCGTCTTCAAAATTCTCGTCTTTGCATCTTCATCCCACCCCTGATTTCATCTCACTCTTTATATGGTCGGCAAGCCTAATTGAGAGCGCAGCAATTGTTAGCGTGGGGTTCACATGACCAGAAGTCGGAAAGACCGAACTTCCGGCAATAAGTAGATTGGAGATTCCATGGACACGACAATTTTTGTCCACTACCCCCCTCTTCGGATCAACATGCATTCGCGTCGTTCCAATATGGTGGTACGAACCGGACGGCCAATCCCGGGTCCTCTCAGTTCTCGGGGTGGTCCAGTCGATTTGCTCCGAGTCAAGCATTAGCCGAACTCGTCCAAGAGAAGAGAGGCCGGCAGCTTGACCGATGATCTCCGCTGCTCTGAGGAACGTCCGCTTTTCCAGTTCGCCCACCCGCCAATCAAGTTTGACGCGGTTGAGCCCCAGACGATCCCGCTCGTGCGACAGCGTAACCCGACTCTCAGGGTTAGGAACAGCTTCTATGTGAGCCCCAATGTTAAACTCGAAGTTGGAGGAAAGATTTCACACCCGGGTTATTCGCCAAGCTCTCTGCATTTATCGGCCACAGCGTACAGCCGTAATTTAGCAGTCGCTCCCGCCGTTGTACCTCTGAAGTAAGGAATCCCTATGTTTTCACCTCGATAGAGTGACTGCGTCTCCCCATCTACTTCGAACCCACCACTTTCCAGGACACACACCCGAAAAGGTTGCCCAATGAATTCGTGCGCTAGTGTGATACCCGCGGCCCCAGCACCAATAACGCACACATCAGCCTCAACAATTGCCCCTTGAGGCACTGAATGAGCATCAATGAACACTCACGCCCTCCCTTCAACAGCCCCTCTTTCGCAGTTTATCACCAGATTTTCCACGGAGCCTTTCCCGAAGCCCACAGCTCTTCAAGGATGTTTTTTTCTCGTAATGTATCCATGCACGACCAAAAGCCGTCATGTCGGTACCCCATCATCTGCCCCTCGCGCGCGAGACGTTCGACAGGCTCCCGTTCCCATACAGTCCAATCCCCTTCAATATACTCAATCACTTTGGCATTGAGGACGAAGAAGCCGCCACTGATCCACCCCTCCCCCTTGTCTGGCTTCTCACAGAATTCGACCACACGGTCGCGTTCAAACCCAAGCCTGCCAAACCGCGCCGGGTAACGCACCGCTGTGACTGTCGCAAGTTTGCCATGCGCGTTATGGAAATGCAGCAACTCGAGGATATTGATATTCGCAACCCCGTCGCCGTAAGTAAATAGAAATGTCTCATCCGGCTTGAGCCAGTGACGCAGCCGCCTGAGACGCCCGCCGGTTTCAGTGTGTAGACCGGTGTCAACGAGGTGGACTTTCCATCTTGTCTGATTGCCGTCGTGGATCGTGGTCTTGCCGGTTGCTAAATCGATCGACAGATCATTGTTCAAAGCATAAAAGTTCAGGAAATACTCTTTCACGACCTCTGCTTTATAGCCAAGCGCAATGATGAATTCGTTCATCCCATAGGCGGCATAAATATTCATAATATGCCACAAGATCGGCTTACCGCCGATTTCGACCATCGGTTTGGGACGCAGAACGGTCTCTTCGCTTAACCGAGAACCGAAGCCGCCGGCTAGAATGATGACTTTCATAACTCTCCTCTCTTTTCAGATACCGCGTAGGAGTAGAGGGATTCGTCAGATCCCTTCACCTGAAGTGAGATGTGCGCCTGAGCATGAAGATTCTGCCGACCGTGGCAGGAGAAAGAAACAGAGGAGGACCTTCCCAGTTTGTATCGCCCTATGACACCGGCGAATGATATAGCTCCGCCCTTCAGGGACTATGCCCCTTCTTTTCCAAGCATCCTCGTTGGACTGAATTCCTCCAGCCCAACACTTCTTCCCCTCCCTTTCCACCGCCTCTCGCGACCACCGGCCCACCCTCTCGCCGGTAAGCGTGACACGGTACAAGATATACGCTGGTTTCCTACTACTGTTTACCGTTACAAGTCAAGAGGTTTATTCCCCTTCTCAGTGAGTTTCACGGTGGATCTATCTATCCCTATCACAGCGAACGAGAAAAAACCCTCCTAACTCCATGAAATTTTCGTGAAATCGTGGTTGCGTGTGGCAGCCTTCGGTCTCTTTACGGTACGAGGAACTGCTGCTCTCGGTCCACGATACTCCACCGCCCACCGGTAAACTCCAGGGGGATCTCTGCGCGCACCTGACGGCCGAGCAACTCGAGCAGGATGCGCACACGCCCCCGCGCATCCGGAGGGTTCTGGATGATGCCAATCAAGCCCGCAAAGGGACCGCCGGTAATCTGCACTTCCTGTCCAACAGTCAACTGCACGCACGCCTCCACAACCCCCTCAGCATCGGCTCGCTTTTTGAGAAAGCGGACCACCTCCTCATCGACCGGGGTGGGAGTCCCGTTGAAATTCACCACACACCTTACCCCCGGACACCAGCGGGCATAGTTATACTCCTCAGGGACGCAAAGCCGGACGAAAAGATAATTGGGAAACAGCGGAACGATCGCAGGACGCTTGAGGGCACGCTTGGGTAACCGCAGGCGGGGGAAAAACGTCTCCAACCCCTTGTGAGCCAAATGGAACCGTGCGGTCTCCTCCTTCCGTGGTTTGCAGTAGACAACGTACCAGCGTCGTGGTTCGACCATGCTCACAGTTCCTCCATTCCTTGACCAACATGCGCTCATACGTATTTATCGGCTGTCCTTGGCAGGACATTAACTTTCTCCCTCGACCAGCAAGGTGAATGCCACAGCAAGCATACAAGAGGGTATACACCTCCCTTGCCATATACAAGTAAAAATCCTCTTCTACCGGAAACTTATTTCTCGTACACTCACAACTCCTCACAAAAACCCAGCGCTCTTTTCCCTGAAATCGGGCATTGTTGCCTGATAAGACATAAGATCCGCAGCTTTTTTTTCTTCGAGTCAATATGCTAGGTACGAGGCCATATGCAACCCCTGCTCCCTTCGAGCAAAACCTCTGGCAGAGACCACGGTTGACAGCGAAGACACTGTTACGCACCATGCTTAGCATTGAGTAGGCGGTTGACCTACCGTTCTTCAATTACGTTCTAGACCGGTGGTTGGATTCCGGTTTGTGCCGGTGCAACCCCAACAGTCCGGCTACCGGACCGCTCGCAGCCGGTACCCACATATAGGGTCGAGGGATAACTGGGAGAGTAGCCATGCCGACTTTCGATCTTTTCAATCCGAGCGAAGAACACGCGATGTTACGTCAGACCGTGCGGGATTTCGTGCGCGAACAGGTTGAGCCCCAGGCTGCGGAGCACGATCAGCAGGAGCGTTTTAACCTCCCCCTGTTTCGGCAGCTGGCCTCTTTGGGGCTTCTAGGCATTACCGTTCCCACCGAGTACGGCGGCGCCGGTATGGATGCGGTTGCCGCGGTGATCGTCCACGAAGAACTGTCCGCGGCTGACCCAGGTTTCTGTCTGGCCTATTTGGCTCATTCGATGCTTTTTGTCAACAACTTTTACCGTAATGCCAATGATGAACAGCGGCGTCGTTACCTCGATAAAGTCATTTCCGGGACCTGGATCGGGGGCATGTGCATGACCGAACCCGCGGCCGGGACCGACGTCCTAGGGATGAAGACCCAAGCGGTGCGTCGCGGGGATGTCTACTACCTCAACGGCCGCAAGATGTTCATTACCAACGGGGCACTGGATGATACTACGCCTGGGGATATTTTCTTGGTCTACGCAAAAACCGCAAACGGTATCAGTTCTTTCATCGTGGAA
>Ga0308420_1001440_pt1 | contig 12473 bp, 6 predicted proteins | sample HotsprSampleMS55_FD_203802 | JGI IMG/M metagenome (GOLD analysis project Ga0308420, IMG submission 203802) | Hot spring phototrophic mat microbial communities from Mushroom Spring, Yellowstone National Park, Wyoming, United States - 20090730_MS55 ... | reverse complement strand
GGCTTTTTTAGGTGAAAACTGTCAAAGTCGAGTTTAAGGGCTGTTAAAACCCCAATAGAACTTGATAATTTAATTATCAACATCCTGTAGAACGTTCCTATTAGTATCACCTTCGAGAAAAGGGAGAATTAAAATCTATTAATCAAGAAAAGTTTGACACCATTTCTAATGCAAGTGATAAACTTAAGATTTTTAATAAAATCTTATCTTTAGATAATCATTTATGCATTTTAAATTCTTATAAATTGATTTCTGTTAAATATAAAAAAGATCTCTTAGAGTAGTCAAAATATTCTGAAATAAGATCTATGGATGTTCTTTGACCAGACCATGCTAGTAGTCTTTTTGCTTCTTTTCCATCTACCCAGGAAAATTCCGAATGTTCATCACTTATTTTAACAATAGATTTATTATCAACTTTTGCTACGAAAACAGGTACTAAATTTATTGAATCATCTTCTGCTAAATAAAAAGAATTTACACGTGGGAGCACCCAGAGTTTTTCAGGGATTAAATTAGTTTCCTCTTTGATTTCTCTTAGAGTAGCTTCAATTGCAGTTTCATCGCTTTTTATTTTACCTGATACCATTTGCCATATATCAGGAAATTTTTCATAAGAAGCTCTTTTAAGCAATAAAAATTCTATCTTGCCATTGTTTTCTCTTATTAAATGAACTTCAATATAAACTGTCGCTATTTTCAATTTTCCCTCCGTAAAAGAATTTAGAGTGATTAAATTAAAAAAATGCTCTTATTTCTGCTCTTGCAGAGTGTATGGTTTGTGATTGAGTTTGTGATCTACCATCATAACTAATTGTTGTTTGTATATTTGTTGATATTCGATAATCAAAGTTAAATCTCCAAAAGTAGTTTTTACCGATTTGATTTCCGCCTGTTATTTCAAAAGGAATTTGATTTAGTTTAGTTTTTGAAAGCAACTCGATTCTTTCTGCTTCAACTCTAATTCTACCAGTTCCAAGAAATGAAATATTAAATCTGATTAACTGTGAATTTAAATCCACTATGGTAGGAACTTGCGGAAATCTATCTTCACTTCTCCCTGTTTTAATTCTAAAACCTAATTCAAATATTCTCGATGGTCTATAAGAAAAATCAGATGTAATAAAATTAGCAGTAACTTTTCTCACTCTGTTAGAAAAAATTTTAGTGCTTAGGTTATCAGTAGTATTTACTATATCAGTTTGATTAAAAACCTCTTGAATCATTTTAAATTTTATTCTTATACTTTTTTCTTGATAAAAACCTCTCTCAAAGCCAGCGCTGAATTCATTCAAAAATTTTCTCTCTAAAAATCTTATGCGAAAATTTAAATCTTGTTGATTTTCAAAAATGAAAAAGTCTTGTTGAAATAAATTTGAACCACGAATTGTTGTAGATTCATTCTGGAAAGTGTTTAATTTCAATAAGTAGACATTAGAATATTTTGGGTCTTTACTATTTTCTTCAACACGCCATAGAGTTTCAGAAGATAATACATTTAATAAATCATCAATTATTTTATTTCCACTAACCAACTTGTTAAAATCAATTTTAAATCTATTGCTGAACTTTAAATCGATAACAGGAAAAAGTTGGTCTGTAGGAATTGTAACTTGAATAAAATCACCATCAAAGATAGTTGGTTCAAATTCGAATTCATCAGCAATTCCATTATTATTCAAATCGCCGAGGTATTTAAAGTTACCAGTTCCTTTTTCAACTCTAACAAAAACCTTTTGCAATCTTGCAGATTTTTGAGTTGAAACTTCGTAGAATAAATCACCATCAATTAAGCTCTCAAAAAAAGTAAATCTTGATTGGGAACGAGTAACTATTGACTGATTATCCAGAAATCCAATTTTTTTGAACTCATCAGAAAATTTTTTTTCTCTAAAACCAAAATTTAAGTTAGTTAAAAACTCTCTATTTACGGAGTAATTTGCATTTATCGAATAAATAAATGAATTTGATTCAAATTTTAACAATCCATTAACTGGTAAATAATCCCTTCTAAATGTGTTTTTTGTATTGAACTTAAAAGCATCCAAATCTATAATTTCCAAAGACGGTGAAAGTTCGTAAAATTTGAAACTACCTTGTAAAAGTGAGTCACTATTGATTCTGTAATCTGATTTGTCTTCAACATTTACTTCAAGGGCTGGTTGAAGTTTCCAAATTTTATAATACAGGTTACCTTTATGTCTAAACCATTTATTACTAATATTTGAGTTTGATGTTCTAACATAGTCAAGGTTATACTCTATCTTGATTTTATCTTCATCAAAATATCTAATTGTATTATTTAATCTATCTGAATTAAAATTATTACCTTTACTCAAAAATCCTAAATTTGAATAGATTAAAAGTTCGTTAGTTGGGAAATAGGTAAGACCAATTTCAGTTAATCTTTCATTATTTTGGATTTGTTGATTAACTAAATTGTAATTTCTATCGAATTCAACTTCATTAAATCTATCAAAAGAGATAAATTTTTTTTCAATAAATCTATGTCTAAAGAAAAATCCTGCATTACCAAAATCATTATCTAATATTCTAATTTTTTGTTTATCTGCTTTAAAGGAAAAGTTAATTGCATAACCATTGTTATCATCTTCATCTAAGTCAGAAAATCTATTTTTATCCCAGGAACTTGTTGCGAAATCGAGATTGATAAAAATTCTTTTGAAAGGCTCAGAAGATAAATTCATAGTTGTAAGTTGTTTTAATTGAGGGATAGGAAGGAATATAATTGGTAAATAAGAGCCCGCACCTTTGCCAACGAATTTATAAAAGCCGATGCTTTCACGAACATAATCACCTAAACCCTCACCAACAAATGAAAAAGATACATTATAAATAGAATTAGAATCACCTGGGGCATAAAGGTAGTAAGTAAATCTTTTTCCTTCTAGAATAGTATCTCTTGCTTGATAAACTCCTCGAATAATGCCAAGAGAATCTGGTTCAGCTAAGTTTATACCTGATTTTATTGCTTTGTTTCTATTGTCTCCTGCGTTTTTCAGGATTTCTTTATCTTGTTCAGATATAACAATGTCAATAGGAGAATTTTTGTCATCACCTTCTCTCAAATATTGAAAGCCAAATTTTACTTTATCTTTCAATAGAGAACCCATTGTTCCAGCACCAAAAAAATTTCTACCGAATTGTCTATCAGTGTATTCAAAGTCAACACTTATTCTACTTGCAGAAGTGATTAAAATTTTTGGAGTGAAAGTTATAGTAGCATTTGAGTATTCGATAGTATAGTCATTATTTTCACCTCGTTTAAGTTCAACTCCGTTCAAAAAAACTTTTTCAGTTCCAGCGATAATAATAATATCTCTTTCATTATTTTCACCAAATAATCTATAAGGACCCTGAACACCATCCAATCCATTAAATTTATTTGAATTGAATTTTCCTCGAGAACTGGCGAATGATGTAAAACCATAAAAAATATCATATTGAAATTCTCCTAAAAGTCCTTGCAGTTTTCTATCAACTATACCGAATTCACCGTATCTTTGTTTTAATTGATAATCTCCAAATGTTCCAGTTGCATTAGGATGTTTAACCTGAATGAATACTTTATCTAATTCCTCAAGTCTTTCTGTATTCCCTTCAGGCTGAATAGGCGTATTTTCATCTGTCAATGCAGCGACAATTTCGATATCTTCTGATAGGTTTCCTGATAATTGTAATCTTAATCCACTTTTGAGAGAAAAATCTTTATTTGTTCCAACGGAGAATCCTCTAACAATTGTTCCACTTTTTTGAATACCACTTCCGAAAATACTTTCCGTAGTAATTGGATTTGTTTCAGGTATTGTTATAGCTTTTATATCATCTGTTTTTTTATCTTGTAAAACTAATGTTCTTCTTTTATAAAGCTTTTGAATCCCAGTTTGTAAAGAAATATAAGATATGAATAAAGTATCAAAAATTGAATAAGACAGAGTATCTGATAAGGTAAAATATCCAAGTATATAATCTATTGAATAGGCTCCCTTTGGAATTGATTTATTTCTCAGAATAATTGTTTCAGAATTTGGTAAAATGTTTGTTTGAGATAGAAAGTATTTATTTTCAAGATTTACTTTGATTGAATCTATAACAAAAATAAAATTAGTTTTTACCTGTGATTGAGTAACTGAAGAAAAATAAAATAGAAATAATAAAAAGGTTTTAACGATAATTAACTTCAAATTATGATTTTTTTATTTCAATCTAAAATACTAAAACTATGTCAAACAATGAGAAATTATTGACTTTAATTGCTAATTCTAAAAGTAATGATAATAAATATTAAACAGGAATTAAAAAAAATTTTACCAGATCTTTAATATGTTGTAAATAATTAAAGTTAAATTTTTAACTTATCAATAAATGGTTTTGATAGTTAAAATGATTATAGCAAATCTTAATAGTATAGCTTTTATAACTATACAAAACTTATAAACTTTTTCATTGAAGGCACGAATATATAGATATCAGAAACATCAAAAATTACTTTTTTCAGCAATAATTTCTTATTTTTCTAAAAATGAAATAATAATTTTGAATTTTGATTGACGATTTTTCTATATTAAATAAACAAAGCAAAATCTAATTATGAATAAAGCAAAATTGAACTTTTTATTATCAATTGATGATTTAATAAACTCATCAATAAAGTCTCATTCAGATTTTGTAAATAAATTTTGTAATCTATTAGTTTCAGAGTTTGAGTTCGCTGCTTCAGCAATTTTCCGATTGGATTCAAATAATAATCTTGAACTAATTGGGAAATCAAATACGGTAAAAAAGAATTTAGAAATAAACAGTATTCAAAAATGTGAACATTGTGAATCAATTAAATATGGAGAAAAATTAACTTTCAATACTTCAAATAATTGCCAAATTTTCCTGACAGAAAGAGTTATGTATGAGGGATGTGCTGTTATTCCACTTGCTAATGGGACAGATATTTTATTAAAAATTTCAAAAACCGATAATTTTAATAATAATGATATAACAGATATTAACTCATTATTAAACTTTATTAAGAATATTTTTGATATATGGACTTATGGAAGAGGAGGTATAGATAGTTCAGTTGGAATGATTATTTCTTCTATTGCTCAAGAACTTCGTTCCCCTGCAAATAGTATAGTTGGTTTTACTTCTTTATTAAGTGAGGAATCATTAATACCTTATCAAAATGATTATGTGTTAAATTTAAAAGAGAGTGCTTTAGCATTATTATCCAATTTAAATGACCTTATTGATTTAAGTAAGTTAGAGAACGGAACTATAAAGCCAGTTTTTAATACCGTTTCACTAAATGAATTCATTTCTGAACTAATTTCAAACATAAAAACTAAAATTGATAATAGATTTGTTGAAATAATTTTTGATATAGATAGTTCATTAAAAAGCCAAATAAATTTAGATTCACAAAAATTAAAGTTTATACTTCAAACTTTTATTTTAAACTCAATTAAGCTAACCGAGAGGGGGAGGATTTCTTTAATTGTTAAATTATCTGGAAATAAAAAACTTAACTTCAGAATTATAGATACAAGCGGTGGGCTTACAACAAAAAAGATTTCTGAATTCTTCAAACCCTTTGGATTACAGGATGTTTATGTCCATAAAGGAGGTAATATTACAGGCTTAAGTTTGTTATTAGCAAAAAAATATATAGAACTTCTTGGTGGATATGTTTCTGTTAGTAGTAACATTGGTAAAGGTAATGTAGTAGAATTTTCAATTATTGCTGAACTAAAACAAGCTATAGAAAATCAAATCAGTCATTTGCCCAAACCAACTGTTAGTAAAAATAAAATCCTTGTCATTGAGGATGATTATGCTACTTCTAAAATTCTGAGCAAATATTTAACAAAATGGGGATATAATCCATTAATAGTAAATTCACCAAAGCAAGCCTTGAATTTGATTGAAAATGAGATTTTTTTAGTAATTATGATTGATATTAATCTTCCTGATATTAGTGGTTTTGATTTAATGAAACAATTGAAAGCACATCCTAATGTAAAGCATACACCAATTATTATCTTAAGTGTAGAGCTTGAAGAACAAAAAGCTTATATGATGGGAGCGGTAGAGTATTTCCAAAAACCAATAAACTATCGTTATCTTGTTGAAACATTAATGAGTTATAGATTAAAAAAGGATTCAGTGATACTCATAGTTGATGACGATTTACCAACATTAAATCTCGTTAAAAGCACTGTTGAACAAGTTGGATTTAATACAATTGCAATTAGTGATTCCACAAAAGTTATTGATTACATTGAAAATACTCATATTGATTTAGCCATAATTGATCTTGATATGCCAGTAATAAATGGTTTTGAGTTGATTAAACTAATTAAATCCAAAAAGCAATTTATAAATCTGCCAATAATTATTTACACTGGAAAAGAATCATTTCAAGAAGAACTTAAAAAAATTGAAGGTATGTTTTCAGAACTTTTACATAAAAGTAGTACAAAGATCGAAGATCTTGCTGATACAGTTGCCTCTTTTATTAACAAAGCCGATGAGCCTAAAAAAATTGTGGATTTAAAGAAAAGTCCTGATTCTTACAAGATATTATTAGTTGAAGATTACAAACATTCTCAAATAATAGTTACTAGACTATTGAAAAAAAATAATTTTGAATCTATTGTAGTAGTTGAGAATGGGTTACAAGCAGTTGAAGCAGTTAAACAACAAAAATTTGATTTAATTTTGATGGATATGCAAATGCCCATAATGAATGGATTTGAAGCAACACAAAAAATTAGAGAAATGCCAGAATACAAGGAAACCCCCATAATTGCTCTGACAGCTTTCGCAATGAAAGGTGATAGAGAGAAATGTATTGAAGCCGGAGCCACAGATTATATCCCCAAACCAATTGACTCACAAGAGTTTATTGAGAAAGTAAAATATTACACAGAAAAAAGATTTCAGCCTAAATAAATCTATTTATCAACTATTATGAATAAATCTGTTAGAGTAAGATTTGCACCAAGTCCCACTGGTTTTTTACATGTTGGAGGACTTCGAACAGCACTTTATAATTTTCTTTTTGCAAGAAAAAATAATGGAAAATTCATATTAAGAATTGAAGATACAGATAGGAATCGGTTCGTAGAGGGAGCAATAGAAAATCTTATCAATGCTCTTAAATGGGCAGGCCTTAATTACGATGAAGGTCCTGATATTGGAGGTGAATTCGGTCCTTATGTGCAGTCAATGCGCATTGATATTTATAAAAAATATGCTTATGAACTTATTAAAAATAAATGTGCCTACTATTGTTTTTGCACGCCAGAGAGACTTAAGCAACTGCGGGAAGAACAAGAAAAATTAAAACTACCTCAAGTTAAATATGATAAAAAATGTCTTACTCTAACTCAAGAGGAAATTGAACAAAATTTATATAATCAAATACCTTATGTGATAAGATTGAATGTGATACCTGGTCGAAAAATTGTTTTTAATGATATAATTCGTGAAACAATAGAGTTTGATAGTGAAAATATTGATGATCAGGTTTTAATTAAAAGCGATGGTTATCCAACTTATCATCTTGCCAATGTTGTTGATGATCATTTAATGCAAATAACACATGTGATTCGTGGAGAGGAATGGTTATCCTCAACACCAAAACACATCATTCTTTATGATGCTTTTGGCTGGCAGCGACCTGCTTTTGCACATTTGCCGTTGTTACTAAATCCTGATAAATCAAAATTAAGTAAAAGACAAGGAGATGTAGCAGTAGAAGATTACCGTGATAAAGGTTATCTGAAAGAAGCACTTGTTAACTTTGTCGCTTTATTAGGTTGGAATGCTGGAGATGATAGAGAATTTTATTACTTGAATGAATTGATTGAAGCTTTCTCATTAGAGCGAGTTAATAAATCAGGTGCTGTGTTTGACATTGTAAAATTAAATTCATTAAATGCAGAGCATATTCGTAAAAAAACTAATAATGAACTACTTGAACTTTTCAAAGTAGAATTACAAAAGTCGGAATTCAAAGACCAGACTTTTTCTGATGATTTTCTTCTTCTAATAATTGAAGCTATGAAAGAGAGAGTTACTTTTGTTTATGAGTTTATAAGTAGCTGCAAATATTTTTATCAAAGTCCTGATACTTATGAACAAAAATCAATAGAGAAAAATTGGAAAACTGATACTCCTGAACATTTACAGAAATTAGTAGAAGAATTTCAGAAACTAAATAATCCAACCAAGTCTGATTATGAGAATGCACTTAATAAAGTTGCTGAAGATTTGAACATTGGGAAAGGAAAACTTATTCATCCTTTAAGACTTGCAGTATCAGGACAAAGCACGGGTCCTGGGGTTTATGATATACTTTTTATCCTTGGAAGAGAGGAAGTTATAAATAGAATCGAGAATGCCATATCTTCGATTAAAGTTTGAATTTTATATTTATATAGGATTGGTGAATTTGATTAATATTCATTCTTTTTAGATAGTTTTTGATGGCACTCATTATAAATTTTTTTTGCTTTTATGGTAAAAAATATTTTAAGTAAAAAGAAAAAGAATGAATTGTGAATAATTCTGTTGACTGATTTCCAATCATTTAAACTCTTTATGTTTTTTTTATTTTGTGTCTTCAGAGTTCACTTGTAGTTTACCTTGCGCTGGCTTTTTCAGCAAAGAAACCAAGAGCTAAAAATCTATTGGTAATGAAGTAAAGTTATTGGCATATATAATTCCCAGAAAAGGCAGATACAACGGCTAAACTAATTTTAATCTGTATTTATCAGTCTAATCAATGTAATTAGATTTCTATTTTTATTACTTACTTTTTCCAGTCCAACTATCTTTTAATGTAACTGTTCTGTTGAAAACTAATTTTTTATTAGAAAAATATTTTGAATCTACACAGAAATATCCAATCCTCTCGAATTGAAATTTATCTAAGGGTTTAGAATTCTTTAAAGATGGTTCGACCTTAGCATTTTCAATAATCTTTAATGAATTAGGATTTATATAATCTAACCAATTATCTTCTATTCCTGGATTTTCAATGGTGAAAAGTCTATCATATAATCTTATCTCTGCATCGATGGCATCTTGAGCATTGACCCAGTGAATTGTTCCTTTAATTTTTTTAGTTGAAGTTCCACCAGATTTAGTTTCTGGGTCGTAAGTACATCTTAACTCGATAATTTTTCCTTTTTCATCTTTGATTACTTCCTCACATTTTATTATGTACGCATATTTCAATCTAACTTCGCCCCCTGGTATTAGGCGGTGATAACCTTTTGGAGGATTTTCCATAAAGTCATCAGAGTCAATAAATACTTCCCTTGAAAATGTGATTTGTCTTTTTCCATCTTGTGGATTTTCAGGATTATTGACAGCTTCTAATAGCTCAGTTTTACCTTCGGGATAATTTGTGATTATTACTTTTATTGGGTTTAATACTGCTAATGCGCGTTGAGCTTTTTTATTCAAATCTTCTCGAATAGCATATTCCAACAAAGAAATATCAGTTAGTGCATCGCGTTTTGCTACTCCAATCAGTTCGGAGAAATTCCAAATTGATTCTGGAGTGTATCCTCTTCTTTTAAATCCTGAAATTGTTGGCATTCTTGGATCATCCCAACCATCAACAAAACCTCTTTGAACAAGCTCGAGTAATTTTCTTTTACTCATAACTGTATAAGATAGATTTAATCTTGCGAATTCAATTTGTTGAGGATGATAAATCCCGAGTTCATCAAGAAACCAATCATAAAGTGGACGATGTACCTCAAATTCAAGTGTGCAAATAGAATGTGTTATTCCTTCGATGGAGTCTTCAAGACCGTGTGCCCAATCATAAGTTGGATAAATACACCATTTGTCTCCAGTTCTATGATGCGAGGCATGAATAATTCGATACATTACAGGATCGCGCATAAGCATATTAGGTGACGACATATCAATTTTAGCGCGAAGAACTTTTTCACCTTCTTTGAATTCACCTTTTCTCATTCTCTCAAAAAGTTCTAAGTTTTCTTCAACACTTCTGTTTCTAAAGGGACTTTCTTTTCCTTGCTGAGTAACTGTTCCTCTGTATTCCCGCATCGTTTCAGTATCAAGGTCATCAACATAGGCTTTTCCCTTTTTTATAAGTTTAACTGCATAATCATACATTTGTTCAAAATAATCTGAAGCAAATAAAATTCTGTCTTCGAAATCAGCACCGAGCCATTTAACATCTTCAATAATTGAATCTACATATTCCTTATCTTCTTTTGTAGGATTTGTATCGTCAAAACGAAGATTAAATTTTCCGTTATAATCTCTTGCAATTCCGTAATTAAGGCAAATTGATTTAGCGTGACCAATATGTAGATAACCATTAGGCTCAGGCGGAAATCTTGTATGTACTCTACCACCCCATTTATTATTTTTTATGTCTTCATCAATTATTTCGTAAATAAAATTTTTTGCTTTTTTAGTAGATGCAGAATTATTTGACATTGTAGTTTATTCTTATTTTTTGTTCAAAAATAAGAATAATGAAAAGAAGAGAAAAATCAGTAGTATTAGTTAATGTTAAATAGAATTTTATAAAACAATTTCACCTGGATCATCAACAGGCTTAATACATTCCAAAGTTGGTATGTGAAATTCTTCCATTAAATCCTCAATTTCTTCAGCTTCCTCTTCTGCATATTCTGACCAGTTATCGATAAGATAAAAGTCAAAATTTTCTTTTTCTTTTTTATTTCTTTTTTTTCCATTTGCTTTGGTTTTCATATTGCACCTCTGAATTTTATATAACTTTTATTTTAATTATCGTAATTAAAGAAATTGAGTTTAGATTATTTCAAAGGGAAATTAAACCACATTTAAAGAGATTTATTAGGTATAAATAATGAAATGAAAGTAAATTGTTTGATTTAGTTTTTTATTTTTAATTGAATTATTCAAGTCTATCAGTGTTAGTAGAAATATATTTTTTACTAGAATCGTTATTTAATTAACAAAATATGACACATTTGAATATCATTTTTTAAAGTAAAAATTTTTAGAATTGAGCATACTATGAGAATTAATTGATAAGAAAAAGAAATGATATTATTTTTGTATGAGTTATTTAAGTTCTTTTGCCGAAGTGGCGGAATTGGTAGACGCGCTGGACTCAAAATCCAGTGGGGCTAAAACCTCGTGCCGGTTCGAGTCCGGCCTTCGGTACTATTTTTTATCTAATTGCTTATCATAACGAATTTTTATTAAATCATTTCATTATCCTACATTTCTTAAGAAATAATTATCCTTAGTTTTAAAACTAAAATTTATTAAATGAGCAACTCTTTAGTTTTGACCAGAATTCATATTTCTTTAAAATTTTTTGAAGGTAACCTAAGTGTATAATTCAAAATCTCACAAAAAATATGATATCTATTGAAAAAAATAGATTTTTTAATAAGATATAATTACATTATTACATTCCTACAACCTGCTAATTCTTAATTTATAAAATTGGCTATCTTATAACAAACTTAACACTCAATTAATAACCAATTAACATTTGCTTAACATTAAAAAAGTAGTTTTGGTTGTCAAATTTTAAAGAGGAGAAAGAAATGACAATTCAAAACAATTTATTTCTAATGTTTCCAATGAAATTAATTACTTTTTTAATTATTGGTTTATTAACTACCGTATTGAATTTTGCTCAACAAAAAGGAACTATAATTGGAACTGTTTTAGATTCTCAAACTGGAGAATCAATAGTTGGAGCAAATGTATTAATAGAAAATACTTCAATTGGTGCAGCAACAGATCTGGAAGGTAATTTTAGAATAGAAAATGTAAATCCTGGTAATTATAATCTTATAATTAGTTATATATCCTATGCCAAAACAACTGTACAAAGTGTCATTGTAAGAGAAGGAAAAGTAACTGAAATTAAAGTTGCTTTAAAACCAGAGGCGATTCAAGTAGATGAAGTAATCGTTGTTGATAGAATTGATCGCTCGTATGAAAATGCTTTATTAAATCAGAGGAAAAAATCTAATACAATTAGTGATGGTATAAGTTATGAACAAATCAAAAAAAGTAATGATGCTTCAACAAGCGAGGCATTAAGAAGAATACCAGGTGTTACATTATTAGACAATAAATTCATATTTGTCAGAGGTACTAGTGAAAGATATAGTAATGCTCAGTTAAACAATTCAAGTTTGTCAAGTACCGAGCCAGAAAAAAAATCTTTTGCATTTGACTTAATTCCAACTAACTTGGTAAGTAATACGATTGTATTGAAATCTTTCACTCCAGATATTGCAGGGGATTTTGCTGGTGGCACAGTTCAAATAAATACGATTGATTTTCCAGATAAACTTAAAATTAATTTAAGTTATTCATCATCATTAACTTCAAACACCACTTTCAAGGACTTTAAAACTTATGATGGAGGAGGAAATTTTTGGGGGTTTGAA
>Ga0308420_1001439_pt1 | contig 12475 bp, 12 predicted proteins | sample HotsprSampleMS55_FD_203802 | JGI IMG/M metagenome (GOLD analysis project Ga0308420, IMG submission 203802) | Hot spring phototrophic mat microbial communities from Mushroom Spring, Yellowstone National Park, Wyoming, United States - 20090730_MS55 ... | reverse complement strand
AAGTTTTCTCTCCCAACTCTATCTCCCGCCCATGGTGGGCTGACCTGTCGAACGACACGAAGACATCGTGGACGGCATCCTTAGCGTCCTCCTCATTTCTCAACATCGCCTTCGCCACTTGAAATAGAACCGTATATTCCCGCTCCCAAAATGCCCTCCACTCCTCTTGGGTCAGGAAAACCCTTGGCACGATGATTCCCCCTTTTCTGACAGGCCGGCTGTCTTTGCCAATCTCCCTCCTCCATACACCAATTCCACTTTCTTTGGCTACCAAATCCCCCATGTCTGTTGCTGTACACAGGGGACATCGAGGGTTAAGGGCAGAGAGGGAGAGGGTCTGCAGAGAGGGGATACCATGTTGGTCCACCTGAAGTCTCAGCCAGGTGGAGCAGACCAGACGGCCAGCCACAAGGTTCTCCAGAAGGTTTAAGCCTAGATGGGCGGCAATATGGTTTAAACTGCGCAGGGAGCCCGCCCGGTCCTCCCGCCGGGACCCTTGTGTCTGCTTTTCCCCAAGGAGCTGAGAGAGAGCACGGGTCTCGTTGGCTACTCCGCCGATCCTTTCAAGCGCCAAGATCTCTGCCATTGGGGTTCTGACGTGTATCCACCCCATCCGCTAGGCGCCGGGCCGCCTTTGCGAGACGCTCAGTCCGCGCCCTGCAGGACCACCTCGATGGTCTGGTGAACAAAGGGCTCGACGGTCCAGGCTGTCTGTTTTGGTTGCACTCGGCACTTGCCTGGTGCAAACATGCCTACCAGATAGTCCCCCGGCTCGAGCCACAGTGGCTTGGTCTCGTGCGGTTTTAAGTGTAAGGCGTCGTCCTCCGGCCCACGTAGGAGAACCTGCAGGTCGAAGGCTGTGTTGTTATGCAGTGTCACATTAGTTTTCGCAAAACCACTGGGATGTGCGTCGACGGCCACCACTAGGACGGGCCGCTGACCTTTGGGTTTGTCCGCCTTGCCCAAACACGGCTGCGTGAGGATTTTGCCGAACACTTGCATCTGCATCAGGCTCTCCAACCGTGGAAAGAATGACGCGACTTCCGGCTCCCAGCCGAAGTGCTGCTGTCTCTCGTTGAAGACGCTAAAGGCCTCGATATACTGCCTGCGCTCGATCCAGTAGACGACTTCTTTCCATACCACAAACGGAACCTGTTTGAGGGCTGCCCGGCGCACCGTGGGATTGCCACTTTCCATCGCCCGGTGGAGCTCGCCGAGCGCTTCGGCAAACCACCGCCCTTCTGTCAAGGTATTGGCCAAGGCTAGTCGGCACCAGCCTTCCTCCTCTTTGGCCTCGTGCTGAAACCGCTCGGGATAGGCCAGAGTGGTGATGGCCTGAAACACCCGCAGCGCGCTCTCGTAGTCCTTTTGCTCGCACCGAGTGGTGCCATAGGCCAGGTGCAGGGCCGCCACCTTCTCCAGTAGCGGCTGCGTCTGGGGGCTTTCATACCCCTGGCACAGCTGGGTTTGGCTGAGAAGTAGCCGGGTCGCTTCGTTAAAGTCCGGCTCGGACTGGGTTGCCAGTGCCTGGGCTTGCTGGATCATGATCTGCCCACACAGGGTCTGGGCTTGGTCATGGAAGTAGCAGGGTGTTTCCTGGAACAGCGGCAGGAGGTGCGTCAGCGCTTCATCAAAGCGCCCCTGCTCGGCAGCACCGGTTGCCTGTCGCAGCGCCCGGTACTGACAGGCGGGCTGCGTGACCACATATAAGAGAAGGCTAAGAATCGAAACGATGACTAGCACTCGCATAGCATTTGCCTCCTTTATGCAGGCTTTAGGTTCATGCCGGCCCCTGGCTCTATCCAGCCGTCTGCAGTCGCTGCATGAGCTGCTCGTCTGGGAAGCGGCGACCGATTTTTTGGCCAAACAGTGGCGCATCCGTCTCCCAATCGCTGAACAGCACAACGTTCAGTTGGTCGTCGCTCAGTTGCATCTGCTGGGTACACCACTTTTTAAGGGCCGCTTCGTGCTCGTGCTCTATCCCCCAAAACCACACCTGGACTCCCTCAGGCCATTCAGAGCGCAGCTTGGTCTGGGGCCCTTCGAGTTTGCCGTCACTGAAGGCCATGACTATCACTTGGCTTGCTGAGCCGTTTGCCTGGAGTTTCTTAGCGATCCGATTCGCGTAGGCCAGCGCTCCGCCGATGTCGTTGGTACATGCGTGACATTTAGTCTGCTCGATAGGCTGGATATGTTGGGTATAGAGGGTGGCGATTTCTTCAGCGAGGCCGATCTGCCGGAGGCTTACAGGCACAACTTTCACGTCATCCTGCGGATCGGAGTCAATCCGTAGAATATGCAGGACATCTCGACTGCGGAGGCGGGACAAAAGTATGGTCGGGACCATGCGATCGCGCATGACTCGGTAGCGCTCCTTATTGATCGACGTGGTAATGTCGAGGGCCACGACCCACTGGATCGGAGGCGACGGAGGCTTGACCCAGCCGCAGCCGAGGAGGCTGACTACCATTACCAGGATCACTAGCCATTTGACTGCTTTCCGCAGCGATCCGCTCAGTCGCATATGTGTTTCCTCCTTCAGGATGGGATGGCTGCATTCGTGGTGTAATGCGTGACAGCATTCTGAATGCCAGATGATCGAGGAGACGCAGAGGTTTCATGACTCCCGTGTCGAAGGCAGCTAGTGGCACCGCCAGGGCTCGCAGGATGCGATTGCCGCTGCGCAGCTCTCGATACTTCCGACGCCGTCGCTTCGCCCATTCGAACACTAAGCAGAAAGGGGCGAGAGGAAGCCAGAGGAAAGTCAAAAGTAGGGGAACCAGAAAGCTATGTATAACTCGAATACCGACGACTACGTGAATCATCGCGATCCCAAAAGCAAACAAACTACTCAGGCAGGCATTCACGGAGCCGCCCAGGAGAAGGCCACGATAGCAGGCCGTTCCGACCTCGAAGGCGACTAAACTCGTCAGGGCAGCCATGGCACAGATCCACACCATGGAGCGCTTGTGCTCCGCTGCTTGGTAGCACACGGAGGCCCCAATCGATTGGGCCAAGCTGATGAGCAAGCCGTACAAGTCAAAGACGGTCACGATGCGCTCCCAGCCTACGATATTAATCTCGAACAGAGGCGCCCCGGGGTGATGAAAGATGACCTCGAGGCTAATAGCGATCACGTAGGAATTGACAACAAGTACCACCCCTTCGAGAGGAGTGAGCAAGCACCCTAACATGCCCTCGTGCGACACGAGCTGCTGCCCCCACCAAGCCATTCGCTTCGGCTGAGACGCAGGTGCCTCTTGTGGCAGTTCTGGTTCAGGAGGTGCTTCTTGCGGAGGCAGTTTGCGATCCGCTCTTTGACAGCGAGCGAGGTAGTCATGGGCACTTCTGGCGAGTGCCCCAAGTACGCTGAGCGTAAGCACGCCGCCGTTCGTATAGACTAAGGCTGTGAGAGCGTCCATCGATCTCCTCCTTTCACAAGCCATATCGATTTGTAGCCCGCTCGATCTGACACCCACGGACAAGGAGCACTCCTCCTCGGTATATAAAAAGATGTTTCTCGCCACGTTTGCTCCTGTCACAGCATCGCTGGTTGCTGAGGCAGTCATTTTTGTGAATATCTGAGCATCTTGGCGATCCACAACTTGTTCGAGTTCGCCGAGGACCTCAAGGTCAAAAAGGCCGACCAAGTCGTTCTCGACTATAAAGAAACAGACAAACTTGCACCAAGCGTTCGGGAAACTGGCGATTCATCAACTTTGCTACGCAGTGGAATCCAACGGCGGGTTGCGATCGCCCTTATGGTTTCTACGTCGCGGTGTACAGTGCACCCTGCAGGACTTCTGTGTATCGTGTCGCCGCCGGAGGACCCGATTCGCCTCAGCAATGAGGTGTACTCTGCGGAGCCACTCAGTATCGACTCGCAGCCGCAGGGAATAGAAGGGAATAGGGTCAGGTCTTGCATTATCAGTTCTAGTCCCGTACACAAAAGCCTTTTCTTGTCATTTCTTGCGCAACGGTGTATAAGCTGGACTGGAGTATCCGCGAGAGGGGCTCTCAGAAGCCTGATGTAGCTGTCAAGACATCCCCGCACTCTGGGAGGGAACGTATAACCGATGTGCTGCACGAAGCTACAGGAGAAACCATGCGAGACCTCACCACCCTGGGACAAACCGTAGGAGAACTGCTGCGCGCTCGGCAACAAACTATCGCTGTCGCGGAGTCCTCTGCCGGCGGACTGATCTGCGCTGCCTTGCTCGCCGTGCCAGGCGCCTCTGCCTACTTCCTTGGCGGAGGAGTGATTTACACCTTGGAGGCACGCCGCACCTTGCTTGCCTTGCCGGACGAAACCTTCGCGGACGTCCGACCGAGTACAGAGGCATATGCCCTTCGCATGGCTCGGGCCGTCCGGCAACACTTAGGGACGACGTGGGGACTCAGCGAAAGTGGGGCGACAGGCCCAAGCGGGAATCGGTACGGAGATCCACCGGGCCATGCTTGTATCGCCGTCGCCGGCCCGGTCGAGCGCACTACCACGGTGGAAACGCGCCACTCGGGACGCGAACTGAATATGTGGATATTCGCCGCTGCGGCATTGGAATTACTCACAGCAAGTATCAAGCAGAGCGAAGGGCACTCATGAGGCAGACGGTATTTTCGTGGAGCGCTGTCGTTATGTTGGGATTGTGGACGGTCTTCTGGCTGGGACCGCCGGCCTTTGCGCAAGCCCCCTTCGGCCTTGGGGGGGATAGCCCTGAGTCGGATACTTCGCGCACCCCGTTCCGCATCAAACTGAGTGGCTTTATCAACACCCGCCCCGAGGAAAATAGCGTGGCAGTGGTCACTCTTGGGATCAGCAGGTACCGCGAGACGTATCAATTTGAGGTCGTGACGGTAGAAGCCGTCGATAATCCACGCGTGCCACAAAGCGCGCTCCTGCAACAGGTCGGCAAGCACCAGGTTGATTTTGAACTGGTCGGTCCTCAGGAGTTGCTCTCCAAGATTGCCCAAGCTCCACCGGGTACCCCTTTAGCGCTCGTCGGCCTCTTTCAGCAACGGAACCGCACTCTGCGGCTCGAAAGTGTCCAGATCATTGGCATGACCAACTACTAACGCCGTGGGCTGGCGCACGCTGCAGCATCTCATCTCCAGAGAGCGATAAAGTTGAGGCCTCGACGTCGTCGTAGGTAGGCGCGGTCGCGACCGTAAAGCAGTTCTCCGCGGGCCGCCTACCCACGGGTCCTGCCCCCTCCCTAGGCCTTCTTATAGTCGTAAAACCCTTTCCCCGTCTTGCGACCTAAATAGCCGGCAGCAACATAATTGCGCAGCAGCGGGCACGGACGATACTTGTCGTCCCCCAGGCCGTGATGGAGCCGCTCGAGCACGGCCAAGCACGTGTCGAGACCAATGAGATCGGCGAGGGCGAGGGGTCCCATCGGCTGGTTAGTACCTAGCTTCATGCCCTGATCAATATCCTCAACACCGCCAACCCCCTCATAGAGGGCGTAAATCGCTTCGTTAATCATCGGCAGCAGGATGCGGTTGACGATGAAGCCGGCATAGTCTTTGGCAAGAATGGTGGTTTTGCCCATCTTTTTGGCCAGGGCATCGACAACCTGCAACGTCTCGTCAGACGTTACCAACCCGCGGACGATCTCGACCAGCTGCATGACCACCGGCGGGTTCATAAAGTGCATGCCGATGACTTTCTCGGGACGCCGGGTGACAGCCCCGAGTTGGGTCAGTGAAATCGAGGAGGTGTTGCTCGCCAGTATCACCTCCGGCCTGGTGATGCGGTCGAGCTCTTGAAAGATTGTTTTCTTAATGTCGTAGTCTTCTGGCGCCGCCTCGATCACGAGGTCTACCGTCTGCATATCGGTCAGGGTAGTGGTCCCACGCACGCGGCCCAAGATCGCCCGTTGCTCCTCTTGGGTGAGCTTCCCCCGCTCGGTCAGCCGGACAAGTCCGCGCTGAATATGGCCAAGCGCCTTATCGACGACATCCTGAGCGATGTCATAGAGCAGGACGGAAAACCCAGCCTGAGCCGCAACCTGACCAATCCCGCTTCCCATCTGTCCAGAGCCAACGATGCCAAGGGTCTGAATCGTTATCATGGTTACACAGGGAGAAGGTTGTGCGCTTCGAGTTCCTGGATACGCTCGATGACTTGATCCATAAGCCAACCCGGGGTGGAGGCACCCGCGGTCACACCGATCTCGCGCACCCCAGCAAACCAGCCAGGCTCCACTTCGGTGGCTTCCTCAATATGGTATGTCGTCGCTCCTTCCTCACGACATACGTCGGCGAGGTGGCGCGTATTGGAGCTGTTTTTGCCGCCGACGACGATCATGACCTGGACTTCACGCGCGAGCTCCCGTGCCGCATCTTGACGCTCGATCGTTGGGTTGCAGATGGTGTTGAAGATTTTGATCTCTTTGCAGCGCGGGGCTAGGTAAGACAGAAGCTCACTGACACGTTCAGTTTCTTGCGTCGTTTGCACGACTACTCCGACTTTCTTCGGCAGCCTGGCCTGACGCACGTCCTGCGGTTTTTCGATCACGGTTGCGGCACCGCCCGCATGCCCCAAAGTCCCGATCACTTCCGGGTGTTTCGGATTCCCGAAGATGATCAGGTGGTAGCCTTCGGCGACGAGCTGTTTCGCCTTGTTCTGCACGAGCATGACAAGGGGGCATGTTGCGTCCACGACCGTCAGCCCTTTTGTCTGGGCCTGTTGATAGACCGCAGGAGCTACCCCGTGGGTGCGGATGATCACGGTGCCACCTGGCTCCATCTCCTCCAGGGACTCAATGGCGTGTACCCCCTTCTCGCTGAGCGAGCGGACCACCTGCGGGTTATGGATGATAGGGCCTAAGGTGCGGACCGGTCCGTCTTTGTGGGTCGCGGCAGTGTGATGCACGATATCCAACGCCCGCTCAACCCCCCAACAGTACCCTGCATGCACAGCCTTACGAATGCGTCTCACGTGTGTCCTCCTCCTGCCAGCGTTGGCATGAACTGCCAGTGCCGGTCTGCGAACCGATCCACAACTCCCCCCCCTCGTACAACTCTTTCTTCCAGATTGGCACGGTGTCCTTCAGTCGGTCGATCGCGTAGTGGCACGCCTCAAAGGCCGCGTGGCGATGGCCGGAAGAGACAGCAATGGCGACGCTGGCCTCCCCAATATCGACTCTGCCAATACGATGGACCATCGCGATCTTGACAATCGGCCAGCGGGATAGGGCAGCGGCAGCGATCTTGCGCATTTCTTTTTCCGCCATGCCCGGGTAGCACTCGTATTCTAGGCGGATCACCCGCCGCCCGTCGTTCGTATTGCGTGTGGTACCAAGGAAAGTCGCCGTCGCCCCGGCTGCCGGGTCGGCAACGAACTCGAGCAGCTTTTGCACATCGATCGGGCTGTCGGTGATGTGGCAGAAAACCCGTGGCTGCTCCTCGGTCATAGCTCCTCCGCTAACAGGCGGGATGAACGCAAGTTCGTCATTATCTTGGAGGGGGTGGTCCTTGTCAACGTATTCGTGCGCGACGGCAAAGGCAACCGCGTGTTCGACAGCCGCAAGCTCTGGATGCTCCTGCACTAACAGTGCCCACACGGTCGCGACCGTCGCGCCGCGCGGCACTTCGCACATCTCCTCGCTCTTTCCCAAACGCTCCCGCAGGGAGGCGAAGAAACGCAACTTAATGCGCATGGCGTTCCCCTCGCAAAAGAAACAACATATGCCCTAATTCCGGCAGGACAAGCTTGGTCATGCCTAATTCTACCGCGGCTGTCGAGCCGGGTAACGCAATAATGACCTTGCCATGCGCCACACCTGCAGTGGCACGGGTCAGCATGGCCGCCGCGCCGATGTCCTGATAGCTCAACACACGGAACAACTCACCAAACCCGCGGATCTCCTTCTCCAAAAGCCCTTGGACGGCTTCGAAGGTCGTATCGCGCGGGGCAATACCAGTGCCCCCATTAATAATGATGGCGTCAACCTCCGGCTGCGCCAGTAATGTCCGCACCGCTGCGGTAATACTGGCGGGGTCATCTTTCAGGATCTGATAGGACACCACCGGCTGATTATGCGCTGCTAACAGCTCCTTGATACGCTGACCGCTCGTATCGGTCTCTGCCGTACGAGTGTCACTCGCGGTAATCACCGCGCAACGCACCATGTGGTGAGCTTTTTCTCGATGTTCTCTAACGGCCATAACTCCTCATACACGCACATATGCACCCGCCGGGGCCAGCCCGGCACATTCCTGTGGGTGCAGGATCTCAGCCAAGATCGCCCCGCTCTCGACGAGCCGCGGACCAGGACGATTAAAGTAGGCGTTCCCATCGACAATGAACACGCGGTTTGCCTGCACAGCCGGGAGTGCAGACCAGCGGGGCTGCACCGTCAGAGCAGAGAGGTCTTTTTGTGTCCGAGTGATGGTAAATCCACAGGGCATCAGGACAATAACGTCCGGCTGATAATGCACAAGGGCATCCCAAGTGAGCGTGGGACTCCGCGCGCCGGCGGCAGCAAGAGCATACTCTCCTCCGGCGATCTCAACCAATTCCGGCACCCAGTTGCCCGCGGCCATGAGCGGGTCCAGCCACTCCAGGCAAGCCACACGCGGACGGGGAAGGTGGCGAGTGGTCTGTTCGAGGTGCCAGATCCTTTTTTTGAGGCTTTGCACGAGGGTCGCAGCGGCCGCCTCCCGGCCGGTCGCGCGTGCAACCCGCCAGATATCTTCCCAAACATCGCCGAGCCGTTGGGGATGGAGGGAGATCACGTGTACCTCTGGGGTCAGAACACAGCGAACCGCTTCTTCAACTTCTGCAAAGGAGACGGCGCACACCTCACATTGGTCCTGCGTGACGATCAGATGGGGTTGTAACATTTGCAAGACGTCAGTGTTGATACGGTATACGCTCAGACCTTCACGGACGATCTCCCGCACCCGGGTATCGATGGTGACACTGCTCCCGTGTACATCCACTTTGGGAGCGGTCAGCACCGGCAGACCGACGACGTCCGGGGGATAATCGCATTCGTGTGAGACCCCAACCAGGCGGTCCCTCAACCCGAGGGCGCAGAGAATTTCCGTGCTGCTCGGCAGCAAGGAGACAATCCGTTCAGGCCAGCGCATGGCGGAACCCTACATCAGCAGGCGTGGTCCCGGGTTGTCCGGTTCAATCTTGTCACCACAGGTGGAAGAGCAAGCAGTGCACAGGTATTCAAATTTGTTCCCTTGCGGCAGGATTAATAGCAGTCTCTTGCGTACAGGCATGGCCCGGCGACAGGTAGGACAGTAAAGCAAAGACGCTTCGAGTTGCTCAAAGCTCGGTTGTTTATTCACCCGTACTGCCTCCTTTCTTCGATGGCAAAGCACTCTGAGAATGCAGCGAACACGCAGTGTCCGCTCTGTGCTCTGCCGCACCCAAGTCGGTAATGTACCATCCCTCTGAAGGAGTCGCAACGAAGCCATTGCTTTGCCACACCGGAGCGGCTACTGATGAAAGAGGATCGCCCTATGGCATCGATGAACAGGCGCAAGGTTTATATCGAAACTTATGGGTGCCAGATGAATCTGGCCGACACCGAATTACTGCTGGGGCTCCTCAAACCACAAGGTTACGAGCTGACGCAGGAAGCTGCAGAGGCGGACGTCATTTTGCTCAATACCTGCGCGATTCGCGAGCATGCCGAAGAACGAGTGCTCGGTCGCCTCAATGCCTTGGTCCGTTATAAGGCGCAGAAACCCGGGGTCCTGCTCGGCCTGACAGGGTGTATGGCACAGCACTATCGGGAGAAACTCCTCAATAAGGTGCCCTTTTTAGATTTGGTCTTAGGTCCCGATGCGTACCGCACCCTCCCTGTGCTCCTCGCCCAGGAAGACACGACCGACCCCCTCGTGTCGGTGCGCCTGGATCGCGAAGAGACCTACGCCGATATCACACCGGTCCGGAGGGAAGGGGTTCGTGCTTGGGTGACAGCCATGCGCGGCTGCGACAAATTCTGCACGTTCTGCATCGTCCCCTATGTACGTGGGCGCGAACGTAGTGTCCCGCTTGCGGTGCTGTTGGCCCAAGTGCGTGACCTCGCAGCTCAGGGCTACAAGGAAATCGTCTACCTGGGACAGACGGTCAATGCGTATCGCGACGGGACGGCTGATTTTGCCGACCTCTTACGACAGACTGCAGCGATCGAGCGCATTGAACGTATTCGTTTCACGTCGCCACACCCTGCCGACATGAGCGAGCGGGTGATCGAGGCAATGGCCACGTCTGCCAAGATCGCTCCATACTTGCATCTGCCGCTGCAGTCCGCTTCAAACCGCGTACTGGAGCGGATGGAACGCGGATATACGGTTGAACAATACGCCGCGCTCGTCGAGCGGCTGCGCGCGGCTCTCCCGGGCCTTGCCCTCTCAACCGATATCATGGTGGGGTTTCCAGGCGAAGAAGAGAGTGACTTCCGCGCGACGTATGAGTTTATGGCGCAGGTACGCTATGACGCGGCCTTTATGTTCAAGTATTCGGCGCGGGAAGGGACCAAGGCCTATAAGTGGAGCGAGACCGTCTCTGAGGAAGAAAAAGCGAGACGGCTGCAGGAGATCATCGTGCTCCAAGAACGGATCTCGGGGGAGATCAACCGGCGCACGATCGGGCAGACGGTAGAGGTGCTGGTCGAGGGACCGGCCAAACGTCCGCCGGGCTGGCTGGCCGGGAAAAGCGCACAGTTCAAAACGGTGGTGTTCCCGGGCGGCGGTGCGCAGCCTGGGGACCTGATTCCGGTGCGGGTTTTGTCCGCGACTGCGCACACGCTTATCGGGGAGGCGAGGGCTCACAGACCGTAGTGAGAGGACGACTGCCCGCATATTTTTACTCCCCTCCCGACAACCTCTCGCCTCCGTTACGCCAGCAACTCCAGCACCTTCTCCGCAGGCCGGGCGATCACGGCCTTCTGGCCTGTGACAATAATCGGCCGTTGCATCAGGACCGGATGCTGCACGAGCAGCTCGATGACCGCCTCACGGGTCACATAGTGATTGGCATCGAGCCCTAACCGCTCGAAGTGTTTGTCTTTCCGCACCAGATCGGCGGGCGGGTTGGGAAGCATATCCAGAATCCGCTCAAGAGTGGCTCGGTCGAGGGGTGTTTTCAGATATTCGATGACGTCGAACTCGACGCCGCGCTCACGTAAGATATCGAGCGCTCCGCGTGACTGCCCTCAACCAGGATTGTGATAGACTCGCAGACGTTCCATCTCTCTTGCCTCCCTATGGGAATTACGGCTGTAATGTAGGCAGTTTGCGCGTGGGAAGAAAGGGCATGGTATGGACATCAATAAAACCCGCCGTTTTGTCGAACAGACATGGACCGACAGCATCCTCCCCGCTCTGACGCAGTATCTCACCATCCCGAATCAATCGCCAGCGTACGACGCCGACTGGGCCACAAATGGGTATATGGATCAAGCGGTGGCGCTGGTGGCAGACTGGATCAGCACACAACAAATCCCAGGCCTCACGCTCGAGGTCGTTCGTCTCGCCGGGCGAACCCCCCTGCTCTTCGTGGATATTCCGGGTGACGCAGGTGGTACGGTGCTGCTGTATGGTCACCTCGATAAGCAGCCACCCATGGACGGGTGGTCCGAAGGGCTCGGACCGTGGAAGCCGGTGATCAAAGACGGGAAGCTCTACGGCCGTGGTGGCGCGGACGACGGCTACGCCGCTTTTGCGTCCCTGACGGCTATCAGAGCCTTGCACATGCAAGGGCTGCCGTATGCTCGCTGCGTTATCCTTATCGAAGCGTGCGAGGAGAGCGGCAGTTTCGACCTGCCTTATTACATCGACGCGTTGCAAGAGCGTATCGGCTCCCCCAGCCTAGTGATCTGTCTCGATTCCGGCTGCGGCAATTACGAGCAATTGTGGATTACCACCTCCTTGCGCGGGCTAGTGACGGGCACTCTCACTGTGTCCACCCTCACCGCAGGAGTGCATTCGGGCGCTGCGAGTGGCATTGTCCCCTCGACATTTCGTATCCTGCGTCACCTGCTGAGCCGTTTAGAGGACGAACAGACCGGTGAGATCCTCCCACGGGGATTTTATGCCGAGATCCCGGACGAGCGCCGCCGGCAGGTCGCTGCCACCGCTCAGGTGCTAGGGGAGAGTGTGTATACAGAGTACCCTTTTCAGCCGGGGACATCCCCGGTTACCCGTGATGTGCACGAATCCCTGCTCAACCGCACCTGGCGCCCGCAGTTAGAGATTACCGGCGCGGCAGGCCTGCCGCCGCTTGAGAAGTCCGGCAACGTGTTGCGCCCGTTCACCGCCGCGAAAATCTCCTTACGGCTTCCCCCGACAGTTGACGCGAAAGCGGCCACGTCCGCCCTACAGGAGTTGTTTGAGACAGACCCACCATACGGAGCCAAGGTCGCGTTCACTGCCGAGCAGTGGGCATCGGGCTGGAATGCACCCTCGCTAGAGCCGTGGCTCGCCGCTTCCTTGAGGCGAGCCTCCT